>JAEEGK010009933.1_pt1 | contig 22058 bp, 9 predicted proteins | sample 8958771 | NCBI WGS metagenome assembly JAEEGK01 (sample SAMN16246547, study PRJNA631951) | gut metagenome | biome: gut microbiome; feature: rumen; material: SC-attached | host: Bos | place: Iran: Karaj | collected 2018-10 | reverse complement strand
AACCAGAAATAGTTAAATCTTTGTCTCTGTTATAGATTCCGCCTCCGGCATCAGCTGCTTTATTTAATTTTATTATAGAATTCTGTATTGTTAATTTGTCACGAGAATAAATACCACCACCATTTGAACCTGCTGTATTTGATTCAAAGGTGCAGTTTTTAATTGTGATGTCTCCTGAATTCACAAAGCCGCAGAAGCCTCCTCCTGCTGCAACTGCTTTATTACCTGTAACAATACAATTATCAAGAAGCAGTTCTCCACTTCCTGATTTTGCAATACCACCGCCGTTATCTTTTACGTCGCCATTTTTTGCGTTTCCGTTTTGAAGTTTAAGATTTTGTACAGTTACTTTTTTTTCAGAAGTAATTATAAGAGTTGTAAAAGAATCGTTTCCATCCAGAATATCAGTTGAATTATCAGTTAGACCTATAAGGGTCAGAGAATTCATATTACTGTCGAGGTCGGAAATTTCAAAACCGGCAGTGGCGGTATCAGCAACCTTCTGAAGACCGCTGATATGAATCTTATAGTCCTTTGTTGAACTTCCGTAATTTGCAATCTGTGTTAAGGCACGGCCGAGACTTGCAAAAGGCTCCTTGTGGCTTCCAGCGTTTGTATCGGAAGGGGTAGCAAAGCCGGCTGCACTGGCACCTAAAGCGGCATCAGAAACAAAAAAGTTAGTAGAGGCAAAGGCCTGTATTTTTGCGCTTGTAACGCTGAAGCTGCCGCTTGAATCAATTGGAGAATCTCCGCCCGAAGCAACCCAGGCACGGGTAGTCATTCCCTTGCAGACGGTGATGTTCTGGACTGTAGCGTATACGAGGGCACCGCTGACGTCGTAAAAAGAAATCATTACTTCGTATTGTCCGCTTGGAACGCTTTCAACAGAGGCGCCGCTAAGGGCTTTTATTGTTGCAGTGTCTCCAGAAACGGAAACGAAGGTAGAAGGATCTGCCGGCTCAGGCCAGGAAGATTTATTTGAACCTATACACTTTAACTTCACAGATTTGATAGTCGAGTCAATCGACATTGAAAGGTCTATCTGACCTGTACCTGACGAAGTATCCGGAACAGGGAAAAACTTAAGAGTTTCGCCAGCCGTAAGACTTGCCGGATCAAAAGCAGCAGAAGTTGTAGTAAGAAGATAATTAGCTGATGTGTTTGTAGAGCCTGCTTTTTTTAAGCCACAGGTAATTGTCCATGTCTTATTAGGAATGAGTTCGAGTGTAAAAGTTGTGGCCGTTGCTCCACTGCCGAAAGTAGCAGAAACAGTAGTACTTCCAGATTTAGCAAAAGCAAAATATTCGGCCTCAGTATCGGTATAAGAAGGAAGTGCAGAACGAGCTAAATTATAAGTTTGCAGGGATTCAGAAGGAAGTTCAGGCACAGCGCCGCTTATGAAAATCTGTCCTGTTATTGTAATCGGTTCGGGAAGCTGTTCTGAAGCATCTGCGTCCCCGGAAGTCTCTGTGGCTGCATCGCCCCCCGAGGCAGCTTCTGCCTTAGCCTTATCCCCCGGATTTTCCTTAGCGCTTACCTCGTTCTCAAAAAAGTTCGAACAAGATGTTAAAAGAAGAGAACCTGCTGCCCCCGCTCCGAAAATCAGCATGAACAAAAATGAGAAAAAAGAAATTCTGGAAAAAAACTTTTTCCACAAAGTCATAGCACTCTATTATAACCTCTTCCCTGTATAATTTCTATAAATATAATATAGAAGAAAACTAAGTAATTATTCCGCAGTACGAACTACGCGGAAGCCGATGCTGTCAGCAGGAAAATATGGATTACGGTAGTATCGATAAGACACTGTACAAAAAGAAATGTCAGCTGTACAGGAACCACCACGGTACACGCGGCCAGAGCCATAAGAAGGACCGGTTGCGCTGGATCCGCTGCCTATATTACTGCTATACCAATCCCAGCACCACTCCCATACATTTCCAGTCATATCGAATATGCCAAGTGAGTTTGATGTCTTTTTCTTTACTTCATGACTTATATTTTCACTGTTATTTTTGTGCCAAGCCACAGAGTCATATATATTACTTCCACTGTAGATAGTCTGTGTATCCGGTATTCCGCCGTTACCGCCCCTTGCAATGTACTCCCACTCTACTTCTGTTGGCAGGCGATAACCGTTGGCTGTAAAGTCGCAGGTTACTGCATCCCAATTTGTATCGCTTGAAGTTGGTATACTGCTGTATGCAAGATTGGTCCAGTCTGTAACTCCGCTCACCGTATAGCAAGGTGTAAGATTATCTGCAAGGCTCTTTTTATTACAGTAGGCAATTGCTGCATACCAGCTTACACTATCTACAGGACGCTTTTCCTGAACTTCACCAGCAGCCGCTTCTTTTCCGCTTGAACCATTAAAAGAACTCGGGTTTGTTCCCATAACAACTTCAAATTCCGCCTGTGTTACCTCGTGGTCGCACACGCATAGATTTGGAATTGTTACAGTTCTTCCTGTTTTGAAAACAGATGAACCACTTACCGCACCTGAAACAGTCGCCCCAGTAACGGCTACAAACCCTTCCGGCATTGAACCATTTCCTGCAGACTTGCACTGAATTGCAAAATCCGCATTATGAGCATAGCCCTGGTAAGTTGCTGTAACGTTGAGGGTATATGTATTTTCATAGGTCAGGGCCGGGATAGTGAACTTGTTTGCATCAGAGTCTATGCCGGCAGACAGGTTTTCGTATTCTGGAGCTCCGCTGCACCAGAGGGATGCGGACCAGGTTACTTTGCTGTTTGTTCCCTCCGGATAGGTGAAGGCTGAGTCTAAGTAGAGCTTCTGATCTGCAGGATTATAGAAGAGAGGTGTTGGATCACCACTTGGTTCTGTACGGGTAACAGTTGGAGTTACAGTTACACTTGCGGCATTGCCTACGGTTACAGCGTTTCTGCTTGCGGCAAGAGTAAAGTTATAGTCGCTTGGAGTGTAAATTGTTCCGCTTGCAGAAGAAGTTAAGAAGGCTGCCTCGCCTCCACTACTCGCGATTATTGTGTAGCCTTCGTCTGAAGTAAAGACATCTGCCGGAGAAGTACCACTGTTAGTTGAGCCGAAGCCGCTTGTAAATGGAGTTGATGAGAAGGTACCGCCTCGGGTAATTCCAACTTCACTTGCTATAGAGAGAGTACCGGCTACGGTGATGGTCTGGCTTTCATTAAGATAAAGGTTTCCAGCAACATCCGATGTACCTACAGTATTATCTTTTATAAGAATACTGCTTTCAGATGTTGACTTACCAAGCGTAACTGCAGGAGCATCGGTTCCTGTTCCAGGCTCAATATAAACGCCCCCACCTTTTTCTGCTGCATGATTATTGCTGATTTCACCACCAGTCATATTAAATTTGCTGTACCATCCAACATATACACCAGCTCCACCAGGATTTGTGCCAGAAGTGTTTGTTGACGTATTTCCGGTAATTTTCCCACCAGACATATTAAAGACAACCTTAAAGTCTTCTCCATTTATTGTCCTTGGCGATGTCATTAAATATACCGCAGCATTTTGTGAAATAGTTAATCCAGAAATTTCTCCGCCTGCCATATTAAAGGTAGCAGTTCCATTTTCGTCTCCATTAGTATGGCTGGCATAAAGACAAACTCCTGCCCCATTCTGTCCTTCAGAAAGACTGGAAGTAATTTTTCCGCCATTCATATTAAAGGTTCCAGGAATTCCAACTTCTACGTTTGCAGTAAGCTGAGTGCTGGTCAAAACTGAATTAGATGAAGTATTGTCTATATCAATTCGTACATTCGATTGAATTACAGTGGTATCGACTTCTCCATTCATTTCGAAGGTTCCTCTTACATAAACGCCACCTCCAGAGTAAGCGCCGTTACCTTCTATCGTTCCGGCATTCATAACAAATTTTGTAGTACCAGAATTAATGTATACACCGCCACCACATTTAGTTGTTGCAACAGTGGCAGGAAAAGTAACAATTTCTGTTAGCCAGTTTGAGCGAATAACAGAAGACTGTCCATTCATCGTAAGAAGAGCACCGTTTGTAAGGTAAACTCCTCCACCCTGAACACCTGCACTGTTATTTTCTATAATACAATTATTGATTTCGACAGTGGTTCCATCAATATAAAGGCCACCGCCATAAGTTGAAGATGAACCATTTTTAATAGTAAGATTTTTAAGAGTAAGCGGAACTGTGGTTCTTGAGTCCAGCACTCTGGCGCTTGTGTTTCCGTTTAAAACGGCGGTAGCAGTGGAGCCGACACCTTCGATTTTGAGGGTCTGGGCAATCAGCTGTTTTCCGGCCGTGACGCCGCTTTCGTTTGTAGTGGTGCCATCATCATCAATTATTGTGTTACAAGGGACATCGCCCTTTACATAAATAATTGCATCCATGAGGCTATTATTAAAAGAAGAAATCTTTTCGATTGCCTTACCTATTGAAGCATAAGGCGCATCCTGACTTCCGTTTCCAGAACTGTCGTTTCCGGCCGGGCTTTCGCTGCTTGAATTTACGTAAAGATAAATCTTAAGGCTGAGAGCCGCCTCACCGGAAGTATTGAGTTCTACATCGAGGCCACTGTCGCTGTGGAAATAATCTGCAGGAACGCCGGTCTGACTTCCATAGCCGCTTGTAAAGGCACGAGGCTCCGAGGCAAGCTTAAGCCAGATTTCGCTGCCTGCAATTGAGTTGTGAACAACCATCGGCATAAAATGAAGTGTAGCCGGTGTGCCCGACCAGCTTCCAAGATAAAGATTATAATTTTTGCTTGCAGGCGTACCATCTGTATTTAATATATGATTATTTTTGATGATAACGCTGCCTTCTATATGCAGAGAACCATTACCAACATTTACGGCGCTTCCCCAAGGGTCATCTGGATCGTTATTTGCATCAATTGCATAGTTGCCGGAAATCTCACAATTCTTAAGCCAGGCAACTCCATCTACATTGATTCCGCAGCAGCCCTTTGCGACATAGCCTGTAATTGTTGAATCTTCAAAAATAATTTCCGTTCCTGCTGTTGAAAAAAGACAGCCATAGCCGTTTGGCTGAGCATAGGTCTGACTAGAAGTGAAGTTGATATTCTTGAACTTCATTCTCTGGCTATGCTCAAGATAAATAAAAGTCTGAGCAGTCAAGTTACCATTAGAGTCTGGACATTGACTTACATCAAGCTCAAGGGTAACTGGAGTATTTGCTACTCCACCCTTTTCGCCTACAAAGTTTACATACATACCGTTTTTAGAACCGTCGCCCCAAGGCTCATCAATTTTATTTGTACCGGTATAATCAGAAAGAATATGGATTGTATTTTTATAAGTGCTGTCTGAGTTAGTTGCGCCTAAGTCGCCGAAAAGTGCGTAAGCGGCCTTTGCGGTTTTTAACGGATTTTCAATAGAGCCGTCGCCGGTATCGTCGTGACCGCTGCTGCTGATGTAAACATCAAAAATCGGCTCCTTCCATTTTGCATAGAAGGTTTTATTTTCTGCATCGGTAACCGGGAAGCTGGTTTTTGCCGTACCTGTAAACTGAGGATTATCGTACCAGCCCAAAAGCTGATAAGGGCGGGCAGAATCTGTGAGCGTAAAGCTTGAAGGGTTTCTGTTTACAAAGGCAGATTCACCAGGCAGGGTGATTAGACCGGAAGTTCCGCTGTTTCTGGTATAAGAAATCTGAATATTATCTGTAGAAGAGGTATCCCATTCTGCGTTACCTGTGTCGTAGGTAATTGTATAAACTTTGTCTGCACTTGGCAGGCTGATTGTTCCGCTTGCGGTTGCACCCGGATTGATGCGCATAAGCTCGCCCCAGGTATTGATTACCTCTGTTGCGGTAACGCTTGCGCTGGCGGCGGTTCCTCCCTGCTGTACTACATTCTTAATAAAGCGGACATATACGATATAGTTTCCGCAGGCACGACTTGCTTCACCTACGGTAAGGGTCTGAAGGCCGGTCGCGGTAAAATCTGTTCCCTTTACATAAGTGTGTTCGAACTGCTTTGTAACAGAAGAAAGATTTGAACCCGCACTGGCAAAATCAGAATATTTTAAGAGCCAGACATCTACCTGGTCTATAAGATTTTCATCATTACAAGGGAACTTAACCTGAATCTGCCAGCTGCCCGGGTGTGCGGCCTGTGCGGCAGCATTAGCGGTTGAAGCGGAATCCGGTACAAGGCTCATTGTGAGCTGGTTCTCTCCAGCGGCAACAGTAAGGTTCTGGGTTGCTACATATTTTTCCCCGGGATTTGTAGCTGTCTTTCCCAGCCAGGCTTCGAGCTCGAAGGTCCACTCACCGGCCTCTACTTCTATAGACTGGCCGGAAAGCTGGGCAAAGCTGGAAGCGGTAACAGGAGTCAGAGTTACTCCATCTGAGCGGCTTCCGCTAAAGGTGATATCAGAGAAAAGTGATGAAGTTACACCGGTAGAAATTCCCTGTTTAGGCAGTCCGGTAGTTCCTGTAACAGTTCGTGCGGCCGAACGTCCATTCTCAACCAGATTGAAAACGATGTACGCCTTTTTAGAAGATGAGTCTGTCTGGCTTTCTTCTATATAATTATCATAAGCAGCATCTACAGCATTTTCGCAGGAGAAAATCACAAAAAGGAAGCAGGCGAAAAATGAGAAAATCAGTTTTTGTAAAAATGTCTTATTCATTTCCGAACCTCCTTACTCCACATGAATCTGAACTGTTCCGCCGCCGGCCGGGACGCCGCCAAGTTCGGCAATCAGCGTAATCTGGTAGTAACCCGGGGCCCAGCCTGTGGTATCAAGCACATAAGATGATGCACTTGAATCTGTATTCAACAAGGTGCCAGGACCCGCATTTGTATGGAACCACTTGTAGGTATATTCTGACGCAGTATGTCCAACCGGAATAACTGCCTTAAGGGTTATGCTGTTACCCGCTGGTGGATCATAAGTTACACCAACCTCATCTGCACCCGGCAGACTTATAGTTACCGAAATATGAGGCAGGGTCCATACAGCGTACAGGTCTGCATTGCCGATTCCAATTGTATAATTTGCACCATCGGTATAATCAACTGTACCTGCGGCGGCTCTTTCGCGGGTAGTCGCCCAGCCGGCAAAGCTGCAGCCCGCTCTTGTAAAGGCATTCGGATTAAGCTGTGCTGGAACGCCATAGTAGAAGTCCTGGGTGTCCAAGGCTTCTGTAACGCTGCCACCTTCGTTTGAATGAACTGTGAGTGTATAAGAGTTTCTGTTGTAAAGAACTTCTACGACCGCACTTCCGTCTGCGGCAATTTCCTGCTCTTCAATTGCGGCGGTCTGAGCGGTAAAGCCCGGAATTTCAATCAGATTATTTGCGGCATCTGTGTAAGACGGTGCTTCCGGTGTGCTTGTAGTTCCGGTCATTGCCTGTTCAGAATAATAATCATATCCATCCATGGTAATATTCTGAGTCTTGTAGACGATTTTATAAGGAGTATCTGTTGAAGCGGTATAACCGCCGCCGTAAAAAGTAATTTCAGTGGTACCCATATGGAAGCCTTTTACATAGCCGTTTTCATCCAAGGTAAAGGATTTATCCATTTCGAAATTACCACCAACTACCTTCCAGCCTACAAGCTCAAAGCCCGGGTTCAGTTTATCTACCTTTTCATTATCGTTGCCCGGCAAATCCTTTACTGTATAATCTTTTCCGATTGTATACTTCTGGGTAAAGGCAACCGGCGAATTAAGGTCTTTCTTAAAGCTTACTACTGTGGAGGAGTCTTCATTAATTACCGCAAGAATATCGCCGTTGTATTCTGCCTGAGTTTTGCAGGAAAGGAAAAGCGATGCGGCAAAAAGCACAAGGGCAGTCAGTGAGAGTATTATTGATTTATGCTGATATTTCTGTTCAAAAAGCTTCATCAGAATCTTACCCCCACTTCGAGATATGGCATAAGGTATGAAAAATTAACCTTATCGCTTAATATTCTATTATAATCACCGCCAACTTCTATAACAAGAAATTTGATCGGTATAAATTCAAAGGAAAGGCCGGCATTCATTTTCGGGTATGTAAAGGCCCTTACGGAATCCGGGCGGTTATTTTTATATTTACTTGTTAATTCAATTGCGGTTACTCCGCCACCTGCCTTTACATTCAAAAAGATTATTTGCGGCAAGAGGCTTACCTGCCCTATGAGAGTGAGCTGTACATTGTTATATGTAAAAAACTGCATGTATTCCCATTCCATCTTTCCGAAGGCTGGGGAACGATAATGATATGTAAAGGCTGAAACAGAAAGCTCTATTCCAGGCTTGATGCGCCAGTCGAAATTCGGAATATAAGAAATTGCGGCAAGCAGATCCAGAGTAAGATTATCAGGCATTGCTTCTATAATCGGGTCGTAATTTTTGAGGCTTAAAAGGTCTGAATCAAAAAGATTTGCCGCGAGACCGGCTCCGGCTTTTACTTCTATGCCCAGAGGTTTATAAGGTTTGCGTTTTGGTTTTTCGGCTTCGGAAACTTCTTCGAGGGGCTCGAGAACGTCGGGTTCTTCCGGCTTTTCCGGCTCGAGGATTTCAGCGACTTCTTCAAAAACATCTTCTTCCTCTTCTTCCTCTTCTTCCTCTTCGTCGTCCTCTGCCAGAATATACATGTTGCTGGTTTTAAGACCTTTGGCAACAGTTTTTTGTTTTTCCTGTTTTTCTTTTTCTTCTTTTTCTGCAAGAACAGCGGCTTCTTTTGCGGCCTTCTCTGCGGCTTTTTCGGCCGCCTTTCTTTCTTTTTCTTTGTCTACGGTTTTAATTGCAATTGCGGGCGATTCAGAAGTAAGTCCACTTGGGTTTGTTACAACTAACTTCCATTCGCCGTCACTGATTTTAGGGAACTCAGCAGTTGCACTTGCGATTTCTGACTTTCCAGCCGCAAGGCCGGCGGCGCCCGCAGAAAGCAGAAGGGAACCCGCAATACTTTCGCCGGTTTTTACATTAACAAGGGCTACACTGGCTCCTTCTGCTACATTGTCTACCTCTACCGGCAATACAACTTTATCTGCAGAGCCTGTATCAACTTCAAAGCTTTCTTCCACATTACTGAAGGCAGGCGCATTTGCCTTAGAAATCTCAAACTTCTGCCAGGCACTTACATCCTGCTCGCGTCCAAGAAAATCGTATACGGTAACGCGGTAGTCGTAAGAGCCTGCCGGAAGGTTGAGGTTTACAAAATTATCTGAGGTATTGAAGGTCTGAACTATATTGCCGTCACTTCTGATTTCTACCTTGTATTCAAAAGCGTTTTTATCGGCACTCCATTCGATTCGCTGCTTGAATTTGCTGGAGGCCTCGCCCGCACCTTCCCCGCCTGTGCTTTGCGCAAAGAGTTGGGCGCCCCTGGTCAGAAGAAGGACAATGAGAATAATCAGAATTTTGTGCAGAAAGTTTTTCTTCACCTCATCATTCTCCATACATTGTTCCAGGGTCTCCGGTTTTTACCTTTGACGGAAGTCCAAAATCTATTCTAAAGCGGGCCGAAGCCTCTTTACTCTTCTGTTCTTCGAAGCCGTCTTTTGCATGACTGTAAGCAGTAACCCGCCACTCAAAGGTACCAACATCAAAAATAGAAAGATCCTTTATGCGAAGCTCGGTCTGCTTGAGCTTGCTCTGTGAATAAACGCGTTTATAAGTACCGTTACTCAGAACCTGGTAAATTGCAAAATCATAATCTGTTGCGCCGGCAACCTTCTTCCATTTGAAGCTGATGTTGCGGTGGTTCTTGAGATAATCAGAATCCATCTTAAGGCTGTTGGCAGGCTCTGTGAGGGCGGCTGTTTCCAGGAGAGGAACAGCCTTAACCACAAAGGTCTGGCTCATAGAATCCAGGTTTACTCCCTTCTGGCCGGAAGCAGAAACGCTCCAGCGGTAGCGGCCTTCTGTAAGGCGGCTCAGGCTCACGGTAGTTTTTGGATTTTCCATTGTTCGCACGGTTCGCCAGCTTCCGTTAGAATTCTGCTTTTGCAGGGTGAGAACTGTGCGGGTGCTTACATCACCATATTTCCATACCAGCTGAATCGGAGTACGCAGGGCTGTTAGTCCGTCATAAGACTGATTATTAACAGGTGAAACGAGTGTTACCGGAAGCGGACGGCGAACTTCAAAATTAACCTCGCCTTCTTCGCTGTAACGGGCAGAAGAAATTTCTGTTTCCTTTGCAAAGGCCTGAATTGAAGCCCGGTATTTTTTATAATCACTTTCTATAGGGAGCTCAAGGGCCGCTTTCGGCTCACTTATCTTTTCGTTTTTAATTATATTTCCCTCTACGTCATAAACCGCAAGCTTATAATAATCGGCTCCGCTGACAGGCTGCCATTCAAAATCTACAGGAGTCTCGTAAGCCACAACTAACTTACCTGCTTCTTCCGGCTGAATAATTTTTGGCGCAGCCATAGGATTCAGGACTCTGAGCTTGTGAGCTTCTGAGAAGGCAGTTTCTTCCCCGTCTTTTACAACACCGACGCGCCAGTAATAGCTGCCACTGTCGAGTGAAAGTCCGCTGTATTCCGCTTTAGTAAGTGTCTGGCTCTCTATAATATTATTAAAGGCATCTGACTTAGCAACCTGAATAACTGATTCCAGACCCGCCGCCTTATATTCCGAAGCAAGCTTCCAGCTGAAACCGAGGCGGGCCAGCTGCTCCTGCTCTACCGCGTAACCGTCCGGCGGCCAGGAAAGTTTATTTACACCCGGAACGTATTGTGCAACCGTAAAGCTGCGCACTGCAGACTGGGCATGGTCGTTTCCAGACTCGCGGTCTTCGTCGGAATTGCGGAGAACCTTCCAGTAGTAGGTTCCCTGGGGCAGACTCTTAATTGTAAAGTGCTGGCCTATTGTAGTATTTGATGAAGAGATTGTCTGAAGCACACTTGTAAAATCAGCATTATCTGCAAGCTGAATTGTGTAATCAGCATTTTTTACATCTGATTTCCAGGAGAAAATAACATTCTGCTCAGAATCGCCCAGAACAATTTTTGCTGAATCTGCCGGAAGCGAAAGGGTCGGCTCTGTAAGCGCCTCACGCTCTTGTATTTCAAAGCTGTAAACCGCAGAGGCTTCTGCATAACCGATTGAGTTTACCGAATAATATGGTGTTACCCGCCAGAAGTATTTTCCTTTGCCGAGGGAAGCCGTTGTGTAAGAGGTTGTCTTAAGGTTTTCGGTTATAAGCGGTGAAGAAAAATCGCGGCTGCTGGAAACTTCCATTTTGTAAGATTCCGCATATTCATCATAGTTCCAGTTAAAGCGCAGGTTTGGAAGCTCTTTTCGGTAACTGAAGGTAGAATTATCCAGAGGCGAAGTAAGCTCCATGCGGTTCAGTTCTACAATGGTGATCTGGCCCTGAACGGCTTTTTCTTTTTCGTCTTCTTTATAAACACGCCAGTAAAGCTTTTCGTTTTCTGCCTGAGGAATTACGTCCAGAGAAGAAGAGCCCTGTGCAGTATGCTCTTCGATAATATTTGTAAAATCCTTGTCTGTTGCAACTTCAACCTTTACCTGGGTATCTGCCGGTTTTGCGCTGTCTGATACAGCCTGCCAGCTGAGCTTTACCGGCTCCACTTCTTCTTCGGTTTTATAGACGCGGAGATTTTTTGAAATTGAAGTTACGGTAATATTCTGACGGCTGAGTTCGCCGTTCTTTTCTACACTGATTGCTTCGCCATTTGAGATTTTCTGAGACTGGCCTGCCGTATTTGAAACGACAGCATTTCCGTCCTTTACGGTAAAGCTTGTTCCTGCCCCTGCCCCATCTGTGCTGCTTGCGGCTGTAATGCGGCTGCCTTTTTCAAGGCTCACAGAAGAACCGTCTCCCATGGAAAGCTTTACATTTTCGGACGTAGAAGCTCTTGTATCAACTTCAACATTACCACCGCCAACAGAAAGATTTACGCTTCCGTCATTTGAAAGCGAAATCTGAATCATTGTATTTTCGTTTAAATCAACCTTGGTGCCGTCTTCAAAAAGAATAACTGCTTCGGCACCATCAGAGGTACGGATTGTATCTTTATCATAAAGGGCAGAATCCTGCTGCAGACGTTCCCATACAACGCGGTCGTCGAATTTTCTTTGTGAGATTTTTCGCTTAAAATGAATTATGGCAATTGAGTCTATGTCGGTTCGTGTACTGCTGGAATTCAAATCCTTCCAGAAAAACCAGAGGCTTACGCCACAAATCACAAGACAGATAAGTACGAGAAGTAAATCACTTGCCCGAAGCTTTCGTCTTTTCTTCTGCTGCATCAAGATCTACCTCATCAAAATTTGGTTCTGGAATTCCCAGTAAACTTCTCACCTCGTGCAGGGTTTTTGGTCCGAAAGGTCCTACCGCCCCAATACAATCCGGGTCTGCCTTAAAGTCAGGCTCAGACTGTCTGAAAAACTCTTCGATATTAAAGCCCGGCATATTTACTACGCCGTAGAAATGCTGCTTTCCTTTTCCCTTTACTTCAAAGGCAACAGGAATCATTTCTACAATCACTTCGTTAGCAAGATGCTCCGGACTGATTGTGTAATTATTGTCTTCACATCTTATGTAGTCGTGTTTGAGAATGTCGTAAGTGTCCTGGGTAATAAGAATATCTGTTCCACAAGGCTTGTTTGAACTTTCTGTTCGGGAAGCAAGGTTTACCGCATCACCAATCGAAGTGAATTCCATTTTGTGATAAGAACCCATAAAGCCTACGGTTGCGCGACCACTGTTCAAGCCCGAACCGATTCTGATATGAGGCTTATATTTTGCGTAAGGCTCGCCCGCATGTGCCTGCGTAAAAAGCTCTGCCTGCTTGTTGTATTCCATAAGGGCATAGCGCATTGCAATGGTTGCCCGGATTGCGCTGAGGGCATCTGCCTGTACGTGCTGCTTATGAAGAGCCTCACGTTCTGCTTTTTCCGGAGCTCCGTCCGGCAGATTTTCAAAGGAAAGGTCGTCGTCGCGCAGAACTCCCCAGCAGGCCATAATTGCATCGCCTTCGAACTTATCTACGTTTCCGCCTGTAATGTTGATACAGTTTACCATGCGGCCCATGTAGTCGTTTAAGAAGCTGATGATTTCTGCGGCAGACTTTTCGCCAAAGCGTTTATTAAAGCCGTCGGAAATTGCGGTAAAGCCGCGGATATCGCTGAAGAAGATTGTGATGTCTTTAAGGTGAGGCTCAAAATCAATTTCCTTTCTTACGATAGCCTGAGTTACACCGCGGTTTGTAAGCGAAGTAACGGTATTAAGGATTTCGCGTTCGTTCTTTGTAGACTGAATAAGAACTCCGATTTCGTCCTGGCGGTTGGCGCTCAGCTCTTCGAATTTTTCTGTATTAAAGTTACCGCGGTTAATCTCGTTTGCAACCTCGGTAAGAGTTTTAAGTGGTGAGCTCAAAGATTTTGAGAAGACCAGATGAGAATAACAGCAAGTGAAAGAATTGAAATTGTAAGATAAAGGTTTCGTCTGGTTGTTGCGTTTACGGCTTCAAGAACTATTTCACTTCTTACTTCTGTAACAAGTCCGCAGCCGCCAAGCTCCAGTTTACGGAAGGCGGCAATATATTCGGTTCCATCTGCGTCTTTATAAACAAACTGCTCGTTATTATTCTTACTGCTCAGCATTGTTGCAACAAGCTGATGTTTACTCAAATCTGCGGCAGAAAGAATCTGCTGAATATCCGGATCAACAAGTACAATACCTTCATCGTTTACAAGTGTTGAAGAATTAATTGAAGAGTTTGCAAAGCTTTCTGAAAGCTCGTCGCAGGCAAAAAGAATTACGGCTGAATCTGCCTGAGTGCCGGAATAAACCGGAGTAAAGATTGCGATTGTCTGAACTCCAAAGAAAGGCGATGCGTTCAAAAGCTTTACACTGCCCTGACGGCTGCCTGCAATTGCTTCTGTTTCCTGCATAACGTAGGCGTCGAAGAGGCTCTGCTCAATTTCGTTTGAGGCAAAGAATTGGCGGTTGTAGCTGATTGAGTCGAGGTCCTTATAGCTTACGGCGGCAATAAATTTATTGCGCTCGTAGAAGGAGTTCACTACCCTCTCGCGGCTTTCTTCTTCGGAATCGGAAATCAGAATATCATAAAGAATACCAGCCGAAGAAATTACCGAGTTCAAACGGCTCTGGCAGTCGGAAGCGGTACGGCTGTTAATTGTAAGGTTATTATCTTCCGCATTTATGCGGGTATCTTTTGAAATAAAGTATGAAACGAGAATTGTAATGATTCCCATTGAGAAAATTACGAGCAGAGAAATGATAAGGATAAGCTTTACGCCGATAGGACGCTTAACCTTTGTATGAGGAGTTTCGTTTTCTGCTCCGCTGGCGGCAGGCTTCTGAATTGTTTCGCTGTGAGGTGCAGGCTCGAAGCGAGGAGCCGGTGGCACGAATGACTGCGGTGCCTCGGCGGTTTGAGCAGCGGCTTCGGGCTGCGGTGCGGCCGGTGCTTCAAACTGCGGAGCTTCGGTAAACTCTGGTGCCTCGGCTTCTTCAACCTGCGGAGCTTCAGCAGTTTCGGCAGTTTCAGCCGCCTGTTCAGTCGCAGGCTCCTGGCTTTTTGGCGCTTCAAAATCACCAACGAGAGGAAGTTCATCCTCTTTTTTACGGCGAAGTGCCTCGGCACGGCGCAGCAGGCCGTCTTTTTTCGGCTTTACAAAATCTCCGAAAGCCTGAATATCTTCTTCCGGAGACTTTAGAGAATCTAATTTATCATCTGAATCTGTATTTTTGGACGGGTCGTTTTTTACAAAAATGCCATAATCGTCTAGATGTTTGTCTTTCTTTTGGGTGCTCACAGACAAATTATACTATAATATAGTATTTTATACAATTTGTTATATCCAAATTGTCTGTCCGTCAGGCTTAAGCTAGGCAAAAATACCCTTTACCATCTTCGCATAATTGCCGCCCAGAGAAATCAGCTCATTATGATTACCTCTTTCAACAATTTCGCCGTGGTCTACAAAGAAAATTACATCTGCATTGCGGATTGTAGAAAGGCGGTGGGCAATAATAAAGCTTGTACGTCCCTTCAAAAGCTGGCCCAGTCCCTGCTGCAGGGCCTTTTCGGTGTGGGTATCTACCGAAGAAGTAGCTTCATCCAGAATCAGAATGCGGGGGTCGCTGAGCAGAACACGGGCAAAGCTTATAAGCTGCTTCTGTCCCTGACTCAAACCGCCTCCGTTAGCAGAAAGCACAGTGTTATAGCCTTCCGGGAAAGCCGAAATAAAGTCATGGGCCTGAACTGCCTTTGCGGCGGCTATACAGTCTTCATCACTTGCATCAAGACGTCCATAGCGGATATTATCCATAATTGTTCCGCTGAAAAGGAAGGAATCCTGCAGCATAACACCAACCTGTTTACGGATTGATTTTATCTGCAGCTCCTGAATATCAATTCCATCAATCAAAATCTTACCATCTCCGGCATTATAAAAGCGGCTCAAAAGATTTACGATTGTAGTTTTACCCGCCCCCGTAGGACCTACAATTGCAACGGTCATACCTGGAGTAATCGTAAAATCAACATCCTTCAAAATAGGATTTCCCGGCTCATAAGAAAAGTTCACATGGTCAAACTGAACATGACCACGGATTGGCGGCAGCTCCCTCGCCCCCGGCTTATCCGTAATATCATCATTTTCATCGAGCAGCTCAAAAATGCGTTCAATGTAAGCACCCGTCGTAACCATAGAATTATAGAAGTTACCAAGATTCTGAATCGGCTGCCAGAAACGCCAGATGTAGCCCGCAAAAGCAACAAGAGTTCCAATAGTAACGGTACCGCCAAGCCAGTTAATTCCGGCAAGGTAAACAAGGGTTACTCCCAGAGTTGAAAGAATATCTACAGTAGGCCAGATGATGTTGTTGATATTTACAGCGCGAATCCAGACAGTTTTACATTTACGGCAGAGACTATCGAAAATCCCCTGATTAACTTCTTCGCGGGCAAAGCTCTGGGTAACCTTCATTCCGTTAAGGCTTTCAGAAAGATAGGCTGTAAGATTTGAACGCTTGTAGCTTTCCTGTTTCCAGGCCTCGTGCTGTTTTTTCTTCATAGAAAAAAGAATGATAAACAAAACCGGAAGCACAGCCATACAAACCAGAGTAAGCTTTACATCAATTGCAATCATAAAGCCAATGATTACAAGAAGTGTAAAGAGGTCTGAAATCAGCTGAATAATTCCGTTAGAAAGCAGATCCGAAAGTGAGTTTACATAGTTTACAACGCGGATAAGAATTTTTCCGTGAGGACGGCTGTCGAAATAAGAAAAAGGCAGCGACTGAAGCTTGGTAAAAACATCATGACGGATATTTACGATTATCTTCTGGGCAACACGAGTCATAATCTTAAGCTTTTCTGCCAGCAGGATTCTTACAAAAAAGGTCGAAAAAAGCAGAACTGCAGAAATTATAACTAACAAACGATAGTTAGCCGTAGGAATAGCCTTATCAATTGCCATTCTTGTAAGATAAGGGCTGGTAAGCGAAATTGCCGAAGACACCAGCATGATTACGCAGGAAAGCACCATCCACTTTGTGTAGGGCTTAATCCACTTTGTCAGCCGCATTACTATGTGAGGATTAAATTTCTGTTCTATTTCTTCATCTGCATCAAATTTATTTCTTGCCATAAAATTCTCCTGTCATTGCCGGGCTTGACCCGGCAATCTAGATGTCCGGGTCAAGCCCGAACATGACACTTAATTGCCTGTCCGAACATGACATCTATTTTCCAGTCTGTTCAGACCATACCTCTTTATAATACCCGTCATGGGAAATGAGTTCCTCGTGGCTGCCCTTATCGACAATCCTTCCGTCCTGAATTACGAGAATAAGGTCGCAGTTTTCAAAAGACGAAACTCTGTGGCTTATAATAAAGGCCGTGTGCCCCTGGCTGCGGCTCTTAATCGACTGGCGGATTTTGTATTCCGTATCGTTATCTACCGCGCTTGTGGTATCATCAAGAATCATAACCTTAGGGTCTGCCAGGAAAAGACGGGCCAGTGCAATTCTCTGCTTCTGTCCGCCGCTCAGGCCTACCCCGCGCTCACCAACTATTGTGTCGTAGCCGTCTGTGAGGTCGCCTATAAATTCCTTTACCCGCGCCAGTTCTGCCGCGCCTTCAACTTCTTCAAGGCTGGCTTCCGGCTTTGCAAAGGCAATGTTTCCTTCAACTGTGTCGCTGAACAAAAAGGCTTCCTGCATGGTAATACCTACGTTACGGCGAAGCTCCTGCAGGTTATAGTCGCGGACATTTTTTCCGTCAATCAGAATCTCGCCGGAATCTGCGTCGTAGTAACGGCACATAAGATTTGCGATTGTTGATTTTCCACTTCCGGTAGGTCCCAGGATTCCAACGGTAGTTCCCGGCTCAATTACAAAGCTCATATCCTTGATGACCGGAGTTTCGTTGTAGGCAAAATTGACGTTACGGAACTCGACGCGGCCGGCGATTTCGGAGTTTTCAGAGATTTCGGCGCCTTGCGGTGTTTCGGCAGTTTTTGATGTGATTTTACTTTCCTCCTTCCAAAGCTCGTAAAGTCTGTCTGCCGAAGCGGCAAAGTTCTGGGTATTATCAACAAGGTTTCCGAACATATTGATTGGCTGAATAAAGGCCCACATCAAACCATTAAAGGTAACCAGCTGACCTATCGTCATTTCATTATTTATTACAAGATAACCGCCGAACAAAATCAGAATAACCGGCAGAATCTGGCAGAGGGCATCAATCCAGGGGAGAAACTTTACGCGCATATCTGCATTGGCAACCGAAACCACGCGGTAACCTTCATTCTCTTTTTCGAAGCGTTCTGTTTCAAAGCCCTCGCGAACAAAGGCTTTTACTACGCGGTTACCTTCTATGTTTTCGCCAACCCGTGTATTTAAAACCGCAAACTGGTCGCGGACCTTCATGTGAGCCGGGCGTATATGTATCTTGAATCTTCTTACAAGAATCATAACCGGAGGCGCAATTACCATAAAGGCCAGAGTCAGCTTCCAGTTGATGGAAGCCAGCGTAATAATTGAAAAAATATATATAAGTGAGTTCTCAAGAATCTGGTATAAAACCCAGGCAACAAAGTGGCGCACCTTGTCCAGGTCGGAGGTAAGCAGAGTCATTACATTTCCGGAAGGTGCTGTATCATACCAGGAAAAATCCAGAGTCTGAATATGAGCATACAAATCTTCCCTCATCTTCAAAATTACATTCTGAGAGCAATGTTCAAAAATAACCTGATAGCTGTAGCGGAAAATCGATTTTCCCACTACAACACATAGCATTATGGAAATCAGCTTGAATAAAAGCTCGTGCTGGCCGCCTTTTATTACCTTATCTACGATATTTCCGGTTACAAGCGGGTTTACCATATTCATTGCCGCTACAAGCACGCTCAGGCATAAGCCGGCCGCCATACCAAAACGGTATTTGCGCACATAAGACCATACCCAGGAAAATGCACTCTTTTCTTTCATAAAAACCTCAATTTTACTCTAGCATTACTTGGATTTCCGTGGTATAAGAAAAGATGTAGATTATTGTACAAATCTCTACGCCCGGAGGAAAAAATGGACGACCTTTTTGAAGAAAGCGACAGCCTCAATGCACCTTTTCAGGCCTTTTCCGGAGACTGGAAATTTGTAAAGCCTCACTGGCATTATTTTACAGAAATGGTCTACCTGGTAAGCGGCGTCCTTTATGCCGAAGTGGACGGAAAGCAGTTTACCATGAATCCCGGCGACATGATTATTTTCCACCCTAAACAGATTCATTCTTTCCTCGACTACCCTGTAAAAGAAGAATATTCTGAAAAGCCTCTTTTCTACGTCATTAAGTTTGATGATATGATTCTTTCAAACACAACTCCAGGTTCTCCAAAGCTCCCGAAGCTTTTAGACAAGGCAAATACAGATACCGGCGCAAACAACCTTCTTACCGCCAGAGACCTGCGCTTTAATCCGGTAAAAATGTATTTTGAATACTGTATGTGGGAAACTAAAAACCGCCAGTTCGGTTATGATATTAAGGTTGCCTCTATGATTAGTCTGATTGTAACTGAGGTAATCAGAATCTGGCTCCGCCATGGCTTTCAGTTTTCTACAAAAACCACCTTCGACCAGTTTTCAACAAAAGATTTTTCTGTCCTCGAATATATAGACAAGCACTCTGCCGAAAACATAAGCATAGAAGACCTTGCCTCAAAATGCGGCATGTGCTATTCAAACTTTGCAAAACAATTTAAAACTCAGTTTGGAAAAACCTGCAAGGAATATATTGAATTTATTCGAATCTGTAAAGCAGACACTCTCCTGCTCTACACCGATAAAACCCTGGACTACATCAGCCAGGAAACCGGCTTTACAGATGCCAGCCACTTTATCCGCACCTACAAAAAAATTCGTGGAATAACTCCTAAGCAGAGAAGAAACTCTCAGATATAGATCCCCGGGTCAAGTCCGAGGATGACAAAAATGCCGCAAAAAAAAAGGCACGCGCCTTACAAGAGGACTGACGCGTGCCTAAATTATCGCAAATTTATATCAGCTGCAAATTATTTCTGGTTCTTGTAGATGTCGTTTGTAAGTTTTACAATCTTGTCTACATTAAGGTTCTTACAGCTTGAAACATATTCGTTCCAATCCTTATTGATATCCTTCTGTCCTGTTACGAACTTGAGTGTCCATGCATTGATGTTATCAATGAGTGGAGTTGACCAGAGCTTCAACTGTTCACGTTCATCTTCAGATGGCTTAGCAACAGGATCAACTACAGCAACTGTCTTATACTTAGCATAGCGTGCATACAGATCCTGAACTTCTGGAGTGAAGGCATCTGTTGATTCAGCTGTTGAGTGACCATAGAAGTAGTTACCACCAGCATATCCCCACTTAAGACGGATATCAACATCGCTGTCTGCACCAGTAAGACCAAGACCACCACACTTAAAGCCAGCCTTAAGAGCCTTAATCTTTGTACCATTAACAGTCTTCCATTCCCATGTCTTTCCTTCTGGACCCCACTTACAAAGTGAGTAAGCTTCCTTAGAATAGAACATCCAGTCAACAAAGCGCATAAGTTTAATGAACCCTTCTTTTCCGAGTTCATCAAGAGCCTTCTGAGAAATCATAACACCACATTCAAGACGTGAAGTTTCTGCAAGGTTCTTGTTTGTTCCAGATGGATAAGCTGTTACGTAGCATTTTGCGCTGTCGCCGAGAATCTTCTGAACACCAGCAATATCGTTTGCCATCTGTGAGCGGTTTGTAGACATAATTACAGTCTTTCCGCTGTAGAACTTGTTGTGAGCTACATCATCAGTCTGTGTAAATGTTTCTGGATCAAGAAGACCATCTTTTACAAAGCTGTTAGCAACTGTAACAAGTTTCTTGAAATCATCACTAATAGAAGATGAGTAGAATTCTTTCTTGTTCCAGTCAAATTTGATACCACCGTTTGAACCTTCAATAGCCCATCCAGAAAGAACGTTGTAAGAAGCACCCATCAACTTAAGAAGGTTACCACCCTGTCCTTTTCCAGATTCACCACACCAGAGGTCAGACCAGATGTAGTCAGAGTCTTTGCAAAGACCATTTGCAACCATATATTTCTTTACACCTACGAGAACATCGTGAAGGCTTTCCCATGTCCAGTCTTTTTCGAGTTCGCGGATATTGTAGCCAGCTGCTTCGAAAATGTCTTCACGAACCATGATTGTATAGTCCTGAAGAGCAGCCTGATGCATACCTGGGAGACGATAGAATTTTCCATCGCTCTGGCGAATTGTATCAAGATCTGGCTCCATGTTGTATTTCTTTACGAAAGCAGAGAAGTTAGGCATGTACTGAACATAATCAGATACAGGAACTACACCGCCTCCAGAAACATACTGGTTTTCATCATAAATCTTTGGAATGATGTATGTTGGATTTCCAGAGTTGATTGCAAGGTTTACCTTCTGACCATAATCTCCAGAGTCATAAGATGTAATGTCGAGATGTACGTTTGTTACATCCTCGATATCCTTGAATACACCTTCAGTCTTCCATGTATCCTGCATTGCATACCATGAAGCATCACTGAAAGAAATTGAATAAGTTACTTTTTCATCAGAATGGAAAGTCTTTTCCTCTCCGAATGTGTAACCTTTAGCCTCAGCAGATGCAGCTCCGCCTTTTGCTGCAGTTTTGCCAGAACAAGCCGTAAACAAAGCAGCAGCACATGTGATTGCAACAGCAATAGTCGCAATTTTTTTCATAGTTTTATCCTCCTTTTGATAAAAACTTTTATATATGAGCCTTTAAAGCTACTCCTTAACACCACCAAGCATCATACCCTCTACGTAGTACTTCGAGATGAATGGGTATATACAGATGATTGGCAGAGCCATAAGAACCATAGAACAAGACTTAATATTTGCGGCAATCTGCATTTTTTCTGCAGTAGCCTCTCCAGGATCAGCAGATGTAGATGCACCGGAAATAATAGTCTTAAGATAATAAGCAACCGGCCACATTTCCTTTTTATCCAGATAAAGGAAGGCATTGTACCAGTTATTCCAGTAACCAACGGCGTTGAACAAAATCATTGTTGCAATAATAGGCATAGAAAGAGGCAGAACAATTCGGACAAAAATTCCTATAGGACTAAGTCCATCAAGTTCGCCGGCTTCCTCAAGCTCATGAGGTGTTTCTGCAAAGAATGATTTCATCAGAATAATGTAATAGGTACTAAGAAGAGATGGAATAATAAAACCTGCTACATGATTGATAAGATGAAGCTTCATCATCAAAACGTAGTTAGGAATCAAACCACCGCCAAAGTACATTGTAAAGATTACAAACTTTGTAAGTACTTTATATCCTTTAAGTTCTTTTTTAGAAAGCGGATATGCCATACAGCAGCTGAAGAAAAGAGAAAGAATTGTTCCCAGAACAGAATATACAACTGTATTTTTGTAAGAGTGCATGAACTCTCCCTTTTCAAATACAGATTTATAGGTCTGCAGATTAAAACCGATTGGAACAAGATTTACCTTTCCCAATGTAATTGCTTCTTCAGAAGAAAATGATTGTGCAACCAGATAGAGG
>JAEEGK010009932.1_pt1 | contig 22058 bp, 11 predicted proteins | sample 8958771 | NCBI WGS metagenome assembly JAEEGK01 (sample SAMN16246547, study PRJNA631951) | gut metagenome | biome: gut microbiome; feature: rumen; material: SC-attached | host: Bos | place: Iran: Karaj | collected 2018-10 | reverse complement strand
CCCAATCCCCAATCCCCAATCCCCAAACCCCAATCCCCAATCCCCAATTCTATTTTTAAAGGAATTTTCTATATTATAATTAAATTAATATATATTCATATTTAATTGGTAAATAAAAAAACAAAATAAAAAAACAATTCATATAAAAATATTTAATAAAAAACAATAAATTATTATTAATAAAATAAATCTTATATAAATAATAAAAAAAATGATGGATCCAAATGTAGCTACAATGGCAACATCAGATGAAGAAGATACAACATGTCCAAATTTACCAAAATCAACAAGAACAATTTGTTATTTTATCCAAGCAATAGTTGGTGTATTTTTAACTCTTCCTTCATTTTTCCCAGGTTATGGTTTAATTATTGGAATTATTTTATTATTAACTGCATCATTATGGGTTATGAAACCTTCAAAATTATGGAAAAAATTAATTGAACCAGTTAGGTTCATTAGTTTTATTCTACTTATTGGAGGAATAGTATTATTTTTTGTAACAAAAGAAAATACAATTGTGGGATATGTATGTACAGGTGTTGCTTTTTGGTATTTCTTATCTTTTATTCCAGGAGCTCAAGAATTTGTTAAAAATTGTGTTTGCGGTTGTTGCGAGTCATGCAATAAAAACAAAAGTCAAGGTGAAACTTTAGTTTAAATATTATTTTAATATTATTAGAAAAAAAAATTTATTTTATTTTCATTAAATCAATTTTTTTTTTTTTTCAATTCTTATTATTTTGAATTTCTAGTTTTTCAATTTTAATTCAAACAAATTTATATTATCTATTTTATATTTTTATTTCAATATATTATTAAAAATTATTTTTTAATAAAATATATATTTTCTCAAGGTTACATAACTTATTATACATTATTATTAAATAATATTTTCACTTTATTAATATTTTAATTATTTTTGTTATTTAAAAAAAGATTATATTTATTATATAATATGTTTAAAAAAAATTTCTTTTTATATAAAAAATTAAATTGAAAAATATATATTATTATATACAATATTCATATAATATTTTAAATTAATATTAATAAAAAATGAAAAAAAATATAGAGAATCATCAAATAAACAAAGCAATAAGTTTCGTTTTGAAAATGAAGACTTTTTTTCCAAAATCAAAAAAAGTGTATTATTTTATATTTATTTTAAAATTAATACCTTTACTAGTAATAACTCATGATTGGAATATAAAACAAAAATATAGTATATGCTTTTGGATAAGAAAATTTACCTTAGCAGAAATAATATCAACAATTAAAACAATAGAATTTTATTATGTAATTGGAATAATTTTATTCATCATTTTTTTATTATTATTTATATTTTATTTTATATTATTATCAGAATTTGATGCTGAAGGTAAAATTTGTAGAACATATGAAACTCATTTTTCAATATTTAGTTATTTGATATATTATATTTTTTTTCTATTAACACAATATTATTATTCAATATTTATGGAAATTATTTTAAATCCAATTTCAAAAAATCAAAATAAAACTATTTATATAATAATTATTTGTATTACTTCTTTCCCAATTTTATATTCAATAATTATAACAATAATTTTGACAACAATTTTAATAGATGAACCTTTATTTATCAAAAATGAATCTCCTTTTATTAATAAAATGAATGAAATAGATTATAGAATTTGTATTTTTTCTTGTCTTCAAGCTGCAATTCAATCAGAATTTTATTTATCTTTTGAAAAAAAAGTAATTTTAAAAATAATAATTAGAGTTTTTTATATAATAAAATATATTCATTCTATTTTTGATTGTGATAGTTATTATTCAAGTTTTTATGAAGAAAAAGTATTATATTTTTTTTTTTCTATTTGTTTTGTTTCATGTATAATTGAATTTGCTGCTTTATATGATTATAATAATGATTTAAAAATTCTTCAAAAAGATTCTGCAACTATTATAATTAAATTAATTGTTGAAATTTGTTTTTCTCTTATATTAACTGAATTTCATTTTTATTTAGATAATAAAACAATGAAAAAAGAAATTTTAAAATTTACTCATATGAATCCTAAAAGTTTTAATAATAAAATGTTAAAATTTTTAAATGAATTACATTATCAACATCAACCAAATTTATTAAAAAGTATTTTTTTAAGTTTAAATAATGAAATAGAAAGTAGAACACATAATCCAAAATGTAAAAGATATAAAATTGAAAGTGAAAATTGCTATTATTGTCATATATTTAATTCAAAACTTTTTTTATCTCAAATGAATTCTTTTTTAAATAATATTTCAAATAATTATAAATTTAAACATAATTGCATTAAATCTAATTTTCCTTTATTATATTTATTTTTAGAAAATGAAATTGAACAATATCAAAACATGAATTTTGATCCAAAAAATATTCTAACATATTTTCTTTTTATTATAACATTTCTTTTTATATATGAAAAAAATTATTATAAATGTGTTTTTCTTTTAGAAAAACTAAAAGATAGAGGAAAAATAAAAAAAAATAATTTAGTTCTTTTACAAATTGAGAACTTAAAAGAAGAATTTTTAAAAATGTATAATGATGATATAAATCATTTAAATGGTAATCTTCAATTAATTTCAGTTCCAGAAGAAAAAAAAGAACATTATAAAATAATAAAAGAATATAATAATTTTTATAAAAGTATTGATAGAATCTTATTTATTAATGATGGTTATAAATCTTTTTTATATAAATATATTGATACATTAAGAATATTTAATGAAGATTTAATAACTTTTAAAAAATTTTCTTTACAAATAAAAAATTTTTATAATTATTATTTTAGAATAAAATATGAAAATGAATTAATTTTATCTCAATATAAATGTAAAGTTAGTTATCCTTATTATAAATATATAGTATTTTATGAATATTTTTTTGGTATTTTACCAAAAAAAAAAGAGATAATATTTCATAATTTTTTTTCATATCAATTAACTTCTCTTTTAAAAGATCCAGATGAATATTTTTCACTAATTTTAACAGTTGATTTTACAAAATCAGGAATAAATTATAAAATAAATTATGCAACTACAACTTTAGTACATAAATTAAAATATAATAATAATGAATTTAAAAATCTTGATGCTAAAAATATTTTTCCAAAATCTTTTTCAAAATCATATCATTATCAATTAAGGAAAACTTTAGAACAAGGGAATGATTTTATAAAATTAAACAATTTTTGTTTATTAGATAAAGAAAATTATATAATTTTATTTGATGTTGAAGGTAAAACAATATTTGGTCAAAATAAAATAGAATTTTATTTAAAATTAACAGAAGCAAAAGAACAATTATTAATTAATAAAAATTCAATGAATTCAAAAAATAATTCAAAAAAAAAAAGTAAGAAAAAAAGAAAGGCAAATAATAATTATTATGGAGCATCATTTTTATTTTCAAAAAGAAATGGTAAAATATTAAATTTAAGTAGAGGTTTTGAAGATTTTTTTTTTATAAATTCTGAAATATTAAATAAATATCAAATAAATGTAATTGATTTATTTAAAATTGAAAAATTACAAACAAAAGGTTCATTTACAATAAATTTAAATTCAGTATATGATTCAATAAATAGTATTTATATGAGAGAAGTTGGTCAATTAGGAGAAGATCCATTTTCAAAAATAATTCTTCCATTAAATAATTTAATTGATTCTTTAGAATCATCACATACAAATTTTAAATTAGAAGTTATATATGAACAAAAAGAATTAATTAAGGATGTAAATAAAATAAAATATTATTTTCTATTTGTAACTTCTATTTTTGAAGAAGAAAATAATGAATTAATTTTAAATAGAAATATTAGAATTTTACCTCAATCTACTGTTACTAGTCAGCCTGAAAATTCAGATACAACTTTAAATTCTTTTATTAAAAATTCTCAACAAGAAAATAATACGATATTAGGGAATATTAATTCATTTCCTTTTATTGAAAAAATTAACAGCATTTTAAATTTATCTAATATTATTCTTCAACAATTTTTTAATATTAAAATTCCAAAAAAAAAAGAAATTGATAATGATAATGATGATAATGATGATATAAATAATAAAAATAAAGAATCTAATGATAGTAAAAATGAAAATAATGAAAAAAATAATGAAAATGAAAGATTAAATAGGAGAAAAGTTTTATTAAAAGAAAGAGAAAAAAGAAATAATTTTATATTTAAATATTATCCTTCTTTTGTTTCTATAATTTTTGGAATAGCACTTTTTTTTTTATTTTTGTTAAAATTAAAAAAAATTTATAAAATAAAAAAATATTTACAAGAATCAAATAATTGTTTTATGTTAACACAAACAATTTACCAAATAATATTAAAAGTTTTATCAATTCAAATTAGAATGAATGAATTAAGAGAAGAAACGATTAATGATTATAATAATTCTGTTGTTTATCATCAAACTAAATTAAAAGAGAGATTAAGTGATTATCTTTATTTTAATGGAAAATTTTTAAAATTTTTTCTCCCATTTGTTCCTAAACTTGGGAAAGAAAATTTATCATTTTTAAATAATTTAAATTTTACAATTTGTGAATTGAACGGTGCAAAAAAAACTTATGAACTAGATAATATTTTTACTGATTTAAATATAGATTTAATTCAATTATTAAATATTTCAAAAATGCAAATTTTATTTAATAATAGTGAATATTATTATAATGAAGAATTTATAAATAAATCTGGTCTTTCAGAAAAAAGATATTATATGTCTGCCTATGAAGTAATATTGATTTTAGAAACTTTTTATCAAAATTTAAATTTTGAAATCAGCGAAATTATAATTACTTTTTCAAAAATAATTACTGATGAAGTAAAATTACAATATAAATATGCTTTAATTACTATGACTCTTTGTGTTCTATTTTCTTTATTTTATATTATTCAATTCTTTTTATTTCTAAATTCAACAAATTTATTATTTTCAAAATATTTTTTAAGTCATTTACAATTAAGATTCTTTAATATTTTTTTAATAAGAAAAACAGCAGAAATTTTAGATTTTTTTGAAAATTCTACAAGAATGGATTTTAACAGAAAATTATTTGAATATATTGAAATAATAGATAATAATGAAGAAAATAATATAATAAAAATAATTTTAACTGAAAGAATATATGATTTTAATATGATAAAAATAAAACCATATGTAGTAAGAACAATAAATTATAAAGGTGATCCTGTATCAAAATTAATAGGAGATGATTTAATTGAAAAAGAAAGTATAAAAAGTTCACTTGAATTATCATCATTTACAAAAAATGTGAAAAAAGTAATAGATTCAAATAAACAAAAAATAGATAATTTAAGTAAATTTAGAAGAAGAGCAAGTTTATCAAAAATTCAATTCTCAAATAAATTAATGATACCAACAAATGCATTATCACCATCAAAAGGAAATCCAATATTAAAATCACCAAGACATTTACCAAGAAATTTAATAGTACCTCAAAATTTTGCAAGAATTTCAAGTATAAATTCAAAAATAAATCAATCAATGGTTCAAACTTTAAATCAAACAGAGCAATCATTTAGTTCTAATAATATGTCATTAACTAAATCTACTATTCCTTTAAATGATTCATCAAATAGAACTAATTCAACTAATTTAAAATTGTTGAATAAAGATATAAAAAATATAAGGAAAAATACTGTTAAAAAAGAAGAGGAAGAAACAACTTTAAAATTTGATCAAAATGGTCATAAATTAATGAAAATTGGATTAGTAAATTCTACTTTTCTTATTCAATTATTAACTATTATTATTATTTTTATTGGATTATCAGTTATTCAAATAATACTTTCAGTAAGAGATAAAAATATGTATATTTCTATTTTAGGAACTGAAAGTAGTATGTATCAATATTATAATTATATTACTCAATTTGTTTTAACATATGATTTATCTGTTTTATCAAATAAAGAATTAACAGGAAATTTTAATTGGAGTGATTTATCCTATATTTGTAAAGAAGCAAAATTAAAATTTACAAATAAAGAAAAAAATTTATTTAATATTTTAAAAGAATGTTATCCTTCAATTTTAGATGAAGTTACTAATGTTGGTGCAGGAAATATAAATAGTAATTTAAAATCAGTAAGACAATTAAGATATGATTTTTTATCTGATAATTTTTGTGAGAATTATGCAACTTTTTTATCTAAATATTCTGATGAATTACCAAAATTAACTTATCTTGATGATCAATCATATGATACATTATATAAAAGTTGTAGTAATATAGGAAATAATATAAATTCAAAAGGATTATCAAATGCAATTGATGCTATATATAATTTAATTGTTACTTATTATAGTGAATTTGTTTCTGATAATAATAGAACTGAATTATCAAATTATAATAGAATTTCAGATTATGATTTATTTATTTGTGAAATTGAAATAACAAAAATTATCCGTAAAGCTGCTCTTTGTTATTATGTTTCATTTAAAAGAGATTTTAAAAGAGTTAAAAAGGTTGTTGTTAAAAATGAAATTTTTGCTTTTGTTGCATTATATATTTTAATTTTTTCAATTTGCTTTTTATTTATAATTTATGTTAATAAATTATCAAAAGAAAATGACCAAATTGATTTCTTTTATAATATTATTATAAACACTATTTTATATAAGAAGCAATAATAATTATTCTGATCTAATATATTATATTAATATTTATTATAAATATATTTTTAAATTAATAATATAATTGAGTTATAGAAAAGGAAAAAATTAATTTATTTGAAAAAAATTTATTTACCTTTATAAAACAATTTTATTTACAACCACTCCTTAAATTAAATTTATTTTTTAATAAATCCAAAGAAAAAGCCATTTTTTCCATTTTCTTTAAATTAGAAGAACAAAGATTTCTCAATTGAGCATTATAATTATTTTTTTTAAAAAAATTACCATTTTGTGTAATATAAGATGAACCTTGAGTTTCTTCAATATAATTATGTGTAATATTATGAGCTAATTTTAATGCAGTATCTTCATTTAAATTTTTAATTCCATCTGATAATCTTAATATAGAAAATCTAAATTTATCATTATCTATTTCTTCTTTTAATTTATTTGATGCTTTTACTTTTGATTTTTCATCAATTATTTTTATATCTGAAATTATTTCAATATCTTGTTTTATTTTATCATCTTTTGGTTCTATTTCATATAATCTTTTATATGTATTTGAATTATCTAAAAAAGAATTTAAATCTGATTCCATATCTGATAAAGGTTCATTTATTGATTTTATTTTTTGTTTTAATTGATTTTTTGTTTGCTTAATAATTTTTTGATTTATTTTTGTTTTATTTATTACTTTTTTATATATGTTACAATAATGATTTGATGATGTTAATCCTGATAATAATCTATTATTATCATTAAATATTGGTGATAATAAATTTAAATTTAATTTCTTATGTTTTAATTTTAATTTTATTTTACTTTTCATTTTACTTTTTTGTTGTTGAGAAGAGAAATTTTTTTTTATTTCTTTATTTGAAAAACTATGAATTTTTTTAGGTTCATTTAAACAAATTTTTTTTATATCATCTGATGAAGTAGTTAAATTAAATTTATTTAAAAATAAACTACTTTTATTTTCAATTTTATTTCTTTTATTTTTAAAAACATCTTTTCGTTTTTTCTTATTATTTTCAGCTAAAGCAAAATTAGAACTTCTTGCAAAATAAGCTCTTTTAGCTTCATCAATTCTATTATTATAACTATTTTTAGTTCTTAAATCTAAATAATCTAAATTTCCAGCATAAATTCTTGTATCTAAACCAATATGAAAATCTCTTTTTTTCTTATATACTTTTTTTAAAAAATTAACTTTATTTGTTATAAAACCTTCTGGACCAAAAAATATTTTTTTCATTCCTAATTCTAAATATTTTAAACTAACAGGTTTTCCAATTATACTAGAAAAAACAGTATCTTTTATTTTATATAATGAATTAATTGCTTTTCTTTTAGTATATATTTTTTGAACAATTTCGTTTTTTTTATTTAAATTACCATAAGAACGAATTAAAGGATTTGTTTTATTTGGATTACCATATTCACATAAAAAAGAATTAAAACAAGTTTTAATAGGAAATTCATTATTAATATCATCAGTATCACTTAAAGAATTTTTTTTAATATTATTTCTAGAAATATATGAATTAACTCTACTTAAAGAATCAGACATATTTATAATTTTTAATTTAAAAAAAAAAATGATGAGAATGATAGAAAATTTGTCTGATGAAACAATAAATATATTTCAAGCATTATTTGAAATGAGTGATACTGATAATGATGGTGAAATTTCAGTAAGACAATTAAGATCAATTATGTGTTCAATAGGAAAAAATCCAAGTGAAGAAAAATTAACAAAAATGACTCAAGATGTTGATTTAGATGGAAGTGGTACAATTAATTTTAAAGAATTCTTATATTTAATGGCTAAAATTATGAATGATGATGAAACTGAAGAATTATTAATTGAAGCTTTTAAAGTTTTTGATAAAGATGGTAATGGTTTTATTACTAGTCATGAATTAAGAAATATTATGATTCAACTTGAAGAAGATTTAACGCCTGAAGAAATTGAAGAAATGGTAAGAGAAGCTGATATTAATAATGATGGACAAATTGATTTAGAGGAGTTTGTTAAAATGATGAGTTCTAAATAATTTTAATTATGGTTTTTTTATATTCAATTATTAATTATATTCATTATAATATAAATTTTTTTTTATTCAAATTTATAATTATTTTTTTTTTCTATATTAGAACTTAGATAAATTTAAATTATTTATAAATTGTTAATATTAAGTTAATATTAGTTTAATTTCTTATGATTATTATTATAATATTGAATAAATAGAAAAAAGAGAAACTTAATTTATATAATAAATTAATAAAATTTATTTGTTAATTTGCCTTTATTTTATTTAAAAAGATGTTTTTTAAAAACAATTTATAATTTTATAATATAAAATTAACAAAACATTTTTTCTAAAGAAAACAATTATTTCTGCCATAAAGAACGTTGAATGGCTTCTTGAATTTCTTTTTCATCATCAAAATTACCTCCAAATTCAACATCATCTGGTAAAAAATCTCCATCATCAAAATTAATTTTTCCAAAAGGTTTACTACTAGCTTTTCTATTACTAGTTTTAATAATATTATTATTATTATTTTTTAATTTATTATTTTTAGTATCAATTTTAGGAGTAAATTTAAATGAAGATTTAGTGTCTTTTAAACTAGTATTTGTTGTATTTAATAAATTTGATTTTGATGAATTTTTATCACCAAATTTCATATTCATTGATGGTTTTGATTGTCTTCTCCCTATACCATTTTTATTTTTATCTTTTTCTTCATTTGGATCAATTAATTTTCCTTTAAGTACATTATCATTTACTTTAATTGGTTGTTGTTTATTATTATTCATATTATTATCATTTTCATTATTTCCAGCAATTGAATGTGATTTAAATTGGTATTTATTTGTTCCAAATTTTACACTTGTAACTCCAACTTTTCTATTATTTGCACTTAAATTATTATTATTTGATTGTAAATTAACTGGTAAATTATTATTAATATTATTATTATCATTAACTTTTGTTTTATTATTCTTATTATTAATATTATCATTTACTTTATTTTTATTATTTTTATTATTATTATCATTAATTGGAAGTGGAACTTGAACTTTATTTTCTATTGGTAAAGCATTTTGTGTTTTAATCTGATTATTATTTATTTTATTATTATTATTTTTTTGTTCATTATTTTTTATTTTTCTTGTTTTTTCTTCTAATTCTTTTATTCTTTTTCTATTTTCTCTTTCAAATATTTCATCATAATAATCATTTTTATTTTTATTCTGAAGTAATTCTTCTACTTGTGATTTACAACCTATTTTTTTATGATTTTTCATATCTTTTTTAGTAATTAATTTCCTACAAATTGGACATTCTTCAGTTTTTGAACCACAAATATATTCATGATTTGTTTTATCTTTAATTTGTATTTGCATTTCACAATATTGACATTCAACCATTCTACAATCACATTTTTTTTTATGTTCATCTATTTTATCTGATGTAAATTTTTTATGACAGTATTCACATTCTTTTAAAACATGAAATTCTTTGTTATGATCATCCATATCTTCTATTATAACTGGCTTTTTACAAATTGGACATTTTTCAACATTTGAACTACAAAATCTTTCATGTAACATAAATTTACTTATTGGAATTTGCGATTCACAATTTGAACAAAATTTTGTTTGTTCTTGTTCTGTCATTTTATTTTAATATAATTCTTTTTTTTAAGTTAATTTTTATTTCTAATTATTATTGAAAATTATAAATTTTAATGTTTTATTATAAATTAAATATAGTTAAAAAATACTTTTAATGTAAAATAATAATTTATTATTATTATTATCTAATCATTCATTAGATATAATTTTATATAATAAGTTGCAGTACAATAATTTAGTTCATCATTTAATAAAGATTTAATTATATATTCTCTTTTATATCCAAATTCTTCAACATAATGTAAAACTTTATCATTAATTATAAATGAATTTTTATCTTGAAATAATTCATGTATTATTTTATTATTTTTATTTCCTTCATCATTAATATCTTTTTGTTTATTATTAGAAGATGTTTTATTATTATCAGAAATTGAAGGATTTTTTTTATCTTCATTATTAATTGAATTATTTAATGAAATCATTAAATAATTTTTATTAATTTCATTTCTTAAAAAACCTTGATCAACATCAGCATTAAATTTAACTTCATAATTTAAATTATATTCCCAAACTTTATAATTAAACTTTAAAATATTATCTCTAATCATTAAATCAGAAAAATAAATATCTTCATCATCATTATGATAAGGATCAATTTTAGAATTATTAGGAGCAAGAATAAAACTCAAAGATTCAATATTTTTATTTCCATTATCAAAATCACTATCTAAATTCTTATAAGTAAAATTTTCAATTAAATCTTCTTTTTCAGCATTTATATAATCAATATTTAACTTACCAAAAATAATTTTTTCAGCTTGAGTAAACAAATTAAATTCACTTTTTTTAAAATTAAAATCTTTAAACCAACTATGCATAATAATATCATCTAAATTAAATCTTTTCTCAGGATTAATTTCTAAAATATTTCTAATTAAATCAGAGCATTCATTACTAATACCATCAATTAAATTAAATTTCCCATTTAAGATACTTTGATGTAATTCAAAATCATTATTTCCTTTAAAAGGTAAAAAACCAGTTAACATAAAATATAAAACAATACCACAAGACCAAATATCAGCTTTATATGGATCAAAATAATTTCCAGAAAGTAATTCTGGTGCTAAATATGCTGGAGTTCCACAAGTTTCATTTACTAAATTTCCTTTTATTATTTCTTTTCCTACTCCAAAATCACATATTTTTATTTCATTATTTAAATTTAATAATATATTATGTGGTTTTATATCTCTGTGTACTATATTTTTTGAATGAATGTATTTTAATGTTTCTATTATTTGTTTGAAAATGTATTTTGATAAATTTTCTGGAAATTTTGACATTTTTTTTATTGCGTTTAATAAATTTCCTCCTATTATATTTTCCATTACTATATAAAAATATTTTTTATCTTCAAATTTTTCTAATAAATGAACTATATTTTTATTATTTCTTAATTTTTTCATTAGTTTTATTTCATATAATATATTCTTCATTGAGAAATTTCTCTTTGATTTATTTATTGATTTTATTGCTACTATTTTACCTGTTAAAATATGAAGGGATAAATTTACTTTTCCAAATGCACCTCTTCCTATACATCTTCCTATTTTGTAAAAGTCTATTGTTGTTTTTGGATATTCTTTTATGTTATTTTGTAAATGGTAATTTTTTATTTTTTCTGATAATTTTTTACTTTCTGATTTATAATGATTTACATCTTTAAATGATGATAATGATATTGATAATGAATTATCTTTTTCTATTTCTTTATCTTTTTCTTTTTTATTTATTTTATCTTTTTTATTTAAAAAAGAAGATATTGTTGTTATTGGTTTTTTATTATTTATTAAAAATATTTGTCTATCACTTATTGTATTTGTTGTATTAAAACCATATTTTTTTGAATTTTTATTTCTTATATTTATTATTTTTGAATTATTATTTCCTGTTAATCCTTTTTTTTGAAGACGAATTTGATAATTAAAAATATTATTTCTATTATTAGATTTTTTAATTATATTTTTTGTTTCTAATTCACTTTTACTTTTAGATGTATTTTTAATTGAATTATTCGTTAAAGTTATTGGAAATAAATTATGAGCAAGATTTAAATTTATTTTATTATTATAATATTTATTAAATTTTCTAGATTTAAGTGAACTTTGAATTTTTAATATCATATCATTTTCTTTTTTATTTTTCTTATTTCTATTTTGAATTGTATTATTTTTATAATAATTATATTTAGTAATACTTGATAAATTAATTTTTTTTTTATCATTATTATGAGAAATATTATTAATTGTATGAGATGTTAAATGAGAAACTGCAGAATATTTTGATAATATTTTCTTATAATTATTCATCATTGTTGGAACTATTATATTATTTATTTTTGTTATTGAAGTTGATTTACTTTTTGAGTTTGATTTTGATTTTGAGGAAAGAGGAATATTTTTTTTTTGTATTTTATTTTTATCATTAGAATTTTTCTTTGATTGATGAGCTGTAACGTGATAAGTTTTAAAATTTGAAACTTGAATTTTTTTCATTATATCATTTAAATATTTTAATCCTATTTGAGGTGATTTATTTCTGTTATTTTTTGAAGATTTATTAATATTATTATTATATCCCCAAACCAACATTACTATATTTTTTATTTTATTAACAAATTTTTTTTTAATAAAAAATAATTTTAAATAAATATTTATTTTCAAAAATTAATCAAAGAAATTATATAATTTATTTAGTTTAATTGATTAACCTTTCAAAATTTGATTACTCTCTTAAAATATGTTATTTAATTTTTTTATTCTCTTTAAATATAAAAATATTTCATGAATTAAGTAAATTCATTATGATTTCTTAAATATCTTTTTCTAATTAATTTCATAATATTTTTCTTTGAATTTGGATGTATTTAAAAATATATATCATTTGAATTATACTTAAATAGATATAATAAATTGATTTTTCCTTTTTTAATATAATCTATACTATATTATATATATTTCATTTCATTAATTTAAATAAAAAATGGTTTATACAATAAAAAAATATATAAAAAAAACAAAAATAAAAATAAAAATTATATTAAAATAAATTAAATTCAAATTACAAATATAAAAACCCATCCAAAAAAAAATAAATAAAAAAAAATTAAAAAATAAAAAAAAAAAAATTTAAAAAATGAACCCAATAACAAATTTATTAGAAACAAAATACGAATATTTATGGAAAAGTTTAATCCGTCCTCCTCGTGACAAATACACCCTCCAAGATTTAGGTTCTCCAAAATTTACTTTATCATCACACAGTTACAAAAGAACTGACATAAAATTATACAATTCCAAAAAAATGAGATTAGAATGTTCATTTTGGGAACCATTTGATGAAGAAAGACAATATGAAAGACTTCCAGTAATAATATATTTACCAGGAAATTCTTCAAGTCGAGTAGAAGTAATTCCATTATTAAGTTACATTCTCCCAATGAATATAACAGTTTTTTCATTTGATCCTTGTGGAAGTGGTTTAAGTGAAGGTGAATACATTTCACTTGGTTATCATGAAAAAAATGATGTTCAAACAGTATTAAATTACTTAAAAAAAAGTAATAAAGTTTCTACTATTGGTTTATGGGGAAGATCAATGGGAGCAGTCACTGCACTTTTATCTTCTAAGGAAAATAATTGGAATAATGTTATTAATTGTATTGTTTTAGATTCTTGTTTTTCTTCTTTGAATAAATTAGTTAATGAATATGTTAATAAAGTTGTTCCTTTTTTACCTAATTTTTTTATTGAGATTATTAAAAAATATGTTAGTGATATTATTGAGAAAAAAGTTAATATGAGAATTGAGAAAATTGAACCAATTAAAGATGCTGAATTATGTAATAATATTCCTGTTTTATTTTGTCATGGTATTGATGATGATTTTGTTAAAAAGGAACATAGTAAAGATTTATATGAAAAATATTCTGGACCTAAAGAAATTATTATGTTTGAAGGAGGACATAATAGTAAAAGACCAATTCATGTTTTACAAATTATTTCTCTTTTCTTTTATGATAAATTAAAAGTTGATAATTTAAATGCTTTAAATGAAGAATATGATAATAATTTAATTAAAGATGATGATTATAATGAAGATGATGATGTTGGAAATGAAGAATATAAATATTCTAGTGTTAATTCTATTGATGTTAAATGTGATATTCAATCTTATTTTGATACTGTGTGATTTATTTTTTATATTTTAGTTAAATGTATATTTTTTTTTTTTAGTTTTTTTTTAATTAATTATTAATTATTTATTTATAGATTTTAAAAAATATAAAAATATTTTTTTTTATGCTATGTAAATATATATTTCACTGTTGTTTTCATCTCTTTTTATTAAATTTCTGTCTAATAAATTTTCTAGTCTTGCTTTTATTAATTGAACTTCTGGTACAAAATATCCTGAAAGATTTTTTATTAAGTTTTTCTTTAATTCTTCAAATGGGAGTTTTTTATTAAATTTTAATTCATGAATTATTGATGCATCTAATTGATATTTTCTGTCCTCTATTACAAAGTGACTTAATTCTTTTTCTTCTTTCTTTTCTTTTTCATCATTTTTTGTGTTTTTATAATTAAGATTTATTTTATTTTCATTACTTATAAAATTTGTATTTAATTCTAAAATATTATTATTTAAAAAAAGAAGTTTATTTTTTACTAAGTAATAATAATAACTTTGAATTTGATTTTGTTTTATCTTTGTTTCATTACATATTGTTTCAATACTTATTTTTTTGTTTTTATTAAATAACATTAAAATAACTAATTGAGAAACAGAAACAATAAATGTATATTCTTTATTATTTATTTTTGCATTTAATTCAGCCCATGATAATTCAGGAATATAAATTAAATTTCTATTTTTATAATGACCATTATAATAAATATTAAAATCAGAAAGACATTTAAATAAAGGTAAAGGCAAAGTTATATCAATTTTAACATTTATATTTTTTTTCTCTTCATCTTTTTTATTATCTGTATTATTATTATTATTATTTTCATCTTTTATAGTTTTAGTATTTATTTTAATTGGCCAACTATCTTTTGATAATATTTTAAAATAACATTCAATATTATTATTTTTTGTATCTACTTTATAATTATAATTAATTTCTAAACTATTCATAATATCACTTATCATTGTCTTTATATCTTTAACATAATTTGTTCCACTTTCTTCTTTCATTTTTTCATAAAATATTACTTCAGTTTCTTTCATCATAGAAGAATTTCTTATTAATCTCTTGCATAAATTATTTCTATAAACAATTTCAAATAAATCTTTATTATTAATTAATTTAAAAATTACCTCAAATTTACCAGAAAATTCAATTATTCTTTTATTATTTTTTATCTTTTGGCATAATTTAATTTCTTCATGAATTAATTTAATAAATGAATTAACAAATTCAGAACTATATTCATTATTAATTAATTTTTCAAAATTAGATTTTATAATATGTTCAACTTTAGGATCATTATTAATAGCATTAATAAGGAAATTAGTAAATTTTTTCTTTAAATTAAAAATTTCTTCAATATATTGATAAAAATTAAAATATTCAACTTGTTTATTTGTTTTAATAGTAACAAAAGTATTTGATAATTTTTTTAATTGTTTTGAAATCATTTCATTAAAAAGAGTATAAAATTGATTTTTAATATCATCAATATTTTTTACATTATAACAAAAAACTATATTATAAATAATTTTAAAAAACTCTATTTCATTTAATTTAAAAGCTTTTTTAGCTCCTTTTTTAAAGAATAATTCAAATTGATGTACAATACATAAATCATAAATATTTTCTATTAAAGAATCTCTTTCTTCAAGTAATTTAAAATATTCTTCATGAATTATTAATTCTTCATTTATTTTAGTTAAATAATTTTTAATAGATAAATAAATTTCTTTTTTATCTTGATTTGCTATTTTAGAAGTAAAATCTAAATTCATTTTTTCAAAAAAACTTTTAGTATCTTGTGTAATTGTTGGTATTAAATCAATAGAATAAAAAATAGTACCATATTGTTTTTCAATAATCATACTAAAGAATTTTTTAAATAATTCAATTTTATCTTTTTTACCATTTTTAATTTCATTAAATTCTTTACTTAAACTTTGAATAATTCTCACTTTAATATTATCTTCAAAAATAATATTTTGATAAAAAATTTGAATAGCTTTATTAGAAATAGATAAATCATTTAAATGACTTCTTTCTCTTATTCTATCCATATAAGATAACATATCAGAAATTTGTGAAATTTTTTTACTATAAAATTCAAAATTATTAGTAATTTTTTCAAAAAAAAGTGATATATTATCAGGAAAAGGAATAATTAGTAATTGTTCTTTATATGAAGAAACTATTTTAGTAAATAATTTAACTACTTCATTATATAATTCTTTTGCCATTCTATTTAAACATATTTCATGACATTTTGAGTAAGCTAATTGAAAGTCTACTTCAAAATTTTCTGTTGTAAATAATTCTGATAAAAGTGATATTAAAGATTCTATTTTGATTTGATATTCTTCCATGTTTACTTCATATTTTGTATATATGTTATTATCTGAATTTTGAATTGGAATATTATAATTTACTTGACGGGACATTTATTTTGATTTAATAATTTTATATTTCAATTATTCTATTTAAATAATTTTCTTTAATTAAATTTAAATTAAAAAAAATTATTTGTTTGATATTTTTTAATAATTCAAATTAAACAAATATTAACAATAATTTATAAAAAAAATGGATTCAAAAGAAATGTCATTTTTCTCAAAAAAATACTGGGTAGAAAAATTTTTAGTAATATGGAGTATAATATGTTTATTTTTTTCAACATTATTACCAAGTGAAAATGAGAATTATAGAAATAGAAATAATAATAATAATAATGGAAATAATGGAAGAGGAAATGGAAATTTTGGAGGAGGAAACTTTAAATATATGAGATTTTGTAGTCCTGGAGGTTGAGGTAGATAAATTTGAAAAGATATTTATTTAAATTTCTTTTCAGATTTATTTAAAAAAAAGAAATTTAATCATTTTGTGATTTACAAAGATTAAAAATGATATAAAAAAGTCTTTGTAATGATTGATTAAATTTTTTTTTTAAATTAAAAATTATATATTTTTTTATTAATATTCACATAAATTCATTTTTAATATATTATTTATTTTTATTAATAAATTCGATCGAAAATAATTAGAATTATTAAATAATACAATAATAATTTATCAATTTATGCATTAAAAATATTTTAAATTTTTTATTTTATGGGTATATGCATTACTTATAATTATCATCCAAAAGAAAATAATGATATAAAACTTAAAGAAGAAGCAGAAAAAGAACTAATATTAAAAAAAAGATTTTATTCTCAAAGAGGAAAAACATTTATAAAATTACGTTCAGGTAATAAAAAACTAGAATCTACAAATCCTTCAACAATATCAACAGAACTTTTTTTAAGAACAAAATCACTTTATAGATTTAATAATACTCAAGGATTAGGTAATGGAAAACCTATAATAAATATGAATATAATAAATACAAATCAAAAAAAAATAAAAAATAAAAGTTCATTCTCAAAAGGTAATAAAAATGTAGAAAAAGAAAATAATAAAAGCAAAAATAAGGAAAAAAATAAAATATTAAATAATATTCAACTTTTAAAAAGTAAAACTGAATCAGTTAATGTTCAAGAAAAAAAAAAAAAGAAAAAAAGAAAAAGAAAATCAAATAATAGAAGAAGAAGAATATGAAAAAGAAGAAGAAGATGAAGAAAAAGAACCAAAATATGAATTAATAGAAGAACAACCAGAAATAAATAAATTTACAATTGATGATGATAATAATTTAATTTCATTATTAAAAAATCATTTTTTATTTGATAAAATAAGTGAAAACAATATTAAAGAATTAGTAGAAAATTCAACAAGACTTCAATTAGATGAAAATATGATAATATTTAAAGAAGGAGAAGAGGCAAATTCTTTTTATGTATTAAAAAAAGGAAAAATTAAAATTTATGATAATAAAAATTCAAAGTTTATTTCAAGTGAATTTTCATCTTTTGGTGAAATAGGATTAAATAAAATTCCTATGAGAAGAAAATATTCTGCAATTACTCAATCAAATGTTGAATTATATATTTTTGATAAAGAATATTTTAATTTAAAAAAAGAAATAAATGAAGATGAAGATGAATTAAAAAAAAAAATTTGTGATTCTTTCTTTGAAAAAGAAACTATATTTCAAGGAATAACAGAAAGTGAAAAAGATTGTTTTATTGATTTAAGTACTATAAAATTAATAAATGATGATAAAAATGTTATATCATTAAAAGAAGATAATATAAATATTTTAACTTCATTTTATTCTGAAAAAATTTTTTTTGTTTCAAGAGGAAGTGTTAAAATAATTAATAGAATAAAAAATAAAAATAGTATTCAAGAATTAATTCCAGATAAATCAAGTTATGGTTTAAGTGATCTTTTATTTAAACCTAATTTAAAAAGAGCAAATACTTCAATTTTACAAAATCAAGAATATACTAATATAATATGTAATTCTAAATATAATGAATTTTTATTTATGAATGAAAAAATATTTATTGAATGTTTTGGATTAAATTATAAAGGTTATTTAATTAATTCTTGTATTTTATATGCTATTAATAATGATATTATATTATTAAAATTAAAACAATATTGTAATATTCCAAATGAATTAGTTCATGAATTCTTTTTTAAAATTAATTATAAACAAAATTCTTTAATTTTTCCAAAAGGAATTTCTTCAGATAATAAATGTATTATATTATTAGAAGGTAAATTAACTGGATATAAAAATAAAAGTAAAAGAGAAAAATCAAAATTATTATTTAATGGTAAAAATTTGTTTACTTTTTCAGAATTTGAAGAAGATATCATAACAATTGAAGATTCAATTGTGTTAGAGACAACAATTGATTTTTTTCAAAAATTTTTAGAAAGCAAAAAATTAAATTCAAAATCAATAATAATATTTTATAATATTTTAAATCATTTTCAAATATTTCAAAATATTCAAATAGAACAAGCAATAGATATAGTAAAACATGTTAAAATAAAGACATATAAAAAAAATGATTATATTCAAAAATTGGGAGATGATTGTGATAAAATATTTTTAATTGAAACAGGAACAATTGGAGTTTATAATAGATTTAATATTTTAAAAAAAATATTAGAAAATGGAAATTCTTTTGGTTCTTTTTTTATTTTAAATGAACAAAAATGTTCATATAATTATATTGCTTATTCAAATACTGTTATTATTTATATTATTGAAAAAGATTATTTTATGGAATTATTATCTGAAAATTCAATTAATGAATATATAAGAGAAAAATTATGTCTTGAAGAAAATAATATTTCATTAAATGATTTATATTATTTATCTTATTTAGGAAGAGGTAGATTTGGAAATGTATGTTTAGTACATAATGAAATATTTTTTTATGCAATTAAAGCAATTTCAAAAGCTTTTGCAGAAAGACAAAAATTTGGAATTAAATATCTTTTATTTGAAAAAAATACATTAATATCAATAGATCATCCATTTTTATTAAAATTAATAACAACATTAAAAAATGATAACTGGATATTTTTTTTAATGGAATATATTTCAGGAATAAATTTAGAAGAATATTTAAATCAAAGAAAAATAAAAAAAAGTCTTTCAGAATCAAAATTTTACGGAGCAACACTTTTATTAGCAATAAATTATCTTCATAGAAAAAAGATAATACACAGAGATATAAAACCATCAAATATAATGATAGATAAAAAAGGATATATTAAAATAATAGATTTTGGTACAGCGAAACAATTAATAGAAGGTGAAAAGACAAAAACTGTAATTGGAACACCAAATTATATTTCTCCTGAAATATTATTAGGTAAAGGATATAATTTTAGTTGTGATTATTGGTCAATTGGTATTTGTATTTATTATATTTATTATGGAATTTTACCTTTTGGTAATAATTCATATGAAATTATTGATACTTATAAAGAAATTATTGAAAAAGAAGTTACTTTTCCTGATAATAAAAATATTGAAATTAATTCTTTAATTAGTTCACTTTTAGATAAAAATGAAAATAATAGAAATAAATATGTTGATTTTAAAATTTTAAAATCACATGTTTTTTTCAAAGATATTAATTGGAATGCATTATTAGCTTATAAATTAAAACCTCCTTTTGTTCCTAGTAAAGATCAAAGAACAAATGATAATAATTTAAATAATATAACTTCACCTTTTAATATTTTTATGAAAAATGAAAAAAATGATTCTAAAGTTACTGTTACTTTAAAGGCTGAAACTCATAAAAATAGAACAAGTGTTAAAGAAATGAATTCAAATGTTCCTGATGATTGGTTTGATTTTTTTTAATTTTTGTTGTTAATAAGATATTATATTTGTTGTATATTATTATTGTGTTTAAATAAATTAAAAGATTTATACTAGCTCAATTTTATTAGAGTATTTTAATCAAAATTCATAAAAATTTGATTATAGATATGTTATGAAAAATATTTTAGAATGTAATTAAAATTAAAATTCAATTATTTTAATGTATATTATTGAGGAATATTTTTTTTAAATTTTTTTTTAAATATTAAAATAAAATTAAAATGAAAAAAGACCCAATTAAAGAATTAAATAAAGAATATTATTTTAATGATGTATCACTTAAATCAAGATATAAATTGATGAAATTAAATAAACAAAATGAAAAAGAAGGATATGAATCAGGTACTCATTGGAATAAAAATTATCCTTATCCATTAATGGATAATGACATAAAATATAATCAATATATTCAACATAGTTCAACAATAAATAAAATTAATAAAGATAATTCTGCACTTTTTTCAGATATTAATAAATCTGGAATTAAATCAAAATTAAATAGTATGGATCAATCTTCTTTAGCAAGTAAAAGTATTATGAATTTAAAACAAATGGCAATTAATAATGATATTAAATTATGTAAACAAATATTTCCAACTTTATATAATAAAAAACCTTTAAATAAATTTATTAAAAGTTCTCTAAGTATAAATTATAATAATAGAAGTGAATCTATTAAAAAAAATAATAATTTAAAAAAAAATAAAAAATAAAATTTAATCAAAATTAAATTCAATTTTAGCTGTTTTCTTTTTTTTGTATAAAACTGGTATATTTTCTTTAAGTTCAATTTCATCATATTTTTTATTATTATTTTCTGTTTCTACCTTATTATTTTTTTCCAAATTAGAATCTTTTTCTAAATTAAATTTATTTTCTAATAGTAATGCTATATTTAAAATTTTTGATGAAACATTGCGTTTCTTTTCTTCTTTTTCAGATATTTTACCTAGTTGTTTAGTCATTTTTGCTTTAAATCTATTGAAATGTTTTGAATTTTTCGCTTTTAATATTCCTCCTTTGTTTTCACCTTCTTTATCATTATTACATTTTTTACTTATATCATCTTTATTTTTATTATTATCACAATCAGCATATATATCTTCTTGTGATTTAATTCTTTTATAAGAAGGTTTAGGTATTTCATTTATATTATGATT
>JAEEGK010009929.1_pt1 | contig 22063 bp, 15 predicted proteins | sample 8958771 | NCBI WGS metagenome assembly JAEEGK01 (sample SAMN16246547, study PRJNA631951) | gut metagenome | biome: gut microbiome; feature: rumen; material: SC-attached | host: Bos | place: Iran: Karaj | collected 2018-10 | reverse complement strand
ATATAAAAATCCAAATTAATTATAAATACAATTTATTCTTAATCTTTAATTATTTTAAAGTTTTCATTTTGGAATAATCACATTTATTATAAAAGCAAATTTTAAAATTATTATAAATTAAATCCAAATTCAATCATTTCTCTTTCAATAAAGGATTTTTTCGTAATTATTCTTACAATTAATATCATTGTTTAAATTATTAGATAAGACCCACATTAATATTTGATAAATGAGAATTAAATATAATTTGTTTTTATTTAAATTGATTTAAGAATTATTATTGAAAATTACAGAATGAATATTTATGTTTTTTTCTTCTTAATTATAATTATTTTGGATTTTTATATTATCTTTTTTTTCATTTTTTCTTATTTTTTAACTCTTTCATTCACTTCTGTTTTTTATTATTTTCTTTTTTATTTTTTTCATTTGAGATGTTTTTGTATTATAAAATTTTGTCTTCTAATTCTTCTATTTTTTTTATTTTTTTCTGATTTGTCTTTGAACTAAAAAGTAAATTTAGATATATTTATTTCGAATAAAACATAAATTTATGTTTTTATAAGATTAAATTCTCTGTATTTTATATTTTATTTTGTGTAAATAAAAGAAATTTTTTAATAAGAAAATTATATAATTAATTTTTTTATTAAAAATTTGAAATAAAATGTTATTATTTGTAAAAAATAAAAAAATTATTGATAGATAATAATAATATTTTTATATTAAATTTCACTCCAAATAATTTGATCATCATAAAATTGCTCCTTAATAAATGAATCATTCTTAATTAAATCTCTAAGTCTAGGTAAAACATTATTAATATAATCATTTCTAAACATATTATTTCTTACAATTGAATTTTCAATAAAATCATTCATTTTAATCCATTGTTCAATATTATTATTTTCTTTTAATTCATGAATTCTTTGTTTTAATATTTTATAATCTTCTTCTGCAATTTTATGATAAAATTTTACCATTTGAATATATTTTATTATTTGATAAAGTAATAATAAAAACATTATACCTGTTATATAAATATTTATATTATTTACTGAACCATTATTTTTTAAAAAATACCATGAAATAATAAAAAATATTATTGTAAGTAAAACAATAACAGATGATAACTTTAGATAATTTCTTTTCATATTTGTTTTACTATGAAAATTATTGTTTGAATTATAATCTATATCATTGATAACTGCATTTTGAATTGAAGTTTCAAGTTGAATATTTGGATTATGGAAAAAAGAATTATTATTATTATTATTTCTATGAGTAGGAATATTATATTTATCTGTAGTTGTATGGTATTTATTTCTTATTGATTGATTCAACATTTTTCTTTCATTATTCATATAATTATAATTTCCTTTATTATCTGTATTATATTTTCTTTTTATATCTTCTGAATTTAAATTCATTATATTTGATGTGTTTATTTCATTCTGATTATTTTGATCATAAGGAAAATTATCATTATTATTTAATGAATTATTTCTATTATTATTATAATAATTATTTACATTTAGTTGATTAAAATCATTTTGATTATTTAATTGATTATAATTATTTTGATTTTGAAAGTTTAATTGTTCATTATTATTTGGATTTTGAATATTTGATTGATTAGATTGCCATCTTTGATTTTCATAATTATCATTTATATAATTATAATTATTATTCCATTCATTATTTTTTTTTTGGTTAAAATCATTAAAATTATTATTATTTAAAATATCCATTTCATTTAAATTATTGTAATTTACATTATTATTATTATAGATATTATTATTCTGATAAATTTCATTATAATCATTTAAATTTTTATTATTCTTTTCATTATTATAATTAATTTTTTCATCATAATTATTTGACTGATTATAAACATTATTATTCCTCCAATTTTTTACTTCAAAATTTGAATCAGATAAATTATTAATATAATTATTATTAAATCTTTTATTAGAATTATTATAATATTCTCTTAATTTATTATTGGTACTGTTAAGTAAATTATAATTTTGACTTTCATTATTTAATTCAGAATTTTTAACGTCATAATTTTTTTCAAAATTATTAACTTCTCTTTGGCTTTTTTCTTCATCAAATATTTTTTTATTATTCAATAAATTCTTATTATCTTTTTCAACATTATTATTTAATCTAATAACAGAAATTGTTTTAATCCCGCTCTGTCTTAAATTATTATTATAATTTCCTTCATTATATAAATAATCAATAATTTCACCTTCTGAATCTTCTAAAACTTCTTTTTCATTATAATTATCTTTGAAAACCTTTTTACTTCTATTATCTTTTTTAAATGGAGTATTCACATCATTCTGAAATGTAGGAAAACCAAATTTTATTTCTGGGTTTTCATAATTTTTACTTATATTAAATGTCCTTTTAATTTTATTTCTTTGATTTATGTTATCTTTATTCTCTTCTTGTTTATATATATTTGAAGATGGATTATTTAATAAATTTTTGAAAATTATTTGATTATTCATACTTATATTTTTATCATTTTCTGTCTTATTATTATTTTTACTTTTTCTTACATTTAATGTTTTCTTATATAAGTTAACATAATATTCTTTTGGTTTATCTTCATTCTCAAATTGAATTCCTAATCTTTTTAAACGGATTTTTATTTCTTCTTTCGATAAATTTTGTAATTCATTTTCAAAATCCTCTTGATTCATTTAAAAAATTTTTTTTATATTTCTTTTATATTAATTAAATTTGAAAATATAATATGAAAAAATATAGAAGGATAAAAAATGAAAAATAATATATTATAACAATAAAATATAAAGATACAATAAAAACATGATTTATATATTCAGTAAAAATAATAATAATAAAAGATAATACCATTTATTTGATTTAATATATTTCTGGAACATCATCAGAATCATCATTATCATTATCTCCTATTTTTTTAACGCTTTTTTCTTCATTATTCATATAAACTAAATCATTATCACAATTCTGGTTATTATCATCGTTATTTGATTTATTAGTATTATTATCTTTATGATCATCTTCATTATTTATTTGTTCTTCATCATTATTTTTAATTTTATCAAAATCTTGTGAAATATTATTCAAAATATTTTCATTTTCATTTAACTCAGATTCTTCATTGTTTCCAGTATGATTTTCTAAATTATCTAAATCTTTATTAACAAAATCATCATTACTAATAATAGCAGTATTTAAAACTTTACTTCTCAAATTTTCTAAAACATTTCCTTGATTATTTTTATCAATATTTATAGGTTGTAAAGTTTCAGTTTTTAATTCACTATTTTTACTAATAGTTTTTTTACTATTACTTTCTTCTTCAATTTTATTATCTTCTTTTTTTTTATCTTCATTTTTATTGTTATCAACAACAATATCTTCGACAATTTCATCATTATCTAAATTGTCTTTAACATAATTTTGTCTTATACTTAAAGTTTTATTTAATTTATTATCATCATTCATTAAACCATGAGTAAATGACAAATTAGGTTTTAAAGAAATATTTTTTAAAACAATTGATTTATTCATTTTTTCATTTTTTTCATGCATTAATTCTTCTTCTTTTTGTTTTTTTTCTAATTCTTTTATTATCATTTCTTTTTCAAAATTATCTTTTTTAATAATTTTAATTGGTTCTTTTTCTGAGATTTTTTTATCTTCATTTTTATTTATTTCACTTATATTCACATTTCCATCTAAATAATGTAATTTTTCTATTTCTTCTTCAATTAATTTTATTTCTTTTTCACATTTTTCTAATTGATCTTTTTTATCTTTAAATATAGTTAATAATTCTTCTTTTGAAGTATGTAAATTTTGAATATAATATTCATTTGTTCTATATTCATTTTCATATTTTCTTTTATTTGATAATAAAGCTTTATCCATTATTTCAATTTGTTTTTTTATTTTTTCCATTTCTAATTTCTTCTTCTCTTCTTTTATTTCTAAATTTTTCACATTTTCAAAAACATATATTCCATACATTTCTTTAGCCATTGCTTCTAATTTATTTTCTCTTTCTTGTAAATTTTTAATAATTAATTCATTGTCTTTTTCAACTTGATTTCCAATTTCTATTTTCTTTAATAAATTATTATATATATTATTATATTTTTCACATTCATTCATTTTTTCTTTTATATGATTTGTTATTGAATCTCCTTTAATTTCTTTTTTTAATAAACTTCCTGAAATTTGTTGATCTCTTTTTAAAGATTTATTATCTTTCTCTAATAATTCTATTTTCATATTTAATTCTTCTATTGCTTTCTTTTTATTTTCTACATAATTTTCACTTGTCACTTGTTCAAATCTTTCTTTTATTTTTTCATATTCTTTTTTATACATATTTATTAATTTTTTATTTGATTCTTCTATACTTTTATTTTTCCTTTTTAATTCTTCTGTAATATCTTTTTTTTTATCATTTATTTTATTTTTATTTTCATTATTATATAATTTTTTATTACTAAATATTCTTCCATTATCAATTATAATTGTTAATATATCATTTAATTTATTCATATTATCTAACATTATTCCTATTTTTTTAGATGATTCTTTATAATTTTCAGGAGGTTTATTTAATATGATTTTATTTATTTGTTTCTTTATTTTATTATATGAATCCACTGCTTTTTGCATTTTTGAATGAGATACTATTTTTCCTTTTTTCATTTCTGGAGTTAAATAAGGATCTGGATTATATTTTATATTTTCTTCTTTTTCTTCATTTTTTTTTTTTATTTCAAATATATTTATGTCTTTAATATCATTATTTTCACTTTCTTTATTCTCATTATTTTCATTTTTTTCAAATTCTTCATTTTTATCATTTTCACTTTCTTCATTATCATTATTTTCATTTTCTTCTTCTTTTTTTAAATCTTCTTCAGTAGGTGATATTAATGAACGTGATTTATTTATATTTTTTATATTATTATCTAATTCTTCTTCTTCTTTGAATTCAAAATTATTTTCTTCAGAATTTACTTCTTCATTTTTTATTATTTCATCTTCCTCTCCTAAAGAGTTTGTTTCATTTTTTGTTTTATGATTTATTTTAGGCAAACTATTTTGTGATGACATTTTTTAAGTTATTAAAATTAATTTAAATTTTAATTGCATCAATAAATATAAAAAATAGTAATAAAAATATAGACTTATTTTAACAAAAAAAATTATTAAAAAATGTCAACCTCAAAAATAGACAATGTATATGATTCAGTAGTAAAAAGAATAAAAGGTCCAATATTTCGTAATCCAATAAGAGATTTCTTAGATGAAAATTGTAATCATTTTGTTGATATAAAAGAAAACACCATAGAAATGGGATTATATTTTAAAGAATTTTCAAAATTAATTGATTCTCTTCTTCAAAAAATATATAAAGACTTTGATATAACGGAAGATGAATTTGCTGTCATTTTTCAAAGAGGTTTAAATGATAATAATTGTCAAAGATATTTTACTCAATTAAGAAATTTTAGTAATTTTAATTTTTTTAAAAAATTAATGATTGATAGATATTATAAAATTATTCGGCTTGTTGAAGTTGAATTAAGGAAAAGAAAAGGACTTCATGATCAAAATAATGATGAAAATGATAATTTTTGTACTGAAATGAATGAAGCTAAAAAAAAATCTAAAATTGAATCTTTAGAAGAAAATGAAAAAAATAGAAGATTAAAAGTTTTAGAAGAAGTTGAATTGCAAAGAATGATTAAAAGAAGTAATAAAAAACATATTAAAAAAGAAGAAAAGAAAAAAAATAATAATAATAATAATAACACTGATGATGATGATAATTTAAATGACCCATCATCTCAATCTAAAGGAGAAAACTCACCCACCCCAATTCCAACACTACTTGAAGGAAAAAGAAAAAAATTAGAACCTATAAAAAAAAGAGATAGTATTAATGATAATAATGATAATAATGATAATAATATTAGTGAAATACCTAATTTAATCAAAGATAGTAAGGATAATAATAATGATAATCAAACAGATTTACAAACTCCAAATTCAATTCATTCTTCAAAAATAATTAATAATGATCCAAATCAACCTTTTTCAGGTGAACAAAATGAAAATGATAATCCATTAGATTCAACACAAAATTTGGAAGATCAAAAAAGTGATGTTGTTTTTACTAAAAAGTCAAGAATTTTAGAAAATGAAGATAAAAAACAAGATAATCAAAATAATTTAAATAATAATAATAGTAATCAAAACAATAAAAAAAAAAGAATTGATGGTGATCCAAACGAAAATCTCAATGATTTTGATAATGTTAGTGACATTCTAAATATTAATCAAGAAATGAAGAAAAAAAAAAATAATAATAATGATAATAAGAATAATAAGAATAAGAAAAATAATAAAAATAATAATAAGAATAATAGGAATAAGAATAATAATAAATATAATAAGAATAATGATAATAAGAATAATAAGAATAAGAATAATAATAAAAATAATAATAAGAATAATAATAAAAAAAATAATAAAAATAATATAGAAGAAGATGACCAAGAAGAAGGAGATATTGAGGAATTATTAATTAATGATAATGATAATGATAATGATAATGAAGATGATAATGATAATGATAATGATAATGATAATGATAAAGATAATGAAGATGATAAGGATAATGATAATGATAAAGATAATGAAGATCATAAGGATAGTGATAATGAAGATGAGGATGAGGATTTTGATTTTGATCAAGTGGATAAATATTTGTCATTTTACATGAACAAAGGAAAAAACTCTTATTTAAATGAGAGTGATTTTTATCAAATTAGAAAAATGAATTATGATGGTGATGATGATATGTTATATTCTAAATTAATATCCAATGACTCTAATAATAATGTAGATTTAATCAATTCTGATGATGATAATGATACTCTTAACAATAAAAAAAATGAAGAAAAAAATAATAATTTAATAAAACAAAGTAATGATGATGATGATGATGATGATGATAATTATGATTATTAAAATGATTTACTTATTAATTTTTGATATTCTTGAATTAAAGTTAGATTTTATTCTTTTTGTAATTAAATCATTTTTTATAAAACATAAAAAAAAAAACATTAAAAAAATTAATAGGAAAAATACCATTATCATTTAAATCAAATATTATTATATTTTTTTATTCATTTTAAAACAAACACGAAAGGAAATTTCTATATTTTAAATTTTTTAAATTCTTTTAGAACAAACATTAATTATTTTGATATTCATATAAGGTAAAATATTAATAATTTAAGAGAGAGGAATATTATTGAATTAATTTATTTTCTCATTTTTTAATAATTTATTTTTTATAATTTTTAAATATTATATTCAAAATGGATTATTCTAAAGCTACTAATTATTGTCTTGATTTAATTCAATATCATTTAAAATTATTTATTGAAAATGTTTATATGATGGAATTTGGTGAAAACAATTATAAAAATTATATATATAATGAATATTATAATATGAATAATGGACAAGAATTTTATACTGATTGTTTATTTTATATGAATTTCTTTATTAGTAATTATCAAATTCTTTCAAAGAAATTAAATTCAAATTATCCTTTAAATTTAATATATTCTTTAAAATATTTTAGAAATAGAATAGCACATCAAGCTCAAATTTCAATGAGACAAATATATAGATTTATTGATGAAACTCAAGCTTTATTAGAAGAATTAAATACTGCTTCTCAAGAAGAAATTTTTAAATTAGAAGCTGGTAGAAAAGAAATTATGAAATTTATGATAAATTGTAATGATAATATTATTGTTATGGGAAAAGAAAAATTTAATAATAGTTATAATGATTTTGAAACTGATATGAAAGACCAATTTAATGAAAATATTAAGAAAATTAAAGAAATTCAAAATTTACATTCACAACAAGAAAAAATAAATTTTAATTATCAAAGAATTATGAATAATAATGATATGAATAATTTTCATAAAGTTTCTAATTTAGAAGATAAAAATTATGATGAATAATTTATATATTCTTTTTACATTATAATTTATTATAATTAAATTAGTTCTTTTTGATTAAATAATTGAAAGAAAAAAATTAAAATTAAATCAATTAAATTAGTTTTATAATTATTATAATAATAATAAAAACCTCAAAAAAAAAAAAAATTAATAATAACATAAAATAAAAAATAAAAAATTAAAATGAATTCATCAGGAATATATCAAGATCGTTTTAACATAACAGATATTCTCTCCTTATATAAAGTAACAAATTTATATACATTTACAGAATATTTAGTAAATATATGGAGAGATTTATCTCAAAGAAACAAAGAAGAAGAAAAAGGAATTTCAAGATTAACATTTACAAAATATTATGAATTAAATGGAATAATTAGTGATAGATTATTTTGTGTTTTTGATACTAATGAAGATAATTATTTAGATGTTAAAGAATTTGTTTCTGGAATGACTAATTTATTTTCTGGTTATTATGATCAACTTTTAAAATTAATTTTCTATATTTATGACTTTGATAAAGATGGTAAAATTAAATTAAATGATGTTAAATTAATTTTAGAATATGTTCCAATAAGAAGTAATCAACCTAAAAAATCTTCTACTTTATTAAAATATGAAAATGCTGAATTTAGAGATAGAATAGAAGTTCAAAAAGAATTATCTGAAATATTAAAAAGTATTTTTGGAGAAAATGAACAATTAAATTTTACTGATTTTAAAAATGTCATTAAAGAAAAAAATAGTGATATTTTTTTATTTTTATTATTATTTATTTTTGAAAAAAGACCTTTTAATAATGATACTCTTTCAATAATTGAAGCATATGATATGGTTAATTTTGATAATTTAAAAAGATCTTCAAGTCAACAATTTATTACAACTTTACATTTTGTTGCTCAACCTTCTTTAAGATCTAAAATATTACCTAAAACTTTTAAAATGAAAATTGATAAAAGATCAAAATCATTTATTCCTGAAGAAAATTCTGATGAAGAAAAACAAAGTTTTGGAGATAATTTTAAAAATTTTCAAGAAGATAAAAATACTATTAATAAAGAAGAAAAAAAAAATAATGATAATAATAATATTGTTTTATTTTCTGATAATAATTCTGAAAATGATATTAATTCTACTATTATTCCTAAAAGAAAAGCAGGTCAATTTATTAATTTTGAAAATTCAGAAAATAATGATAATAATAATTTTCTTGGAATTAAAAAAGAAAAAACAGATTTAATTGATGAAAAATCTTTTGATGATAATAGTAGTGCAGATTGTGATGATATTAAGAAAATTAATTATGAAGGATATATATATAAAATAACAAAAAGTAATAATAGAAAAAAATTATATTTTAAATTAATATTTAGAGATTTATTTTATTTCGAAGATAAATATTCAAAAGTATTTATTGGTTTTCATCACATTGGAGATTCCTTTATAAAAATAAATCAAACAATCAAATTTGAAAACCAAAAATATTATTCATTTTCTCTTATATATCCTCATATAACGAGAAATTACTTAGTGAAAAAAAAGAAAAATTTAAATGCATGGGTAAATCATTTAAAGAAGTCTATAAATTTATCTGTATTATCTGAATTATTTGAAGTGAAAGGAACATTAGGAAAAGGAAAATTTGGATTAGTAAAATTAGGAATACATAAATTAACAGGAAGAAAAGTAGCAATAAAAATAATAAATAAGAATGGAATATCAGAGAAAGAAATTCAATTAACAAAAACAGAAATAGAAATATTAAAAATAGGTCAACATCCAAATATAATAACATTATATGATATAATAGAAAATGAGGATAAAATATATATAATAATGGAATATTGTTCTGGTTCAGATTTATTTGAATATATAGAAAAAAGAAATTTTAAATTACCAGAAAAAAGAGCTGCTGAAATAATAAGAAAATTATCATCAGCAATATATTATTTACATTCATTTGGAATAATTCATAGAGATTTAAAACCAGAAAATATATTAATGACTGATGATTCAGATAATGCAGATATTAGATTATTAGATTTTGGTTTAAGTAAAATAATAAGTCAAGGTGAAAAATGTAATGAACCTTATGGAACTTTATCTTATGTTTCTCCTGAAGTTTTAAAAAATATTCCTTATGATCAAAAATCTGATTTATGGTCTATTGGTATCATTACTTATTTATTATTAAGTGGAGTTTTACCTTTTGATGATGAAAATGATAATAAAGCAATTGCAAGAAAAACTGTTTTTGAAAAAACTCCTTTTTATCCTTCTTTATGGAATAATATTAGTAAAGAAGGAAAGGATTTTGTTGATAAATTATTACAAAAAGAACCTGACGATAGGATGAAAATTCAAGAAATTTTTGAACATCCTTGGATGAAGAAATTTTATAAAAAAAAAGATTCAAAACATAAAAGTTCTTCTGCTAAGGATATTGATTATTTATTGTTTAATTCTTTTAAGGATATTTAAAAGGATTTTTAATTTTTTTTTTTGATTATTTATGCTTTGTAATTGAACCATAGTTTTTGATGTATTTTTTATAAATAGTAAAAGTATTTTTTGAATAATGAAATTAATTAAAAATATGATAAATATTTGAATAGTGAATAATATTTATATTATAAATAAACTTTATAATTTAATCATAAACAAACTTTAAAAAAAAGAAAAAAATTAATTAAATAAAAATAGTATAAATAATAATATTTACTACCCTTATTAAAAATAGAAAAAAAATAATAATAATAAAATAGGACATAATGTATTAATAATATAATAATATAATCTATCAAATGGAGGATTCTTTCTATAATTATAAAGAAAAATTATTTTGACTCTATTTTATAATAATATAATTATATGTTAAAAATTTTGTTTTTAAAAATTTAATATAAAACAATAATAATATCCAGAATTTTTTATTTTTAAATATATACATAATGAATTTTTATTGAAACTTATCACTTTTTTATATTTACAATTAAATTAAATAATTGATTAAAATCAATTATTTACTTTTTTTCCTTTAAAAGGTCAGATAAACTATTATATATACTTTCGTAATTTTCTCCTTCTTGGATTAATTTAGTAATTCTATTATCTATACTTATTTGTACATCATTAAAAGCATTAATATTTATTTTTGGAATTTTTAAACAACTTGATTTAACTTTATGAGGTTCGTTATTTTTTATAAAAAAAATTTCATTTTTTTCTATTAATTTTGTATTTATAGGAATAATATTTATAGAATAGTTACTATTTTTTTTTTCAAACAAATTATTTTCTTGATTCATTTCACTAATATTTGAATTAGATATAAAGTTATTAAAATCTTTTATTTCCTTTATATCATTTGTTAAATTTTTTGCAGATGGATGTCTATTTGGATAATGAAATCTATTAACATTTAAATTATTTGTTTTTTTATTTAGAAGAATATCATTTATAGAATTTGAATATAAAGTAGTTGCCATTTTCAAATATTATTTATAGAATATTGATTAAACTGATAAAATAAGTTAAGTTAAAAATATAGAAATAAAATTACCAAATTAAAAAATAACTTAAAAAAACAAAATTTATAAATCCTAAATAAAAAAAATAAAAAAATGTCAACAAAAGGAATTCCATTTACAGCAACATCAACAACAGCATATTTTGGTTCACGTTGTGTTCCTCATATAAAAGATATAAATATAAATCCAAAAGTGACAAATTATCAACCAGATGGATATGGTAGAGATACATATATTAAAGTTCCAAATGGAGGTTTTCGTCATTCTTGGAATAATAATTATAGAACAATATATTATAATAAAAAATCTCTGACTGAATATATTAAAAATGTAAATATTAATCCTAAATTTCCTATTTATAAAAGTAATGGTAGAGGAAGAGATTCATATATTTATTATAATTGTGGTGGATTTTATCAAATTAGAAATAATAATGATTTTTCTAAAAATTTAAGAAATTATCAACCTTATAATACTGAAAATGCTGAAAGAGCTAAATATGATTATAATAGATATGTTAAAATGTTTAGAAGTCCTAAAGAAATTGAAAAATCTAAAAATTTAGCTAAATTACAAAGAGCTACTTCTGCTAGGTTATCTAAACCTAAACATCAAAAAATTAAAGATGAAGTATTAATTTAATTGTTTTTTTTATGGATGTTGTTTGAGAATAAATAATTTCTTTTTTATTTTTATTTTTCATAAATAAGTTTGTGTATTTTTTTAGTTGATTTTTGTTTTTTTTTCCCTGATTTTTTTAAGTTTAAATATTTGTTAATTATTATATTTATGTATTTTTTTGAATGATTGCAATTTTTAATAAACCTTAAAAAATTCTGAAAAATTAAAATAAATATGCAAAATTAAAAATAAAAGACTTACTTTTTTATTTTGAAATAAACAAGATATATTTTATGGTATAATATTGTTCATTAAATAATTTAAATATAATTAAATATATATTTACTTTTGTTTAATTTATGGTTTAATGTTAAATATTATAATATTTATTTAAATGGATGAAAATGAAGAAAAAAAATTAATTGAAGAAACTTATGATAAATTAGAATCATTGAGTTTTCAATTAATTGAAGAAAGAAAAAAAACATCTTCATATCAAGAAAAAATAAAACAATATGAAAAAAATTTAAGTCAAAAAGATGAAAATATTCAACTACTAATGAAAGTATTTTTATTTTAAATATAAATATAAATGATTGTCATTAATTGGATATATCTATTTAAGTTATTTTTTTTTTTATTATTATTATTTCAATAATTAATTGATTATTTATTTAATTTTTGATTCTCTTAATAATTTTATATAATCTTCAGACATATTTATTGCTTCATGTTCATTTCCAAATTTTTTTTGAAAATTTTCTTGTAAGCAAATGTTTCTAAATAAATTCAAAATATCTAATTTTTCACTAATGATATTCATCGCTTTATCTATCAATACATTGTTTTTATTTCTTTCAAAGCAAAAGAATAAATGAATTAAATGATTATTTAATTTAATATAATTAATTAATTGATTATTATCTTTTTCTTTAATAAAATCCCTTTGTTTTATTGTGTCCAAATTAATTCTCATATTTGGTTCTTTTATATATAAATCTTTTACATTATTTTTAACTGATTGATTTTCAAAATTTTGAATTTCATTCTCAATTTTATAAGGATTAGTTTCCATGCTATTTCTTCCTTTATATTTATTAACTAAAATAATTTCACTATTTTTATCATTTATTTCTCTATTTGAAATATCCTCAATTAATATTTTCCTTTTTCTACTATTATTATCTAAAGATAATGCTAGTTGATTAATATTTTCATTTGTTTTTATTTCATTACTATCTTTTAAAACAATTTTTTCCCTGTTTTCTTTTATTAGTATTTTTTTTTTACTTAAATCAAACGAAAATAAATTATTTATAATTGATTTATCATATAATATATCTACTACAAAAGAACAAATTAATCTGAAAAATGAAGAAATAATTTCCATAAAACCTCCTACTTCACCTAAAACATCAATTAATTGGGTATAATTCCTTTTTTGTGTTAAAATTTTATCTTTTAATTGAATTTCTATTTCACAAGCTGGATAATTATTATTTTCATCATTTAAATCATATCCTGGTTGAGGAAGAATTTCTAATGTATCATATCTAATGAATACTTTATTTTCTTCTTCTGTCAAAAAATCAAAACCTATAATATTATTATTTGTTTCAATATTTACTAATTGCATTTCTATATATAAATATTGTCCAAAAAATTTGAATAATGTTGTATATAAATCATTTATTCTTTCTTTAACAGGAAATTTAAAATTATTTGGTGTTAAAATTATATCTTCTAATTTAATTACAAAATTATTACCATTTAAATAAGAATCAATAATTTCTTTTGATTTACAATGATTATTATTTTCTGTAGTATTTTTACAAGGAAATATTTTAATAGCAAAAGAATTCATGTAGGCTCTTAATGTATGATTAACTTTATTTAAACAATAATAATTATCTAATTGAAATTCTTTATAAAATTTTTTATATTTAGAGCCTATTTTATCAATATTACAAGGTTCTATTTCAATTTCTTCTACTTCTTCATCTCTAAAATAAGCAACTGGATAATAAATAGTTTCATCTATGAAAGGTTTATCTGTATATCCATTAAATAATGAAAAAGATATATAAAAATTTTCATTAGTAACATTAAATGAAGGGATATCTTCTTTTTCAGAATATGTATCATAAAATGTAATATCTACTCTTTGAGACATTCTATATAATTTGTAAGTAAAAAAAATTATATATATAATTATATTAATAATTGTAAAAATTCTTCCAATCCATGTTACTTTTTTTGGCTTGCCTTTATAATAAAATTCAGGTTGTTTTCCATAAAAATCAATTTCTTTAATAAAATCACATTTCATTTAATAAATAAATTTAATAATTTTTTTTAATTATAAGAATAATAATATTTAAAATTAAATTATAACAACATGAAAAAACCAAAAACAGTAACATTTAATAAATTAATGGGAAATATTTTAAAAGGAAAAGACGAATAACAAAAATTAAAATTAGAAAAAGAAATTAAAATATTAAGAAATCAAAAATATATATATTAAATAAAAAAAAGAAGAAGATAATATTAAATTTGAGCAAAATAAAAGTAAATTACAAGTTGAATTAACAAAACAAAATAAAGATATAAATGATATAAAAGAAATATTAAATAAAGTTTCAGAAGAAAATAAAAAATTACTTGAAGAAAAAGAAAATAAAGTTAAATTAATAAAAGATGAAGAAATAGATTTTGAAAAAGTAAAAGAAGAATATTTAAAATATAAAGAAAAAGGAAAATTATATGAGAAAAATATAGAAGAAACAAAAAAAATAATAGAAGAAAAAAAAATAGAATTAAAAGATAAAGAAAATGAATTAATAGAAAGAAGAGATTATTTAAAAAATTTAGCATTTGCAATAAATCAAAAAGAAGAAGAAGTAAAAAAAAGGGAATTAACTAAAAAAGAATTTGAAGTAGAAAAGTATGATGAAAAAGCAGATAAATATAATTTATTAGGAGTTATATTTGATAAAAATAAAGAAAAAAATCAATATGAAATTACTGTTAATTATGATGGAAAAAATGTTACTTGTTATATGTTACAAACTACTCTTGATCACAAAGAAAACGGATTTTTTGACTTTAATTTTAATGAAGATGGAATTCCTAAAAATTTAATGATTAAAACTGATGATTTATTAACTAAATATTTCCTTTATACTTATAAACAATTTTATTTTTTTGCTACCAAGGACCTTCAAAAAAAATAAATTAATTTTATCTTAATAATTAATATTCAAGATTTATTTTTTAAAAAATTATTTTATTTTTTTATTTAATTTTTTGAAAAATATTAATAATAAAGATTTTTATTATTAATTTCACATTTTTAAATTTACATTCATAAATTGTTTAATAATTAAAATTTAATAAATAATCATTTCATAATCATCATTATGATTATGATAATTGTTTGTGGGGGATTTTATTTTTGGAATTTTAATACTTTCATCTTTAAAATCTTTATTAAAGCCTCTAAAAGGAGCTTCAGTTTTTCTAGATTTAATAACAATTCTTTTAAATCTACTTTCAGATTTCAATTTTTTTTTTTCTTCAATTTGGTCAATTATTTTTTTTTGTTCTAATAATTTTTCTTCTTTATTTTTTAACTTTCTATTCATAACAACTTCAAGAAATAATTTAGGATTTTCATATTCCATTATTTCTAACATTTTAATATGTTTATTAATTTTATCTTCTTTACTATTAATTCTTTGAATACAATCATGTATAATTTCAGTAATTTTCATTAATTTATTTTTCTTAAAATTATTTTGTTCACTGTAACACATATCATAATAAATATCTTGAATGAATTCATTTGCAAATTTTGTTTCTTCAAATCTAGTTTTTTTCTTTATCACTGGCAAATATTTCATTTCTCGATTATATGAATTTGTTAATAAATTAAATTCATTTTGAAGAAAATTATATCTTGAATAAGTTTCTTTCATCATATTATTCATTTCTTTATTTATATTTCTTTCACTTTTTTCATCTTGAATTCTTTCATTTAAAATTCTTAAAATTCTATCTTCAATTTCATTAAATTTCATTATCATTGTATTAGGATCATTTAATAAATTATTTATTTCTTTTTCTTCTTCTTCATTTCTTTCTAAAGTAAATTTATAATTATCAATTGCTTTAGAAGTCAAATTTCTATAATCAAAAGGATTAGCATTAGAATTACTAAATACATTTTGATTATTAATATCTTTACTTATAATTTGTTTATCAAATTTACCTTCATCTATTTTAATAACCTTACTAACAAATTTACCATAAGTTCTTAATTCTTCTAAACTTTTTAATATTTTTTTCATTTCTTCATCTATTGATTTTTCTATTGTTTTTCTTAATCTTGCTTCTTCTTCAAATTTATATATTTCAATATGAAGATCATATAATGCTTTTTCTATTGTTTCTAAAGCATTATTTTGCTTTTCTATTAATTGATTAAAATTTTCATTATTCTTTTTATTATTAAATTCTTTTTCTTCGATTATCTTATCATTTTCATTCTCTATATTTTTTAATCTTTGACTTTCATTTCTTAATAATTTAATCATATAATTATCAAAACTAATCATTTTATTTTCATTAACAAATTTAGAAACAGAATTTTCATTATCATTTAATAAATTAGCTTTTCTTTTTTTATAATTTAATATTTGTTTTCTAGGTTCGAAAATAATATCAATATTATTTTTATCATAAGCAATATTAGATTGATACATTGATAAAGGATTATTAATATCATAATTATTATTAATCATATGTTTAATACTTTTTATCTTTTTTAATATATTTATTTTTCCTGCTTCTTTTGGAACAGAAGAATAAAGTCTGTTATTAAAACTTTTACTTTTTCTATGATGAGGATTCAAATTTTCTGTTTCTACATATGTATTATTTCCATTTGTTATTTCAGTTTGAAATACTTTTTCTGCTTTATTTACCAATAAATTTATATTTGTTAAAGGATCTATTATTGATTGTCCTATAAGACTTAATCTTGTTCTTGACATATATTTATTATTATTATATACCAAAATAATATTTACTTTTAAAAAGAATATTTATATTTTTTTATATAACTTAAAAAAAATTTTAAACCTTTATCATTAAACTAAAAAAAACAAAAAACAATTTAAATTCATAAATTAAATTACTATAAAATCTCATATTAAAAATATATTAAAAATATAAAATACTATTTAAAAAAATATCTAAAAAAAACCAAAAATAAAAATACATCCAAAAAATAAAAATAAAATAATGGGAAATTATTGTGGAAGAAGAAGTATTTGAAATAGACAATGCACGAACCACTCATGGAAGTAGTGTACATAGAAATTCTTCTATTCTTTTTGAAAAATTAAATAATCATATGATAGAAAGTAGAGAAAGAGAATAGATATATTAAGAAGTTTAGCTCATTCAAATATAATAAAATATTTTGAAACATATTGAGATGATTATTTTATTTATATTGTGATGGAATATATCCCAAGGAGATAATATATTTAAAGTAATAACAAATAAAAAATATTTTAAAATGACAGAAAAAATCTGTCAAATATAACATGTTTACTAAAAGCAGTATTTATTCATCTTTGTTCTCAAACTTCTAAATTCATAAGTTTGGCAATCACGTTCTTCTTTATGAAGATGAGGATTTTTTATTTCTTCATCAAATATAATATAGTTCACAGAGATATAAAACCAGAAAATATATTATTTTCTATTCCAGGAGATTTTAATGCTTTAAAATAGGTTTTGGTTTATCAATTCAAAAAAATGACAAAAATGTTAATAGAAGAGTAAGAACACTATATTATATGAGTCCACAAATGATTCATGGTAATTTTGTTTATGAAAGTGATATGTGGAGTATTAGTGTTATATTATTTCTTATGATCACTGGAAATCAACTTTTTAGAGCTAGAGATAAAATTAGAATTTTTGAAAAAACATTAAATGCTAAATTTGATATAGATTTAATTAAAAAAATTTTAGTCAAGATTATAAAAAAAGAAACTCTGTTGAAAGTCTTTCATTATATAAATGGTTTACTTTATTTGAAAATAATATTAATAACTTTCAAATTATTGATCAAATATTCTTAACTCATCACAAAATTTTCAATACACAAATAAATTTCTAAAAGAAACTTTTTATTATTTAGCAAAATTATCAAATGATAAAGAAAAATTAAAATTTAAAAAATGCTTTTGAAATAATAAATAAAGATAATTCAGGTGAAATTAAATATAAAGAAAATCCTAAAATTTTTTAAGATTTATGTATTCAAGGTTGAGAATAAGAATTAAAAAATATATTTACAAATCTTGATTAAATCTGTCTTTAAATATTTTGATGTTAATGATGAAGGACAAATTACTTGTGATTCTATTATTTCTTCTTTAAATCTAGTAATATTGCTGTTGATGCAACGGAATTAATTGATTGTTTTAATAAGAAAAAATAAAAAAATCAATTTTGAACAATTTAAAACTCTTATTCTTTCTCAAAATTTCCAAGAAGAAAGAATTAAAAATTTAGTTCTAAATAAATTAATTATGAAGGAGATGATTATTCTTTTTTCAATTTCAAATTTAATTAAAATTTAATGAAATTAGAACTAAATTATTATTAATTATCAATTGTGAAATTGATAATGATATAAATAAAATTGAATTTAAAAGTTTAAAACAAAAAAAGAACTATATTAAAAATTTTAAAATTGAATTTAAAGAATTTTATCAAATAAAAATACCTATGATAATAATATTTTTTTAAATTAATATTTATTTTTTATTAATCACCTGTTGTAGGATTTGAAGGTTTGGTATATGTTAAATCTTCTGGAAAGATTTGTCTGACTCTCAGAGTACCTTTCACTTTACTACCATTTTTTTGTATAAAATCAATACTATTAATAAAATTACCACCAGTAAAGAAGAAAGTATTAGTCATAGTCATAAAGGCTTTTCTTTCATTAATATTTGGAACATTAACAAATAATTCACAAATATTTCTATCAATTATACCATAAATTTGTAAATTCTCATGACCACCTATTCTTTGTGTAAACATTGAGAATTTTTCAGTAAAAACAGGAGATTCTTTTACCCATTGAACATTTGTATGTCCTCTATCAAAAAATACATTATTATCATAGAATCCAATTTTTAAATATTCATCTGGAATTGAACCTCCTCTGAAATAAAATGTTATTGAAGAAGGACTTCCCCAACTCACAAATTCCCAATCAATATAAAATTCAAGAGCTCCAAATGCTTCACCCTCTGCGTCATAAATCTTTTCCAAAGTATATTGTTGGAAGTCATCTAATACAACTTTTGTAACACCTGTTCCGTTCTCTAAATTTTGAAAGATATTATGTTCTAATACAGGTTCTTGATTAAGATATAATACTTTTCTTACATAATTTAAATTAAAATGACCTAAAGAAAATTTTCTAGGAATTGACATTGATGATCTCCATGTATCAGTTGGAACCAAATTTGAATATTGCCAATTTGATGTCCATGCTATTCCTCTAATTTCATCTAAACCTTCCAAAAGTTGTTCATCTGTGAATACTTCATAGAATAATTGTAAAGCATAAAAGTCTTTTCCCATATCTAATTGAACAGGATATGGATAAGAAAGAGTGAATGTTAAATTATTATCTTGATAATTCTCTATTCTTCCAAATTGACCGATTAAATATTGTGTTGATGAACCTCCCATTAATGAACCTGGATTAATTGAAATAAAAAGAATCCAATAAGATTTTTCTTCATCTGGATATTTCTCTTGCTCTAGATTTTGTAAATGTACCATATTTGGACATTCATATTGATTTCCTAAATATCCACCAAGTTCGAAATATCCTTCTTTGTAAAATTTTCTTCCTGTTTTTGAAGAATAGAAATTAATTCTATATTCTTGAGTTTTGGCAACAGTCATAATAAATAAAGTTTCGTTTGCATTTCCTTCTTTGTTTTCTCCATAATATTTAATAACTTGAGGATCTCTAAATTCTGCTGATAAGTTTACAGATTTTTCATTATCCAAATAAGATACTACATTTGGATTTATTGTTTCATTATTTACTTTAGTTCCTTCTGGAATTGTAATGAATGTTAATCCTCCATCTTTAGAATAACTAATCCATTGATTCTGAAAATGATTTTTTTCATTCTCTGGAGGTACATTATAATTATAAGTCCAAGCTGCAATTACATTTGGAAATTCATTCTGTGAAGGGAAGAATTCAGATTTATTTTCTTCATCAAGGAAAATAGAACCTGAGAAAACACCACTTACATGATCAGGTGGTCCAATTGCAAGAGGTTGTTCTTTCCAAGTGTTCATATCATAGGAAACAGCATGACCCCAGAACATAGGTGAACACCAAACATTTTTATCTCCACAATATTGATAATAAAGATTCCATTGACCAGTTTTTGGATTTTTGAAACATCCATTTGGATCATTCATCCAACCTGAACTTGGTGCAAAATGGAAAAGTGGTTTATTTATTGTTTCATTCAATTTTGTTGCTCTTAATTTTGGAAATTCTTTTACCCAGTTGATATTGTGTTCTGCTTCATTAAAATCAGGGTCAAATTCAAGTGCTCCTAAGCATCCTGAAATTAAGAAGAAAATTGGTATTACGAACTTCATCTGATTATTAAATTAATTAATTGTTTCCAAATAAATATTAAAATTATAATTTTAAAGGATTCCCAAATGATCAATTATAAAACATTTTATTATTCTTAAGAAAATTTAAAATGATTAAATTAATATTTTAATTATTATCATATCAATATTATGAATTTTAAAGGTTATTTTCCATTTTAATAACAATTCATGAATTTAAAATGAAAATATTTTTTTAAATTTTTAATTTTAGAAAAATTTCAATAAGTTTAAAAAAGTATAAAAAGAATTGTGAAAAAAATAATGGAAATAGAACTTTTATAAAATTTGTTTATATTTTTAACTTTATATTAAAATTTCAAAAAACATTGTAATGAAATAAAAAAATCCTTTTAATTTTGATTTTCATTTTTAATTTTTTTAAAATGTTAATTTTGGATAAAAAAATATTTAAATTTGGAGATTTTACCCAATAGAGTTGTAAAATGAAATTTATTTTTTATTCTGAACAACTTTCATTATAATCTACAGTTATTCTTTTTCTTGTTTTTTAATTTTTAATAAGTACATTAATAGTATTAAAATTAATTATCATTCAATAAAAATTAATCATTTCATCTTAATTTACTTTTTAATTTATAAAAAAAAGAAAAGATAAATCATAATGAGTTCTAATATGATTAATATAACTTATATAATCATTTATTTCAAAACTTTTTATATTTAATTCCTTTTATAAATTTTTTTTAAATCCTCTTCAAATTTTAATATTTTATTATTTTATTATTGGATATTTATTCATATTTATTTTTTTAATATTAATATTTTTTTCATTACAAATATAAATTTTTAAATAAATATATTGATATCTGTTTTTGAAAATTGATTAATAATTTGATTAATAAATTATTTATTAATTTATTTTTTATTTTTTTATTTATTTAATTTGAATAATTTTAAATATTTTATTCATTATTTATTTATAATTAATTACCAATATAAATTATTTTTGGATGGAAATTGTGGATGGGGATTGGACCCAATCCCCATTTTAAATTAAGTAATCTTTAATAAAGCTCTTTCTCCAAAATAATCTCCAACATCATATTCTTTAATAAGTAGGAAGAAATT
>JAEEGK010009927.1_pt1 | contig 22063 bp, 19 predicted proteins | sample 8958771 | NCBI WGS metagenome assembly JAEEGK01 (sample SAMN16246547, study PRJNA631951) | gut metagenome | biome: gut microbiome; feature: rumen; material: SC-attached | host: Bos | place: Iran: Karaj | collected 2018-10 | reverse complement strand
CTATAGCGAACTTCTCGCCTTGAAAAGTAAAATACGCATAATTCAAGCCATTATGCTCTTCGGTCTCAGGTTCGCAGCCTATCCTACGTAACGTAGTCAAAACCAGTTCTACGGTAGTGTTAGTTCTCTCTTCCAAGCATTTCCGCTCTTTTATGACAACCTCCTCTTGGTATCCACCATTCATCAACTCCTGGAAGAACCGTTCTTCTTCCTTATCAGCTTGTTCCTTTTCAGAAATATACTGAAAGAGGTAAAAGCTTAACACTACCGTTGCAACAATTATACTTATACTCATACCTATATCCTATTAAAATTATCGCCAATCTGGTTCCAGAATATTCTCGAGAATGAATGACCGTTCACTTTCATTATTCTACTGATTTTGAAAGTGCGATCCTCCTGTATGTCTAAGCGATACGCCTCAATATATTCTCCACCATAGTATTGAGAATACCTGATGTCTGATATCTTACAAATAAACACCTTGCCTGCTCTGGTACAATACTCTATTTCGATGGTTTGTCCCAGTTGCACAGCCCTGTTGATAACTTCCTCGATGCTCATCCTTTATGTTTCAGTTCTCCATACAACTCTTTTCGCTCTTGATGTTCAACCCATGAAATGTCACCAGCAGAAGAGTTTTTAAATGCGATAGAGATTTTTATTCTATCATCACCTATATTCTCTTTATAACGAAACTTCATCTCGTTTCTTATTAGCGATATATTGCCACTCTTTTTATCTTTAAACTCTTCAAGCAAATCGTCAGTCGACAAGTTTTTTATACGCTCCTCCCGTTTTCCAAGTTTGTCCATATACATACACTTAAACATCTCTTCTTTCATCACCTTATCACCTTTAAGCCACTTGGAAGTGTAAAGAGAAAAGAGTTGCTCATGTGTCAGACCTACCAACATATCCACACACTTTCGTAACTCCTCATCGCTCCATTTTGAATAATGGGACTTCTTTGCCTGTTGTAAAATGTACTCGTAATCTGTCATTATCTAAAATTTGTTTATTGATTAATAATACTAAAATGGTAATTCTTCAAGATCAAAAGCATCTGTGAGTTTTTTTATTGTCTTATTATCCACTTCTATCTCTTTCAGACTTACAAGTTTTAAAGCGACACTATTTGCATTTCTTTCATCGAAGATAATTCCCGTATCCTGCCGATATTTAAGATAAATACAGTCCAAGGACATTAGAGAGTTTTTTTTCACTATTATTTCTAGCGCCCCATGTAAGTCTCGACCAAAATCATCTTGATAGATGCAGTAACACTCCGGACGATGTACCATTAGTATAACATCTGCAATCTCCTCAATATAACTAGAGTGGACAAGATCCGACAGATAGGGTTGTTTTCCTTCAAGCCCTTCTCTAATCTCAATGTTTCTACTTAGCATAGAGCCAATAACAATTGGGATATCTGCTTGGCAGGCTAACTGTTTTAGCGAATGTATTACTTTTGCGACCTTTTCCGAAACGCTCTTGACTTCACGATCAAAGTCGATCATTTGCAGGCAATCAATGAAGATTATTTTTACGTTTTTTTCTTTGATACATTTATGCGCAGTTTCGATCAACTCATTAAGAGGCAAGTCCAAACTATCATGTATAAACAAAGGCGCATCCATTATATAGTCTATTCTTTTATCAAGCCTATCCCACTCATACGCCTCCATCTGCCCATTATGCATACATAATGTACGGATGTCACAGTGAATCGACAACAGCCTTTGTACATAATCCGACTTCATGTGGTTAGTCGAAAACAGCAGTACAGGGACATCTTCCGTTATGATGTTTCCTATCATTGACAGAATAAGCTCCTCTTTTCCCATACAAGGCCTTCCACCAATAATGTATATTTTTCCTTTCTCAAAACCGTCAATCAGATTATCTAATTGTTGAAATCCAGAAGGAACTCCTAGCACATCGACGTTTTTCGCCCTGGTCTGTATATTTTGTATACAAATCTTGGCCATCTCTGACATGGAAGTGTAACCATTATCACTCTTCATTTCTTTCATACTTACCATTTTTAATCATTGAAATAAAATCAGTGGCAAAGATACAAACTAGTATCCTTGCCACCAAACTATTTCACTCCACAAGCCTTGTGAAAAAGCGATTTTATTCCCAAACTACCAAGTTTCGGGGAAGGGCAATCTTCTTAGCTTCACCCCGCCATCCATTTACATAATAATACTTTGCTATATCCTCATCAAACTGTGAGATAAATGCACCTCTAATTCGAGCACACTTCTCATTTATAGAATTCAGGCATGGATTCGTAACATCTTCGATACTTCTAATTGCTCTGTCATTTAATCCCAATGGTTTTATCATTTGATAAATCTCTGCCAATTCTTTCCTGTAATCAGGGAGATGTTTAAAAAAGATACCCTCCGGATGGCGCAAGAACAAAAAGAACACCGCCCTATTGATGGGTTCCATCGTAATCTCCATATTGTTGTAGTCAGGAAGTAAAATACGCATATCCTTAGTAATTACAAGGCGACTCAATTTTGGCTCGATTTGGATAATCTTGCGAATTAACTTCTCAGCCATGCCACGCTCTCTCAAAGCATTAACTTTGTCTCGTATCTCCTTTACGATGAGTGCGACTTCTGGGTCATGATTCACCCAACTAAACATTTCATCTGCATAGTCGTCAGAACTACCTTCTTGTATTTCTTTTTTGCTTACTGTACTATATAATGCTGCATGACAATAATGAGAATGTACTTCTCTTACAATCTTATCTAGTTGAGTTATAATTTCCTCATCGTTTCCTTCATTCAGATGAAAATAATGCCCTTTGGTATATTTAGCGCCATGATTATCGCAATCACCCTTAAAAAACATCATTCCATGCTTAATGTTCTTCGCATTTTCGGGATACCACAAAAACCGTAAGGGATAAGAAGAGTCCATATTAATGTCTAACCTTTTATCTACTGGTAAATCTGGTGACATATATCTAATGAGTTCTCCATCGCTCAATTCTTTACTAAAGTTAGGTAGATACACAAACTTGTACATATGAAAGAGGCGTAGGTCTTTATTTCTGATGAAGAAATCATTAAGAGATTGACAATACTCATTTTCAACATACACTATCTCGCGGACTTCTGCATCGTAATCAACAGAGAGCCCCATATCTTCTTCAAATTCGAACTCATTAACCCCGTCAAGTCTGGGCAATTCATTACGTTTTATCTCTCCAGCTAAATAAGCTGCTCTTATCCTTTCTGATTCAATTCTTTCTTCCTCAAGTCTTTCCTGTTCTTCCTGCCTTTTCTGTTCCTCTAGCTTTTTCCACTCTTTATATTTCTTATATCCACCATGTTCATGTATTTCCTTCGCTTTTCTTATATAATCACCAAATAAAGCATCGGATAATAACAAGATGAAAAATATCGGAGCAAATAAATAGGTCAAATACATGCTCAAGCCTATTTGTTTATGAGTACCATACTTCTTCCTTTCTGCATACTCAAAGACAAAAGACAAAATAGCAAAAAAATAGCAAATTGCGCAATAGCAAATTAATACAATCTTCCAAGTTCCCATATTCAGTTTGTCACATATTGTTCTTCACTTTCATTTCATTTTGACCGTAGCAGAACATTTACTTGCTGCTTATTCTTAATTATAATATCACACATAACCAACCAAATGCAATACAAATCCTAAGATAATCAACAGCAATAGTGCGTTGACAGAGAATAGGATAATATTTTGCTTGCGAACAATAGACAACTCTCTATAAATGAATTCCTCTTGCGCATTAAAAATTTTCTCGATTGCTTTAAAATGCTTATCCTCATTTGAAGTTAGTGAATCTAATTTTGTAATTATACTATCGGATTTCCCTGATATGGAATTAATCGTATTTAATATACTCCCCAAAGCAGAATCAATAGAATCTGCCCTACTATTGATGTCGCTAATGATTGTTTGGGACTTAGAATCTACCAAATCATAGACAGAAGAAATTTGCGTTGACAGATAATTTGTTTGTTCCGTTATTATCCTTACAGCAGCCTTTATTTCTTCTATGATTGATACAGAGATTTTTCCCAAGAACTTCTCTTTAATATCTTCCAATTGTGAAATCATTGTCCTTGTGTTTTGAACAATGAAGCTTAGTTCCTCTGTATAATGCTTAACATCTTTTTTTAGAGCCTCATAAGCATTAACCGTTTTTTCAACTTGCTCACGAGCAGATTCTATCTTCTTTAAGTTCTGCTTGAGTTGTTCCAACAATTCTTTGATTACTTGTTCGTTCATATCTCAAATGTCTTTATTTCGTATATAATAATGTATAATTCTCTATCTCTTTATTTGCCAGTTGAAGTTTAATCATATCTTTTGCATCATTGACATATTCTTTTACCACGCTGTCTTGGGTGTTTCTCAAAACTTTGTCATTGTATATGTCAATTAACCCGAGCAAAGACAACGGTCTTCGTTTGAGGTCAGTTTCAATTATCTTTTCAAAGCCTTCTGAATAATAGCCTGTCTTGAATTCTGCTATAAGCGTTTGATTATTGCCTACACCTAAAAATGCAAGACAATATGAGCGAAGTAGAAAAAGGACTGCATTCACAGGGTCATCTTTAGACTGAGCTCGGAGTATAATAAGCACAGCACCATATAGATGCTTAACATTATCATTCATTGTTCCAGAAGTGTCTTTGTCCATTACACGAATATACTTCAATATCAACGCTGAACTCGGATTTGTTTTTATATCTCGCTTTAAAGAATAACTGACACCATTGATTTCATATTTGTCTCTTGCATATTTAGAGTTGAAATACAAATGAATGAATTGTTTTAACCATACGTCGCCATTTCTGATACCTTCAATACATGCTTCACGCATGTCTTCTATCGCTCTTCTACGCTTAACTTCCAAATTTTCATAAACAAAATCTGCAAGATAGCCCAAGCATTTATCTGGTTCCGTATTTCCTCTATGCTGCATCGCTTCTGCAACTTTATGAAGTGATTGGTCTGCAGAATAGTATTTTTCAAAGAACACGCGCAAACTGTCATAATAGAAACCTGCAGGACGCTTTACAATCTTCAATGTATAAAAATGATTTATGTAATCTATAGTTACATCATCAACCAAGCCTATACAGCACATACGATAGATGGCTTTGTCCGTGTCATCTTTATCTCTTCTTTTACAGAAAGCTTTATTTAATGGCCACAATGCAGGTGAGTTGTGAAATGTTCTCCAATTGTCATCACCCGTTATCTTACTGATTTCTTGGAGTAATTCCACAAAACTATTTACCTTATACAAATCTACCTTCATGAATGGGTTTACAGGTAATTGGTTCCAGCCAAATTGTTGAGCAAGATTATTAACCTCATTTTCTATTTCGTTACAATATTGTAATCTGTTTTGCTGATATTGGTTTTCCCATGACACAATAACGTAAGAATAATCCTTTTCGTTTAGCCCACTTAAAGCCCCATACACTCCTGCCACATTATTAGCTGGGGTATTATTGATATTCATAATATTGTATGCCAATTCAGCTAAAATAACCTTTTCTTTGAAAGAACCTCTAAAAGACCTTGTATGAAAATACATTTCTATACTTTTGTCAACATTCTGTTTGAATGAAGCAAAAGAATTCTCCAGTTGTAGTGTTTGGGCATTTGTAAGATTATGCTGCATGCATAAACCTTTGAAGTCTGTCGTTAAAACATAATGATCTTTGTAGTTATTCAGCCATTGATACGAATGGTTTGTACCCAAAGCGTCTGCTATATTCTCTACAGATAATTCTATATAATCTGTTGATTCATATAGAAGGTAGGATATCGATACTTTTTTGTCACGTCCAGCACGACCAGCTTCCTGCACATAGCTCTCAATAGATGAAGGGTGATTTATGTTAATTGTAAATCTGACATTTGGCTTATCTATACCCATTCCAAACGCTTTTGTAGCAACCATAATGTTCTTCTCATTATTAATAAATGCATCCATATTTTGGAAGTTCTTCTTCGATAATTCTTTGTTTTTTTCTGTATCCTCCGAATTGTTACTTCCAATAAATGTTCCCACTATGTAGTTTGGAGAAAGGCTTGCAATATAAGTCGAAACACCGGTTTTTACATTATATTTACCAATGCGATCATTAACACCGTCTAATCCTGTTCGGATTGGACAAAACACTATTCCTGAGCATAGATATAACCCTTCTGCACTTTTTCTATAAAAATAAGCTGGATTATATCCTATTATAAATGTATTACTAAACCTCTTTTTATTATTCAATTCGTCTATATCGTTAGGGATTTTGGAAAGTAAGGATTTTATTTCTAAACGTTTCGCTTTTGAAATATGATCTCTTAATCCCCTTTTGTCTAAACTAACGACATAAGAAGAACTCCTAAGTTTAAATTGTGAGAAATCAGCTTTTACTTCCACGATACGATAAGCAAGTTCTTCCCTTTCGCTCATATCTGGTCTTACAATCGCATCACTATCCAATGACATTTTTCCACCTAATGTCAATTCTCGCTCCACATCAGCAAGGACATCAAATGAAGCTGTAGCTGTCAGTCCTATAATCGGAATATCTTTTCCTGAACATGTTTCCATGAATCGTGTCATATTCCGTCCTAATTGTAAATACGCAGGACGGAAATCATGTCCCCATTCTGATACTGTATGTACTTCATCTATTACGCCATATGCGAAATAAACATAATTCTGACGAGTCATCTTCAGGAGCTCCTCACGAAAATCTTCCATCATAAATCTCTCTGGAGAGAGGAACATAAACTGGAGTTCACCATTTTGCAGTCTTCCAAGTTGGAAAGTTTTCTCTTCTCTTTCTTGAGTTGAGTTTATACATGCAGATACATCTATTCTTTGCTTGACAAGACCTTCATATTGATCAACCATCAATGATACTAGCGGATCAACAATAATTGTTACTCCAGGTTGTAGCATAGCTGCAAGCTGATATATCAACGACTTACCTCCACCTGTTGGAAGCAATCCTATTGTAGTTTTATTCGACAACGCCCTGCTCAAAATGGGAAGCTGTCCTTCTCTAAAATGTTGTTTGCGGAAGATGTTCTGCAAGAAATAGGTGAGCACTTTTTCTCGCTCTGGAATCGTAATGTATTCTCCTCTTGATGTTTTATTCACCAGTGGTTGATACTCTATATTGTTTGCAGAGTAAATTGTTCTAACTCCTTGTGAATAATGCGAAGATCGAATAATATAGTATGTCTCGCTTTTCAGTTCAATTTTTCTCGCATCAACCTTACCTCTAACTAACATTGAGATGTCTAAACAGACATCATAATTACTATTATTCTCCTGAGTAAGTTCTGGTGTTATATCCCCATGAAGTGTCGAGCGACAGAATTCATCTGTAGATATAACTGTCAGATTAATCTTGGGTAATCGTTTAGATGTGCCCTTCAGTTCGCAAAGATGGTTAAAAAGTTCTGTCAAATCATCAATAGCCATTTTCGCACAAGGTACATCTCGCTCAATAACTGCAATATTCCATGATTTTTCAGTTAAGTTCAACGCACCTGTTATCATTGCTTCAATCAAAACTTTCTCGACACGTGCTACAGCAAATGGCGACAAGACGAACTGCAAGTAATCTGCCCAGTCGCCCTCAATCTTTTTCTTATAGTTCTTTTTCAGTATACTAAGATACAAGGAATATTTCTTATCATTTTCCCAATCACTAATAAAAGAATCATCAGAGATAGAAGTCAATGAATCAGTATTCCATCCCTGATTCTTTACTAATCTATCACGACGGGCGTCCTTTATTCTACTTACCATACTTGAATGGTATTGTTGCCCATTTATTTCTACAACAAAACCGATATGGTTGCTTCTGTATTCTGTTGTGTATGGTATTTCTAATGCAAAATCCACTCTTTGCTCTTTTGCGAATTTTTTATTAGGTACGTCTAGAATAGAAGACAAACTTCTTTGGGGCTCTAATAACTGAGCCAAATAGACTTTATTATCTTTGGGCAGGTACTCGTGAATGAATTCGGACTCAAATGAACTCTCCAATATCCGATCATTATAATTGCTGAGGCTAAACCTTGGATCAATTAGGTGAAGTGCTTCAAATATTTGTTCTGCTGAGCACAAATCTGTCTTTTCAAAATGATATTCAATTGGGTTATCCCCAGGAAGATTTGAATATTTGAATTTTACAGCAAATAGTTTCTCAATTAGCAATGGGGCTCTTGTTGGCAAGCCTCTAGATATAATATTATTTAAGACAGCAAGTATCTGATCTATATCACCCTCATGTTCTAACGTTTTGTTTGATACGACATCAAAAGTTGAGGCAGATGCCATTAACTCTTCTGCAATCTCTACAAAACTGGAGCTCCGTAATACATCACTGACCGCATCTGTTACATAGCCAGCATAGAACTGCTGATGCTTTTGGGCCTCTGTAATACGTTTCTTAATAACTGCAATCTGATCAACATTCTCAATCTTACTGGCAACAATCCTTAACGAAATGGTCCATTCTTTACCCTCAATCCAACATCCTTTTTGTTTATCTATCGTTGCAAATTTTATTTCCGGGTTGAGCGCCTCAATAAACCAATCGACGCGTTTATATCCTTTATTCAAAGGTCCAACACATATAATATAGTTACCACCCTTTTGGGTCTTTTGGAACAGTTGAGTAAATGCTGCCAAGTCAAAAGCAGCAACATCGAGGATATTACTGAACAAATGCAGCTTTCTGCAATTAAAACTATTAATATCTTCAGGTTGCAAATCGTCAAACATTTTATTGACGACTCGAACTTCAGCTTTGTCGCATTCTTGATAGCATGACAATACATCTTTAGCTCTTTCAACAGCTACCGCAGATGGCTCTATAAGATTAATCCTCTTAAAGTTAGGCTGTATATGATGCTTACGGAGGAAGTCAAGCATGCATATTGTCGCAATCCCTTGCCCACATCCCCAATCATAAATTTCAATGTCTTGTGAGAATAATTTCTCTAGATATGAAAGCATATTATTGAAAGCCTCATCAATCTTGGCCTTGTGCATAAGACCAAAACTGCGTAAATACATGTTCATGTGAGGCTCATCATCTAGAACAGCAGTTCCCCTTACGAGTTCTTCATGAAGTCTGTCTTGTTCACATCGAGGCAATCTGCCTAGACCATCAATCGCAACGTCTCTGATTGATGTGAAAGAAAGATGACTTTCTAACTGATGTATGCTTCTGGAGAATTCTGACATATTATTTGCCTGTTATGGTTTCCGATTCCTTATTACCAACATGTTGCTTCCAATTAGCAATTGCAGCCTCTTTACTAGTATTCGCATAACAATACTCACAGAGGTGAACACATGTGTTGTATTCACCAATGTCTTTGCTCTTCATACAACCACAAAATTCTCTTTGTCCTTTATCTCTATTATCACCACGGGTAGCATATGTGCTATTGGGAAGGATTATTGCTTCAGGTGGCAGTGGCTCCGTATCACCAAAGATAGAAGGACTTGGCATCGGATGTATCTTAACTTTCAGGAAATCCATGAGAGCTTTGTCATGATGTGATAGCCTTATAATCAGGGCATCGTCAATACAATGGTTATGTTCAATACCGTATGGAGTAAGGTCAATCTTTTCTCCACATGTTGCTAAGGTATATCCCCAAGATTGATTAAGTTTGGCCAACCCATTTGCCAACTCGCGCATTTCGTCTTCTGTCCAGTCTCTACTATTGATGCCGTTCTTCTCAAGATTCGACTTCACCTTCCTGTATATGGCGATATCTGCATAGCTAAAGACTAGTTTCTCAGTATATCCTTTTAGCTGATTACCGATATTCTCTATTTTCCCAAGAAGCGTATCAATATCAATCGTATCAGTGAGCATCAGAGGGTCAAATCGCCAGATAACGCTTCCTACACCTAACTTATCAACCAGTCGTTTGAAAGTGTCGATTCGATATTCCAAAGGTTTCACTCCCTTTTCCAGACCTTCTTTCACATAGTCATTCAATGTATATTGAATATAGCATCCTATTTTTCTATCTTTTAACTCATCTAAATGGGTTAGAAGTGGGGAAGGATCTTTTGACCAAAAGACGATAAAGCGAGTATTCTTATACGACACATAACCCTTAACACCATTAAATGGATTAGTCCATGCGGAATAACCGACTTTCAAACGATGAAAGAACCAATCAGCATAAAAGGCGGGAATATCCGTGCTCCTACTTGCAGATACTATTTCAGGAACTTGCATCTGTACAAGTTCTCCATTCTCTCTAGGTAATGTCTCTTTATTCCAACTTGCCATAATAGATACCTATTTTATATTGCATAAAACACAGACAATATCTTCCAAACATGCTTGTTATACTTGTTATCAAATCCTATTTTCTCTACTCTAACCAGTTGTCCCTTATTGAACTCTGTCATCGAATAATCTCCCCACATAGAACGATGAACGTATGCGGTTTGCTCATTCTCTGATTTTATAATTATGTAATTCTTATCGGTATGAACGACTGAACCTTCAACTATTGTTCCTAAAGCGATATCAGAATCATTAACAACTACTTCTTTCTTGGAAATAGTCCCTTTTACAGGTGTTGCACTTAAATATAACAGATCTCTTTCTAAGTTGACAAATGAAATATACATTTCTGAGGCCTCATCAGGATTTACGTTTGCTTTCCGTGCCTTTTGCTGTTGACGAAGATTCATTAATGCTTCTTTACTCCCTATTCTGAAGATAAGCATACCCCGTTCATTCTTTCCAACAAGTTTTACTTTTACAGGACAATCTTCGAGGAATGACACATTGAGTAGTTTCATAGAAGCATCCTTTATTCCAAGTAGATTTCCACGATAAGAACCTAATTCGTCGTATTTACAATCCACAACATATTCTTTCGTGTCAACTTTTTGTATACCCCATTTCCCCATGAGACTTACTTTCATATACGAGTTTCCTACTACTATGGAGGTTTCTTCTATGAAATGACAATCACTATCTATTCTTCCTGTTTTTCCATCAAGTATAATATCTGCATACCCGTCGCTGTTTATGTGGCCAATAAAATCATATTTACATTTCAGCACATAGATTCCATGCTGGTTCATTATTCCATATTTGCCGTTCTTCACTACCAACAGCAATTTTATTTCTGCATTCCAAATTTCTATTTGCGAGAACTTCGCTTCGACGATATTTTCGCCTCGCTTGTCAATTAATCCCCACAAGATATCGTCACCCACATATTTAGCAATACGGAAAATGTCATCACCTATGGATTCATATTTTAATCCTTCATTTACAATTTCATAGTTTTTTCTTCTAAAAAGAGTGATTGTATTACCTTTCTTCGCCTCAATCCAATTACTACGTCCATCTACTGAATCATATTCAAATGGAATTATAATATCTCCATCAAATGTTATAAGGCCAACTTTTCCATCTTGCTTTCCTATCAGATATGTTTTAGTAGGCTTGCCTATTGGTTCTATTTCAAATGTCTTCTTTAATCTTTCTATTCGCTTGTTAATATCATGTAAGGCTTCTTCCTCCTCTTGTAGTCTCCTATCTAAATCTTCAATTATCTTCTTGTTTTCCTCTTCTATGCTAATTACATGTTGTGCAAATGAAGGATTGTTTGCAAAGTATTCCTTCTCTGCATCATAATAATATGGCTTGTAATCATTGCTATACTTAAGTTCACTTAGCGAAACGAATCTACCGCCCAGTTCATCAGAATTATTAAAGTTTGGATATTCCCAACTTCCGTCTGGCCTTATCCAGTTACATTTCAAAATGAGTTCTCCACGTCTTTCACTTTCGTCTTGAGCAGCCTTGTCAAATATAAAAATATTGAGTTTATGATTAAAATAAACATCTTTAACCACCATGTTGTTCAGGTTCACATGTTCGGACTGGTCATCAAAGTTGAACACCCAAATGACAAACTTCTTGTTAAGCCTATAGAACAAATCTCGTTCTGTAATGACGCTAACAAAAGTGGAACTAAGTTGTAACTCAAATATTATTTCTTGTCCTCTATACGAAACTGCCACATCAGGTCTTCTCCAGTTTAATATAGGATGATTGCCTGGCATGGTATTCTCTGTCCTTACATTAGTTACGCCACTTGTCCGAAGCAAAAAGGTTGCAAGAAGGTCTTTTAGCTTTTTGTGGCGTTCTCCTTCATTGCATTTTGAATATTTTGCACGTTCAATCTCTCTCTTGGTTCTGCCAGTTGTTGTTTTGTAATCACATTCATCACTATCACGAAGATGGGAAAAGAATGTTGCGACACCCCTTTCTGTTTTTTTGCCTGAGATTTTAACCATCTGTCCGCAATACTTACAGACATATTTTGGATGTCGAAGGTATATCGCCTTTTGCAACTCAGTACGCATCTTAAATATTGCCCTTTCGGGCTGACTAAAAAAATATTTCGCATATATCTCATTACCAGTTTCGACGTCAACAACGGTATCTATTGTACGTTTTGTAAGGTCAACGTTAGGTTCACCAGATGGGGGCAGCGTTGGTTCTGGAATTGGTGGAGTATCTTCTATTATAATAGGCCCTATTTTTAATTTCTCCTCCAACTCTCTAATTCTGTCATCTTTTATACGAATTGTATTCTCTTTATTAGCCAGCTTTCCTTTCAAATCATCCGTTTCTTTCTTTAACTTCGCATTCTCTACATCTAATTCTTCATTACGACGTTTCAAAATATCTATTTGGTCTAATAATTCGTTGGTTTCATCATCTGGCTGTGGATCTGGTGTTGTAACATCGGGACCTTTTGGCTGATTTTGAATTACTTGCTCCAATTCGAGAATTCGTTTATTTTTATCTTTTATTATTTTATCCTTTTCATTAACCTCTGTCTCTATATTTTTTATCCGATTATCTTTATCAATAATAATAGTCTCTTTGTTAGCAATGTCGGAATTTAAATCAGCAATCCGATTCTGCAAGTCATTGATTGTTACATCTTTACCTACTATATCGAATTCTATATTGGTAATTCGAGCATCTTTCTTTTTTTCCGATATTTGTTGTCTATTTAACTTTCCATGCAGGTTTCTTATTTCATTATTCAGTTGGTGATTCTCACCTTGCGCATCGTTGTATGATTGCCTATATCTATATAAGAGATACAAACAACCTATACAGGCTGCACTAAGGGCTACAATCAGTATAAACAAATAATTCTCCATTTGATTTCGTCTTTTATTATTTTTTGTTTGTCGCTATTACTGCAAATTTACTTCTATTCACAACATCGTCAAACCTTTCATTTACCTCCACCATCCAATCGGGGAGGTTCTTTAGGGTTTGGTATACTAAAGCATCGGGCATTTTCTTGTAATAGGCATAGGCCATGGGGCCAGCAATGGCGGCGAGGGTGTCAGAGTCACCACCAAGAGAGATAGCGAGTTTGATACAGTCGACATAATCCTTGGATTCCAGAAAACAGATCATAGCGGGGCCAACGGTACCAGCACAGGTGGAGTTGAAGGTGTATCCATCGTGGAAATCTGCATACTTCTGATTGGCCCAGTCGGGATAGAACTCGTTCAACAGATGTTCGCGAACAAAGTCTTTATCCTTGCCACTCTTTAGATGGAAAATGGTAAGAGCCGTAGCTACTGCACCTTTGATTCCTTCTGGATGGTTGTGGGTTGGGATGGCTGTTGCTGTAGCCATCTTTATGCACTCTTCTTCTGTTTTAGCTAACCAACCAGCTGATGAGCATCGCATAGCGGAACCATTGCCAAGGCTGCGATAGGGCTGTGGTTTGTGACTGGCCATCCAGAGTTTGAACTTGCTTCCAAAACCTGCATGGCGATGTTCGTTAGCACATTTCCAAAGATTCATCGTCATATCCAGGTTATCGATAAAGGTTTCTGCACAAGCAAAGGTTAGTACGGTATCATCGGTGAAGTGTGCTCTCGAACTAAACAACTTCACCTTATTATAATCCTTTATGCGGTGTGACCTACCTTCGTAAGCACTCCCTGCAATATCGCCTATAGCCTCGCTAATCAGATAATTCTTCATAAGCCCTTAGTTATCAACAGTGCAAATATACAACTTTTTCCAGAATAGAATAGACTTTTATCGAAAAAGTTGATTTCACAAGGCTTGTGGAAAAGAAAAACACCATCACTCGATGGGAAGTGATGGTGAGTATGTGGGGATGGTGAATCTCTGTCAATCAGACATAAATTACATCTTTTTGAATGTTAGACTTGAAGAGAGGGCGTAGTGAGTCGCGGAATCTTACAAGATCAACCTCGCAATTAAATAGTTGCTTCAGGGCTTCTTTGAGCTCATACATTAACTGCAAAGAGGGCTTCTGAACTTCGACCACAATGTCAATGTCACTATCCTCGGTATTCTCTTTTCTGGCTACAGAACCAAAAATACCGAGTTTTGTTATGCCAAATTTCTGTGCGAATGCACTCTTGAAACCAGCTAACTTGTTAATGCAGTCTTGAAGTTCCAACATCTTAATACAACTTTATTCGTCTGCAAAGATACAACTTTTTCTGGAATATAAACAAAAAAGCACAAAAAAAAATCGCAACAGGTTTTTGGCCTATTGCGATTTGATACTTGGGGGTGGATGCTCTACGATCCTACACAGCTGGTGGCGCCGAGGGCGGTTACGATGGCTGTAGCGATGGATGCAATCATCTGGACGATGAACTTCAGTGTTTCTTTCTTTGTCATAATGGTTTAGGTTATATGGTTAATACTTTGTGTTTCATGGTAAAAATGGTGGGGCTTGTGCCCCAACCATTAGTCGCCAATGGGCTCGTGGCCACCGCCGCCGGTATTGCCGCCACCGCCAGTGTTTCCACCGCCACCGGTATTGCCACCCTGAGTGCCGCCACCGGTATTACCTGGCTTATCATCCTCGATAAGCTGGCCAGCAAACGCCTCGGCATTTACAAACTCGGCCTTCTTGATGAACTCACGGCTTGAGATGTTGGTCTCGGCCTCCTGATCGGGCAGGAATCGGATGTGGAGGGCCTTCAGGTTCTTCTGAGGTGAAAAGTCCTCCTTCTTCAGAGCACCACCCTTCTCGTTCTCCAAGGTGGTAAAGAAGATGCCCAGACCGTCGATCTTGACGCGCTTGGAGTTCAGGAGCATCTCCAACAGACAACTACGGAACTTCTCCAGCACTCCGAACACCACGTCGGGAGTGTAGATACTGCCGTGCTCGGCGATGTGGTTGGCCATCTTACGAGTGTTCAGCGTCTCGACGGTCTTGCTGTGGGCAAACCACTTACCGAAAATCTTCGAATTCTTGATGTTGTTTTGCTTCAACAGATAAAAGATCTTTGCCATAATGTGTAAAAGGTTTTAAATGGGTTAATTATTAAGTTTGACGATGCAAAGGTACTACTATAGAATGTAATCTACAAACTTTTTAGGCCTCCACTTAGTTAAACAGTGTTAACAAAAATCAGCCACCACTTCATCGCTCACAATCCGTAACTTCGTGATTTACGATCTAACGGATATCGATGAGATAAGTGCCACCTCGTTCCAGGCACGCAGTATCACAGTAACATAACCGATTTTGCCTGTTCTGCAGAAAAACTGGCTATATTGAATATTATATATATTAAATATATATAATATTTATAATACTATAATTATATATATTACCACCTATCGCCGCCTAACCTACTCGCAGTATCCTTATGTTACTGTGATACTGCGTGGAAACAGATACATCAGAACAAAAATCGCGCATAAATCTTGTATATCTAAAAATTTTGCAATACCTTTGCAATATGGAATATTACATATGCCCATTCAGGATAGCAAGCAGCGAGAAATGGTACGCCCAGCCCGATGGTTTTCAACCACAGGAAGTCCTGGCGACAGTGACGCGAGATGACTTCCTACGACAGAACAAAAAATTACTATTCACTGACAAAAGCGGCAACCACATCTATTCGCACAAATACATATACCAACCCAAGGATGGCATAGCCGTGCTTAAACTAGCAAACAGGTACGTAGATAGTGATGACGAAGAATTCTGGAAAAGACGGCCTTGGGAAGACCGATTCTTTACAGTTATCGTCATAGTCAGTAGAAAGGATGGTACTTGTTTCTATGTTGAGGATAACGAGCGTGCATTTGATAGGGTTGAAGACGTGGTGAAGATACTGTGCAGAGGGCTTAACCATAGTCTGTCGAGTCATCAATTATTTATAGGTTCTGATTACAACTTCATCAAGCAAACCGATAACTTTGCCCTGATGTCGGCTTGTGCTATTATCAACCAGCAACTTGAAGACTCACTCAACCTTCAGTTTGGTACATGCGACGCGATGAAACATGAGTATGACGAGAATGCCCTATTAGCAGCACAACTGTTTACCAGCGCCTTAACCGACCAACGCAAAGCCAGCATGGTTATATCGTTGCTCTACGAACTTACCAAAGGCAGGAAAGACAGGAAAGCGCTGATGTGCGGGCTACGAGCGGCTATGGATGCGGGGGTGATTATAAGACCAAGCTACAACGATTTTATTACGGTGTTTAACTGTGGTCATCTGGTATCAAAAGAGCAGTATAGCACTTATACCAACCCAAATTATCACGGATACAAGAAATACGAACTCTACAAAAACGCCTACATCAGATTCAAACAGATTAAGGAAGCAGTCATCTAAACACCCCAAAACGCTTAACTTTTCTGAACTTATCACAACTATTCTGGTCAAATCGGCACTCGGCCGAAATGATCAGTTTTTTTATTTGCGCATATCAGCCGGATGCTATATTTTTGCGGCCGCTGAGCACAACAATAATTAAAAACCTGAGACAGGCATGGGCCCATTCTGTTTCTTAAACTTTAACAACAATGAAGCAGAACAACAATGAAGTGCAGTACATTTGGCACGACGGGGCTACTATCCCCGAAGACCTGCTGATTAGCATGGCTAAAACAGCAGGATGTTACGAATCGGCTAAGTCTTATCTATTTTCGTTGATGGCGCATGGCCTTAACCATGGTATCCGCAACTATATATATAAGGTAAACGAGATACGTGATTATTACCACGTGGTACCTATCCCCATAGCCAAGGAGATGGGACAGGACACTACCTGCAACCAAACCCATCACGCCGATGTGGCAAGAAAGCTATACAAAGCCATGAACCAGGAAGGTCGGGAACTGGTAGTAACCAACAGTCTGAAGCTATTACTAACCAATCACCGCAACCTATTCTGCTCGAAAACCGACTGGGCGGGTATCTACCTGGTGATCAAGGACAGGCTGAATGGACGAATAAGCAAAACCCGATTTACACGACTGATGATGAACCTTACCCGCGACTGGTGGCCCGGAGAGCAACAGATAGGCGAACGTACACTGAGTAACTTTGGTAGATGTGTGGCCTACAAAGACCGATTGGAAGCTTACTACGACATGGAGAAGAACCCTTGGGCTGAACTTTGCGACACCTATTGGAACCTACTGATGCAACAGATTCTGACGCAGAACTGACGCTGTTTATCGCCCATCGACGCAAATAACGACGCGATTCTGACGCACTGACGCATCAGCCCCACCTCCTATTTATTTCATCATATCTTTGCATCGTCAAAAAGAAATTAAAGCGAACAAGTATGAGAAAAATTGAAGAAAAAATCACGATTACAACCAAGCCCAACGGCTATGCGTTGACAGTAAACGAGAAGGAGTATTTATACTTTAACACGTTGGATCTGGTAAAGGGTGTTTGCATTCATGTGGGACTGGGACGAAAGAGTCCGACCACCAAGTATGGACGCGATGCGATACTGAAGGCCATGGGCGATGGAAGTCTGGAGCGCAAGCTGCAGAAAGAGGTAAACGAACTTAAATCACAAGTGTTTAATTTAAAGAACGCGCTGCATGAAAGCAAAGAAGAACAAAAGGGGAATAACGGTCAAGAAGGGCTGTATCTCATGTAAGTGGAAGATGTACGATGGTGAGGGCAACCGCATCTGTACCCTGTTCAGAAACAACGAGAAAGGTTACTGCAACAAATGGCGCATGACCCAAGCCCTGAGGAACGCCGGTACACCATATGGCAACATTCATACCAAACCCTATCTGCGCTATGCCATGGAGATAGCACAGGACGAGCAAAGGTGGATAGCCCAAGGTTACAACATCACCCCCACCCCGATCGAAGAGATGCGAAATAACTATTTAAAAGAACATAAAACTTATAACATCGATTTTTAACTAACTTATGAAAAAGAAACTTATCAACATTCAGGACATCACCGTAGTTATGAACCGTGCATCGAGAGGCCTTACCATTGAGGGCGTTATGTTTATCGACAAGCACACACACCATCTGACGTTCAAGCCTTACAACCTGGCCAAGTATCAGCCTGGCTACTACCAGCGAGCCAAGCCCAAACTGATTAAGAAACTGCCATGGGGAGCACTTAAACAGAGTATTCGCAACAACATTCTGCGACTGAGTGTGCCACAGGTGTTGGGAACAGCGCAAACCATAGCCATCTTTAACGACCATGTAGCCCAGGCCAACGATGCGCTGATTGATTTAGAACTCAAAGAGTTCTGCTAGACATTGACCATTGAACATTGAACATTGAATATTGAAAATTAATTATGGGATTTTGTTATCAGAAGAACTTTAGTAATCCTACGTTGCCGGTTGACGAGGCCCAGTTCTGGGCCCTCGTCAAGGCAGAAAAATGGAACGAGAACATCGATAAGTATCGTGAAACTGGTGATGCTGCGTTGAAGCGAAAACTGCCTGCGTTTATCTTCCAAGCGACGTTTAGCGAAACCACATCGAGAGCGGGCAAAACGGGTGCCTGGCGCAAACAGAGTGCCACGCAGTTAACGGGATTGGTGGTGATGGACGTGGATCACGTCGAAAAACCTCGTGAGGTATTCGACAATGTAATAATGAAAGAATGTAAAAATGATAAAAATGGCATTCTTTTGGTTTATATTACGCCCTCGGGTAAGGGCTTGAAGATTGTGTTTAAGGCACGGTTGGACTGGGGTAACCTGATTGACAATCAACATGCCATGGCTAAGGCGCTTGGGGTGGAGGTTGATGAGAGTTGCAAGGATGCCAGTCGTATGAGCTTCATCTGTAAGGAATCGGATATTTTGTATTTAAACAAAGAACTTTTTACGTATGAGAACAAGGAATTTGCTGAGCGATATACTGCTCTATATCGAGACGGTCATAGCCAGGCTACGAGAGAGGATTTAGCAATGGATGACACGACTGTTGCCAACGAAAGGCGTGACAAGGGACAGGGCCCAGTCACATTCTGCGACAGGGACCAGTCCCTAGTCACGCCAGTCACAGCAAAATCTTTCAAAGGGGTTGCGTATTCGGATATTATTGATGAGTGGTGGCGGCAGAATGGAGGGGTGCCACAGGAGGGCGAAAGGAATGTAAAACTGTACCAGTTGGCGGTGAGCTTGAGGGCGATTTGCGATAACAACCGACAGTTGCTGATGGAGATTATGCCACGCCTGGGACTGAGCGAAGAGGAGATTCGCAGTATTGTGGAGAGTGCCTGCAAGGAAACGCCAAAAGGTCTTTCAAAAGCCATGAGGAGTGTGCTGGAGGGTAATAAGAATCCGTCTGAACAATCTGAACACGACATCGACCAATGGCTGTGGGATTGGGGAGAGCAGATAGAGAGATTATTTGACGACTTTCCGATACTACGCGATGTGTGCAAAGGGCTTAAACGCAACCAGTATGCTTCGGCTTTGTTTGTAAGTGGAGGTTTTATGATGACACTGATGACGCGATGCAGATACAGCTTTTATCATCGACCTGAGGAACTGCGACGCCTGAACTGCGAAGTGATGGTGATTGGCGATCCTGCCAGCGGAAAGAGTTTTGCTACCCGATTGTACAAACTGCTGATAGCTCCGATTATCGCCGCCGACCGTATAGGTAAGGATGCCATCAACGCTTATCGCGAACAGATGAAGACGAAGGGTGCCAATAAGGAGAAACCTAAGAAGCCAAAAGTGGTGGTACGTGTGCATCCTGCCCGCACCAGTAATGCCCAGTTTATTCAGGACATGGTGAATGCGGTTGAAGAGGTGGATGGCGAACCCATGCAGTTGCACATGCTCACTTTTGATACTGAGCTGGACAATACCCTCTCGATTCAGAAAGGTGGTAGTTGGATTGACAAGCAATCGCTGGAGTTGAAAGCTTTCCACAACGAGGAGGACGGTCAGGCTTATTCGAACATGGACTCGGTGATTGAGAACTTCTGCGTAACCTGGAACTTTATATATACCGGCACACCACTGGCCCTGAAGGCAAAAATAAACGAACGCAACTTTGGATCGGGATTGGCCACACGATTAACCTGTATCCCCTTGCCTCCCACTAACTTTGAGATGATGACCCGCGAAAGCGTGGTTGACCGTGAGAGCGATCATCGACTAAAGGAATGGGGTGAGAAGTTGGATCGTATGAAGGGTGTGCTGAGTGTGGAAAAGATAGTGGATGAGCTGTACGACTGGACGGCACGTCGCATGGCCGATGCCAAGGAGAACAACTCGAAAGCCGAAGAGATGCTGCTGAAGCGTTGTGCCTACCACGGACTAAACTTTGCCGCCCCGTTTATTGTGATGCGCCATTGGGAACAGATGCATCAGGATGGTGCCTACTACTGCGGAGAGTTTGAGACCGACGAGGTGGATTGGAAGTTGGCTGAGCTAATCGTCAACATACAGTACGCCTGTCAGCGCCACTACTTCCTGGCTATGGCCGAGAAATACTTCGACGACCAGATGCGCGATGTTTTAACTACCACCCACCGAAGACAGAAAACGTACGATGGGTTTAACCGATTACCCGAGGAGTTTGCAGTTGACGACGTAATGACTTGCTTTGCCATCTCGAACCCCACGGTGGCACGTGTAAAGATCAGCAGACTGATGAAAGACCATCTGATAGAAAAGACAGACGAGTTTGTCGACAACGGCACCACCAAAGCCATCTACAGAAAGGTTGGTGCCATGTGTTAATCGCAGTATCACAGTAACATTTACATTAAAGATTAAACATTAAACATTAAAGATTATGGAATCTATAGTGCAACTTAATAGTAACGCTAATCTCTCCGAGCATTTTGTGCTCGGGGAGTTTACCAGGAGCAAATACCCTGAAGTATATAACATACCCAGTCATGAGGCGATAGCGAACCTCACCAAGCTTTGCCAATGGCTTGAGTTTTTGCGAGAAAGAGCCTTGCAACCAATCATCATCAACTCAGGGTACAGATCACCTCAACTTAATCGAAAGGTTGGCGGGGCGGCGAACTCGAACCATCTAACGGGGTGCGCGGTGGATATACGCACATCGGGCTACGAACAGGCCATACAGTATGCAGCCATATTGATAGACTATGCCAACAAAAACAATCAGCAGTTTGATGAACTGCTGATTGAGAGGAATCGTTATGGGGCCGTATGGTTGCACTTGGCAGTACGTCCCAAGGATAATCGTAGAAAAGTGCTGTTTATGATTACTTAAACAGCAACTGGGCGAACTGGTAGAGGCTGCGGCGCCAGGTTTGCCACTCGTGAGCGGTCTCAGGTGAGATGTATGAGTGGGCGTTGATACCAATTTTCTTCAGGCCCTCGGCGGCGTTGATGACGCTACCCTCGCCTTCGGCCATGCCCTTCTCCTTACCACCGGCACTCATAAACAGCACCTTGTTGGTTGCCTTGAAATCGGGTACGTCGGTGAGCTCGTCGGCACCAATGGTACCACCACTGAAGATACCTACATAAGCAAAGGTCTTAGGATTGTTGAGCGTGATGCCGTGGGTCTGCATGCCACCCATCGACAAACCTGCCATGGCGCGATGATCGGCATCGGCAATCACACGGTAGTTCTTCTCAACCATAGGGATGATATCCTTAATGAGCACCTCTTCGAAAG
>JAEEGK010009926.1_pt1 | contig 22064 bp, 18 predicted proteins | sample 8958771 | NCBI WGS metagenome assembly JAEEGK01 (sample SAMN16246547, study PRJNA631951) | gut metagenome | biome: gut microbiome; feature: rumen; material: SC-attached | host: Bos | place: Iran: Karaj | collected 2018-10 | reverse complement strand
GTTGGTGAATTGGTGAATTGGTCAATCGGTGAATTGATTTCAAATCAATCGATTATACAATTCGCCGATTCAACAAATATTCTTTTTCAACTTAGAACTTATAACTTAAAACTCAAAAAACTTAAAACTCAACAATAATGAAGTTTCAAAAACTCAATCTCATCATCGGTTGGATAACATTCGCCATTGCTTCGGCGGTGTACATTGCAACCATTGAGCCGACAGCCAGTTTCTGGGACTGCGGCGAATTCATTGCCACGGGCTACAAACTCGAAGTGGGACACCCCCCTGGCGCACCGTTCTTTATGCTGATGACGCGATTCTTCAGCAACTTTGCCGGTGGCGACGTGACTAAAGTGGCAATGTGGGCCAACATTATGTCGGCTTTGGCTTCGGGCGGAACCATCCTGTTCCTGTTCTGGACCATCACCCATCTGGGCCGCCGCCTGACCCGCAAGAACGCCGACGAACTATCGCTTGGCTGGCAGATTGCAATCCTGGGCAGCGCCTTCATCGGCTCGCTGGCCTACACATTCTCTGACACATTCTGGTTCTCGGCTGTCGAGGGCGAAGTTTACGCATCGTCGTCGCTGCTGACGGCCTTTGTGTTCTGGGCCATTCTGAAATGGAGCGATGTGGCCGACGAGAAATACAGCAACCGCTGGCTGGTGCTAATCGCTTATACGATAGGCATTTCGATTGGCGTCCATCTGCTTAACCTGCTGACCATTCCTGCCATTGCGCTGGTTTACTATTTCAAGAAGAACAGCACCGTCACTCCGAAGGGCGTGATTGTGGCTCTGCTTGTGTCGTGTGTTATTTTGGGCGGCGCCATGTGGGGCATCATACCTGGCGTTGTGAAACTCGGCTTCTTCTTCGACCGCATCTTTGTCAACGGCTTCGGTCTGGGCTACAACAGCGGCCTTCTGTTCATGATTGTGCTGCTGGCAGGACTGTTCACCTGGGGCATCATCTACACCCAAAAGAACAACAAGCCTGTATGGAACACCGTTCTACTGTCGGTGGCAATGTTGCTCATCGGCTACGGCTCGTATGCAACCATTGTCATTCGTTCGCTGGCAACTCCGCCCATCGACCAGAACGACCCTGAAGACGCTTACTCGCTGTTGAGTTATCTGAACCGCGACCAGTACGGCAGTTGCCCGCTCATCTACGGTCAGTACTACAATGCGCCCGTCAACCTCGACGATCCCTACAAGCACACTGGCAAAACCTGGGTGCAGAAGGACGGCAAATATGTTGAGGGTAACGACAAAATCGAGTACAACTATAATAAGGCCATGTGCACCATCTTCCCGCGAATGTGGAGCAGCAAGCAAGAACACGTTGAGGACTACAAATACTGGGGCAACATCAAGGGCCGCAAGGTGAAAGTCCGCAACAATCAGGGCGAGATGGAGACAATGGTGAAGCCGACCTTCGGCGAGAACCTGCGCTACTTCCTGCGCTATCAGTGCGGATTCATGTATTTCCGCTACTTCATGTGGAACTTTGTTGGCCGCCAGAACGATATTCAAGGCGATGGCGACAACATGAGCGGCAACTGGATTAGCGGCATCAAGTTCCTCGATGAGATGCGCCTCGGCCCGCAAGACAACCTGCCGTCGGAATACGCCAACAACCGTGCCACCAACAAATACTACTTCCTGCCGCTCATCTTGGGCTTGATAGGACTTTTCTATCAACTCAAGCGCGACAAGAAGAACTTCTGGGTGGTGATGGCGCTCTTCGTCCTCACTGGTCTGGCCATTGTGGTCTATCTGAACCAGTATCCGCGCCAGCCGCGTGAGCGTGACTATGCCTACGCTGGCTCGTTCTACGCTTTCGCCGTTTGGATTGGACTTGGCGTGATGGCCGTTTACGAGTGGCTGAACAAGGTGACGAAGGAAGTGCCGTCGGCAGCCGTGGCAACGGGCATTTGCCTGTTCATTCCTGGTATTATGTGCGCCCAGAACTGGGACGACCACGACCGCAGCAACCGCTACATCTGCCACGATGTGGCCTGGAACTACCTACAATCGTGCGAGCCGAACGCCATCATCTTCACCAACGGCGACAACGACACCTTCCCCTTGTGGTACATTCAGGAGGTTGAGGGTGTCCGCACCGACGTGCGCGTCATCTGCCTGCCCTACCTCATCACCGACTGGTACATCGACCAAATGAAGTCGAAATACTACGATAGCGAGCCTGTGCCGTTCAGCATGACGCACAGTCAATATGAGACTGGTACGCGCGACCAACTGCCTGTATATGACAAGATTAAAGATGCACAAGAACTGAAGGAAGTCATCAACTTCATCAAGAGCGACAACCCGCAGACGCGCCTGACAACCAACTACAACGAGACCATCGACTACTTCCCGACAAAGAAATTGAAGATGACCATCGACAAGGAGAAGGTTCTGGCCACTGGCGCTGTGAAGGAGAAAGATGCCGACTTGATTGTCGATGAGATGAACTGGAGTCTGACGTCGCGCTACATTCTGAAGAACGACCTGATGATTCTCGACCTTGTGGCCAATGCCAACTGGGAGCGCCCGATTTACTTTGTATCGGTTGGTCCAGGCAACGACACCAACCTGCGCGACTATTTCCAGTGCGAGGGCTTTGCCTACCGCCTTGTGCCCATCAAGACCAAGTACGACATGATGAGCGTTGGCCGCATCGACACCGATGTGCTCTACGACAACATGATGAACAAGTTCCGCTGGGGCAACATGGGCGACCCGAAGGTTTATCTCGATGAGAACATCCGCCGCACCCTGCAGATTGTGAAGTTGCGCAACAACTTCGGCCGTTTGGCCATCGCCCTTCAGCAAGAGGGCAAAACCGACAAGGCCCAGGAGGTTATCAAACGCTGCTTTGAGGTTCTGCCTGTTGAGAAAGTGCGTTTGACCTATTACGACTCGAAGTTCGTCGACGCGCTGTTTGAGTGCAACTATCCGCAGGCTGGCGAGATTGCAACCGACATCTTCAACACCGCCTACAACGACCTGCTCTACTATGGTAAACTGCCCGCACCGTTCTACGCATCGAACGACAGCAAGCGCCAGATGTGCATGGTGAATGCGCAGTGGATTCTCGAAACTCTGCAAACCTACCAGCAGACCGAACTGTACAACAAGTTGAACGCTGTGTTCACCGAGATGTACACCATCTACAGCGGCGGCATGACGCCAACCGCTGTCAGAAATCTGGAACGCCGTTAAGGTTAGGCCGATAACATACAAAAACCGCAATCATGGAGATTTTTCCTGGTTGCGGTTTTTTGTTTGTAACAGCGAATTATGCTTAATCAGATTATTTTTCACGTTTCACAAATCCCAATATTTGTTCGTTTCTCTAAACTATTTTTATAATTTTGGGCGCAAAGGATATTTATATCCTCACTAATCTAAAAATCTGTTAAAATGAACTTTATTGTATCAAGCACGCAACTTTTGAACCATTTGCAGGCTGTCAGCCGTGTAATCAGTTCGAAAAACACAATGGAAATCCTTAACAATTTTTTGTTCAAACTCGAAGGCAGCAAGTTGACAATCACAGCATCCGACATTGAAACAACAATGATTACCTCAATAGATGTTGAAAATGCTTCTGACGATGGTGTCATTGCCATCGACGCCAAACGTTTGACCAACATTCTGAAGGAATTTCCTGACCAGCCGCTTACATTCAACATCAATAATGGTACTCACAATGTTGATATAGTATCAGAGAATGGTAAGTTCAGTGTGCTTGGCCAAGACGGAGCCGATTTCCCGCTAGCAAATGAATTACACGACAACGTCAGCGTGATCCGCATGTCGACCGACACTTTGCTGCAAGGCGTGTCGAAAACTCTTTTTGCCGCCATGGCCGACGATATCCGCCCGATACTGACAGGCATTTTTGTGGAAATATCACAAGGGAAAATAAAATTCGTTGCCACCGACGCACACAAACTGGTTTGCTACGGCCGCACCGATGTCCAAACTGAAGGCGATAGTTCGTTCATTCTTCCGCAGAAACCCGCCAACCTGCTTAAAAACATCTTGCCGAAAAGCGATGCTCAAGTTCAACTCTCGTTCAACAAGCAGGAAGCGGTTATTGAGTTTAATGAGTACAAACTGATTTGCCGTTTGATTGAAGGTACATATCCTAATTATCAAGCAGTTATTCCTGTCGATGTTCCGCGCAAACTCACCATTGACCGTCTCGGTCTCTGCAATTGCCTGCGCCGTGTGTCAATTTTCTCAAACCAGGCAAGCAACCTCATCAAATTGTCAATAACAGCAAACCAACTCACCGTTTCGGCTCAGGATATCGACTTCTCAATCTCGGCGCACGAGCGCGTGAAATGCCAATATGAGGGAGAGGATATGGAAATTGGATTCTGCTCAACATATTTGATTGAAATTCTGTCGAATCTCAATGGCAATGAAGTGGTTATCAACCTTTCTGACTCAACAAAACCCGGCACATTCATTCCTCTCGACCAGTCGTCGGTTGATGAAGATGTGCTGATGTTGCTGATGCCTATGAGCATTAATTAATATGAGCATTAATTAATATTTGGTTTTAACCATCAAAGAGGGGGAAACAATTCTTTTTCTCCCTCTTTTTTTTTGCCCATCAATGAGGTTTTTCTCTGTCCAAACCTTTCAAATCCATACTATTTTATAATTTTGCAACCGTTAAATCTGCTCCATAATTGAACCGTTTGATGGAAGTTTCGCAAAACAGTGGTATCCAGGCCGATTCGACAGCACAGATAGGAACGCTAATACTGTCACGAACCACGCTCGACTTTGGCGGAGCCGACGCGTTTCGTGTCGATTCAAGCCGCATACAGGCTCGGAAACCCGTGGCTCCAGTCATCAAAACTGTGCCATACATTCCTGAGAACGACTCAATCAGCCACCCAGTTTACGACGTACTCAATGGCGAGTTTGTCATCACCAACGACGAATCGCTCATATCGCATCTGCGTCTGAATCCGATTGAGCCAGTCAGCAGCGATACTGAGGCAATTCAAGCCGTTGAACCACAGCGTTTTTCGATGGCCGCAAAGCAGAGCAACACCGAGGTGCTGAGGCAGGCAAAGTCAACTCCCGAATCGGAAGTCCTAGCCGAAGGAAAACCTTCTGAAGCCATTTCCACCGACACCATTCCAGCAGCCGACAGCATCAGCATTGCCGCTGATACTCTGGCAGTTGCCGATACCGTGACCACCGCCGACACCACAATCATTGTTGACACCGCTCCAAAACAGGAGGCCACATATAAAATCTATGAGGAGAAGGAAGGCAAGCCGTTGATGCGGAAAACCTATGGCTTCTCACTCGACAAATCAACAACCGACACCGATTGGATGATTGGCGTCATCATCGCGTCGTTTTTGTTTTTTGCTTGGATTAGAATGATTTACGGCAAATATGTGGGCATGGCGTTTCAATCGGCAGCCAACTTTTTCGCCGCCAACCGCACCTATACCGAATCAAATGCGGTGAGGTCGCGGGTATTCTTTCTGCTTAACATATTGTTCTACATCAATATAAGTTTGTTCTCATGCCAGTGTCTGAACTTCTTTGGTTTCAATTTCGACGACTATTCGGGGCTGAAACTGTTCGGCGCATGCATGCTCTCCTTCTTCGCCGTTTACTCGGTACGAACCATTATACTGAAATTCCTCGATTTTGTGTTCGACACTGAATCGTTCGGCTACTACAACTTCTCCATATATCTTTATTGCAAGATTTACGGACTCATCCTGCTGCCTCTGATTGCAGTCATTCCGTTTGTTCCCGATTTTGTTACTGAGAAACTGATATGGGCAGGTTTGGCAGCATTCGTATTGATGTATATCCTGACACTGTTCCGCGGATTTCGAATTTGTCTGCGAAAAGGTGTTTCGATATTTTATTTGTTTTTCTATCTTTGCGCCCTTGAAATCTTACCCCTTCTGACTGTATATAAGTATGTGCTGAAATATTTGTTATAGAATGGGTTAAGGTAGATGTCTAACTAAAAACCGAGCAAGTTGAAAATTAAGAAAATTTTGGTATCGCAACCAAAACCAACGACCGAAAAGTCGCCGTATTTCGATTTGGCCGAAAAGTACAATCTGAAAATAGATTTCAGACCGTTCATTACAGTCAAACCGGTGGAAGCCAAGGATTTCCGCAAGGAACGCATAAACATCCTTGACCACACAGCCGTGATTTTCACAAGCAAAAACGCCATTGACCACTTGTTTAGAATTTGTGATGAAACCCGTGTCACATTGCCCGACGACATGAAGTATTTCTGCATTACCGAGGCTGTCGCCCTCTATCTTCAGAAATACATCACCTATCGTAAACGCAAGATATTCTTTGCCCAGAACGGCAAGTTCGATGAACTTCTGTCGCTCATCGACAAGCACCGCGAGGACAAATTCCTGCTCCCATCGTCGGACAAGTACAAACCCGAGGTTCTTGAAAAACTCCAGGCACACAAAATCGACCACACGCTTGCCATTCTGTATCAAACAGTGGCAACTGACATGTCGGACATTGCCGACCAGAACTACGATGTGATGTGCTTCTTCAGCCCTGAGGGTATTAAGTCGTTAAAGACGAACTTCCCTGATTTTGAGCAGAATGAGATTAAGATTGCCGCATTTGGCCCAACAACAGCCAAAGCCGTTGAAGATGCTCATTTGCGACTCGACATCAAGGCTCCGCTGCCCGAGGCTCCGTCAATGCCTGCCGCTTTGGAGTTGTTCATCAAAGATGCCAACCGCGCTTGCAAAAAGAATTGATATTTAGCAAGATAATAACCTTAAAGCCGCAACTGAAGTTAAATTCGTTGCGGCTTTTTTGTTTCAATGAATCAATCACCTATGAATAATAAAAAAGCCCCGCCAGTTGGCGGGGCTTTTTCATTTATCAGTTTACAGTTCAATTAGAACAGTTTCTTTACCTGATTGTAAACATTCTCTGCAGTGAAGCCGAGTTTCTCGTCAAGCACTTTGTAAGGTGCCGAGAAACCGAAACTCTCCAAGCCCCAGACAGCGCCTTCGCTTTCCGGAACCAGACCTTGCAGGTTCACTGGCAGACCAGCAGTCAAGCCGAATTTCTTAACGCCTGCAGGCAGAATGCTCTTCTGATAGTCTTTGCTCTGGCTGCGGAACAAGCCTTCCGACGGAACGCTCACAATGCGAACTTTCTTGCCGTCTTTGCGGATGAGTTCGGCACCGGCAACCAAAGTAGAAACTTCAGAACCGCTGGCAACCAGGATAACGTCAGGATTGTTGTCGCTTCCGGCAACAATGTAAGCGCCTTTGGCAGCCTGCGAGTAGTCGTTTCCGGCTGGCAGGTTGTTGATATTCTGACGAGAGAGAATCAAAGCGGTCGGAGTTGCAGTGTTCTCCATTGCAAGTTTCCAAGCGGCTGTGGTCTCTTGTGCGTCGGCCGGGCGAAGAACCAGCATTGAGTTCTGGCCTTTGTGGTTTTTCAGTTTCTCCATAAGGCGGATTTGAGCCTCTTGCTCCACTGGCTCGTGGGTTGGGCCGTCCTCGCCAACGCGGAATGCGTCGTGTGTCCAGATGAACTTAACAGGAAGTTGCATCAAGGCAGCCATACGGACAGCCGGTTTCATATAGTCAGAGAATACGAAGAATGTTCCGCAAGCCGGGATAACGCCGCCGTGCAGAGCCATACCAATGCAGCAGCAAGCCATTGTCAACTCGGCAACACCAGCCTGGAAGAATGCGCCCGAGAAGTCACCTTTGGTGAAGGCTGTGGTCTTCTTCAGGAAGCCGTCGGTCTTGTCAGAGTTCGACAAGTCGGCCGATGCGCAAATCATATTTGGAACTTGCTCTGCCAGAACGCTCAAGCAGGCTGCGCTTGCGTTACGTGTAGCGTCGTTGTCTTTCTGTTGAACTTTGCTCCAGTCGATTTTCGGTGCCTTGCCGCTGAACCACTCGGTCAGTTGGGCAGCTTTGTCAGCGTTAGCCGATGCCCAGGCCTTCTCTTCAGCGTAGCGGTCGGCAACAATCTTCTTCAACTCTTCGGCGCGTTTAACGTAGAGTTCCTTCACTTCGGGGAAGATTACGAACGGATTCTCAGGGTCGCCGCCAAGGTTCTTGATGGTGTTCTTGTAAGCGTCGCCACCGAGCGGTGCGCCGTGAGTCTTGCAGTTGCGCTCATACGACGAGCCGTCTTCCTTCAGCGCGCCCTTGCCCATAATGCACTTGCCGATGATGAGAGCCGGTTTGCCCTTCACGGCTTTGGCCTGAGCCAGTGCCTTGCGGATTTGGTCGGCGTCGTTACCGTTGATTTCGATAACTTCCCAACCCAGAGCGCGATATTTGGCGGCTGTGTCTTCGTTCATAACAGCCTTTGTTTCAGTCGAAAGTTGAATGTCGTTCGAGTCGTAGAACATTACCAGGTTGTCCAGACCGAGAACGCCGGCAATACGTGCCGAGCCTTGCGAAATCTCTTCCTGAACGCCGCCGTCAGAGATGTAGGCGTAGATGGTTTCCTTCTCGAAAGTTGGGTTGCCAGTGTGAGCGGCCAGGAATTTAGCTGCAATGGCAGCACCTACAGCATAGCTGTGGCCTTGTCCGAGCGGGCCCGATGTGTTCTCAACACCGCGGGCGATTTCAAACTCAGGGTGACCAGTGGTGGGTGAGCCCCATTGGCGCAACTGTGCCAGTTCGTCGAGCGTGTATTTGCCAGTCAGAGCCAACTGTGCGTAGAGCATAGGTGCCATATGGCCCGGATCAAGGAAGAAGCGGTCGCGGCCAATCCACGACGGGTTCTGCGGGTCGTACTGCAGGAATTCCGAATAAAGAACATTGATGAAGTCGGCGCCACCCATAGCACCGCCCGGGTGTCCCGATTTGGCCTTTTCGACCATCGACGCTGCCAAAATACGAATGTTGTTGGCAGCCAGATTTGTTGCGTTTGTACTCATTTTCTGTTATTTAAGTTTAGAATATCAAATATCGTTCGTTTCTAAAATAAGGCGATAAAAGTAATTAACGCAAACTGAAAACGCAAAAATAAATTGGGTGGCAGACAAATTGGTGCCATTCGAAAAAACTCACCGCCCATTGTAAATAACTTCTTTTTTCGCAGGTGCCGCTTTCGCGATAAGCCGAGTATTTTTGGGGTCGGAAATAAGATTCTGAAATTATGAGAAAAGCTTCCATATCAATATTTTGCATTGCGCTTGCCGCAACGGCCACGGCGCAGCGCAACGAGATTTCGTCGATGCGGTGGGGCGCCGACTTCAACATTCACATCACCTTCAGCAACGACTCAACATCAATTCTCGATGTGCGCGGACTTTACCACTCAACATCAACAATGCCGCAGATGGCCGTCGGGTCGGAAGAAGTGACCTACTATCCCGTCACGCTCGACCCCGAGTTTGTTGACGCGCTGAAAAACAAGAAGCTCGAAAGTTTTGATGGGGATACAGCTGCCGCACTGAAATTTTCCGACACCGTACGTGCAAAAACGCTATGGAGCGCTCTGCACGGCGAGATTGGCGGCGGATATATTCATTTCATCAATTGCTTGATTTACAGCTTGGAATCGAAAAGTCTGAACCTGTGGTCGCCATTCTACCGCCGGCCCGAATCGAACTGGAAACCAAAACCGATGACCGAGTCGTACCGCCGCACCAAAAACTGGAAATACTACTTCCCCGACAATCAGAAACTTGCTCAGAAAGAGTATCTTACCAAACAGAAGAATGGCGAGCTTGGCGATATGCAACTGCTGCCCAAATCGTTCATCGACCTTTTTCTTGGCACCAACCAAAAGCAGTATGAGCAGCTGAAGGCCGACGGTGAGACCAACAAAGTGGCCATCATTGATATGATTCGTCTGCTGGTGAGCGCCAACTATCTTGGCCTGGACCAGATTTCGCTCATCCAGGGCGCAGTGTCGCGCTCAATTATGAAATACTCGATGAACAGCCTGCCGTCGGTCATCATATTCGACGATTTTGGCGCGGCCGTGGCAATGACGCTCGACCACGAAGGCTACAAGATTGACAATGTGGTTTTCAATCAGCAGGAAACGCTCAGCGCCGACGAGATTGACCAGCGTATGCAGCTTATGGAGGGTGTCATCCGCCAGGTGAACGCCATCAACAAGAAACTGTTTGAGCGGAATTTGAAGAATTACTACAAATAGGTGTTGGGTGTTAGGTGTTGGTGAAAAAGGCAAAAGACATAAGTTGGGACACTCCGTGTGTCCGACATTAATTTGCGGTTGAAAGCCTTAATGAATGTATTTTGTTATTCAGACAAAAAGTTGAGTTTTTTCTCAATCTCCTCGATTGTAGGAATTGAACCTTCAACTTTTTCCGGATAAAATTTTTCCAATTCGTATTCCGAAATGCCAATGGGTTGGCTGCTTGATTCTAACGCATATTGAGCTTGAATGCGGTCTTTCTCTTTGCAAATTAGCAAGCCAATGGTAGGATTGTCGCGTCCCTCTTTGCGCAAAATATGATTACACGAAACAACATATCCGCCCAACTGTCCAACATCGGCAAACTCGAACTTACCAATCTTTACTTCAATAACCACATAGCAGGAAAGGTTGAGATTGTAAAACAAAAGGTCGATAAATTGTTCTCTTTCTCCAACTTGTAATCGGTATTCCTTGCCAACATACGCGAAACCTGTACCTAACTCAACTAGGAACTGTGTGATATTGCCAAGCAGTTTGTCTTTCAGCAGACGTTCGTTGTATCGTCCCGTTATTCCTGTAAAGGCGAAATCGTAGGGGTCTTTGGTGATTTCTTGCGCCAAATCGCTTGTTTCCTCGGGTAATGTCCGTTTGAAATTCGTTTGAGACTTACCTTGTCGCTCATAAATGTCAGTATCTATAAAGTTTAGTAGCACATTGCGGCTCCATCCGTTTTCCACTATTTGGCTTATAAAGAACAAAGCCTTTTGCGGATTGTCAGAACATTTGTCAACCAGTAGCATATGATGTCCCCAAGGCACAGAAAACAAATTGCGCTTAATTTGCTCAATAGCCTGTTGCGAGGATTCTGATTCTATCGTTCCTGCCTGCATTTTTTCTTCTCCAGATTTTTCAGCAAGTTGCTGAAGATTTTCATTTTCGAATTTTTCAGCAAGTTGCTGAAAAATTATAATTGCCTTATTGTAAAGCTGATAGAATCGTTTTGCGTATCGAATGGTAGAAGGAGACAAGCCTGTTGCATCTGGCAACACGCTCTTTATGTCGGTGCTGAATGTAATGTAAAACCGACTTCCATACTTGTTTTCAGCATCACGTTCTACAATGTCTTTGCCAAGCTCCCAGTAGAACCGCAACATTTCCTCATTAACTTTCACTGCCGCCCGAATCTGACTTCTGCGATAGCGTGAACTCAAATCTTTTATCCATTGGGCGTAGTCCTTATCCAATATGCTTATTGCCTTACTCATAATATCACAAATTAATCTTTGAATTAACCTTCGTATTTGATGTATTTAATCATACGACTTGTTTTCAATAAACATTTGATATGTGCCGTTCTAAAAAAGCGCCGTCGCAAAACTCTGCAACGGCGCTTTTGTTATCAATCGCAGCCCGATTATCTCTCGTGCAATTCCTTCTCAGTGAAATCCTCGGGGAGCATAATGATGGTTATGCAGTTGTTGGCCGGCAGAACCACGTTTTTCACGTAGTTGCGGATGTCGTCCGACGAGAGTTTCTCCAGAATAGCCTCAAACTCGGTGCGCGAGTCAATATCCCATTCAAGTTTGTCCTCAATCAGGCCGGCCCAGTAGCCGTTTTGGCGCTGGTTGTTGTCGAACTGCTTCTTTTGGAACAGTTTGAAGCTGGTCAGCTCATCGCTGGTCACGCCGTCGGCGGCAATCTCATCAATGCTCTGGCGGACAAGCATAGCCACCGAGTCGCATTTTGCCGGTGTGAACGGGCAGTAGATTTCAACCGACAGGCCGTCCTTAACACCACGTCCCAATGCGGCTGAAGCCGATACTGAATAGGCAAAACCTTTTTCCTCACGGATTGTTTTGGTGTAGCGCTGGCGCAGAATAGAACCGTAAGCCGAAGCCGTAACAGCCTCTTTTAAGTTATATTGATGAGCGCCGTGCCAGAATTGGTAGAACCAAGCCTGCGGAGTCTCCATCTGGCGCACAAAGCGGTTCTCGGTTGAGCCTTGATGATAGGTCTCGATTTGCTCAGTGGCACGCGGCTCACGTTTCTTCACGCCTGGCAGCGATGCGATATACTGCTCAACATACAGCCGCAGCGAATCGGTGTTGAACGCTCCGGTGAAGATGAAATCGAAATCGCCGGCCGATTTAAAACGCTCGCTGTAGATGCGGCGCACGTCCTCATATTTAACCTTGTCAAGGTCCTCAAGCTTGATGTCCATCTGACGCGGATTGTGGTCGTAGATGGTGGCGTTGATTGAGTCGTTGAAAGCGTTCATCGGGTCTTTGGCGGCGTTCTCGAGCGATGTGCGCAAACGCGCCATACAGCTGTTGAATCCGTCAACGTCGTTGGCAGGCTCCTGGAAACGCATATAGATGAGCTCGAACAGCGTGCGCAAGTCTTTCGGCGTTGAGTTGCCCGACAAGTATTCCTGGTAGGTGCTCAGCTGCGGACGCAGGCCAACCTGCTTTCCGGCCAGTTTCTTGCTGAGCTCGGTAGTGGTGAAGTTGCCCAGACCTGTGCTCGAAATCACACTGTTGAAAGTCTTGATTGTCGGCAGCATAGCCGGGTCGGTGATGGTTGCGTTGCCGCCCCAGCTGATGGCCAGCGCACGCACCTCGGTGTTGCTGAAATCGGTCTGTTTGAAGAACACGCGGGCGCCGTTCGAGAGCGTCCACATTGTGTAGCCAAAGTCAGACGCGCTCTCTTTGGTGATTTTGCCTTTCTTGGGCAGCTGCGCAATCAGCGGCTCATCCTTCACATTATCAACATAAGGCTCCAGCTCGGCCGCGCGGGCATCGGCGACAACCTTTTTCATATCGTCAACGGCAGGCATTTCAAGGCCTTCCTTGTCGGGATACATCGCCAGGAAGACAAAGTTGGTGTCGATTGAAGCTGCCGACTGTGCCATCAGCTGCGAGCAGAGCTCAACAGGAATCTGCTGGTCGAGCATTTTGTAGAGGTCGTATTCGGCGGCAAGGCCCGGATACGGACGGTTGCTCAGGAAGTGGCGCACGGCCTTGTTCACAAAGTAGCTGCTGTATTGCTTGTCGCGATTGTCGTAGCTTCGCTCAACCGAGCTCAGAATCTCCTGGCGGGCGCGGTAAGCCTCGGTTCCGGTGATGCCGAAGCGACGGGCGCGCTCAATCTCCTGCATAAGCAGAGCCACAGCCTCTTTGTCGCGGCCCTCCTTCGGAATCACAGCGCCGTAGAAACAGTCTTCGGTATTTGCCAGAAGGTAGCTGTCGAAACCGCATTCAGCCATAGCAAACGGGCAATCGTCTTTCCGCGCAAGCTCGGCCAGACGGGCGTTAAGCGAATTTGCAATTATGCTGCGCACAAAACCTTGCACGTATGTTGTTGTGGTATTGGCCATTTCGTAGGGGATGGCGGGCGTCTTATACATCACCTCGATGAGTGTGCGCTGCATCTCCTTATCTTTGTCAATCACGTAGATAGGCTCTGGTGTGGCAGGCACGTCAAAGCGCTTGAACTCGGCCGGATTCTCGGGCATCTCAACGTCGCCAAACAGTTTCTGAATGCGTTTTTCGATATCCTTCGCGTCAACATCGCCCACAACAATAATTCCCTGAAGGTCGGGGCGGTACCATTTCTCGTAGTAGTCGCGCAAGGTTTGCGGCGCAAAGTTGTCAACCACGCTCATCAGGCCGATGGGCATACGCTTGCCGTAGCGCGAGTTGGGATAGAGAGTCTCCAGATTGCGGTTCAGGATTCGCATCTGCGCGCTGGTGCGCATACGCCACTCCTCGTGAATCACACCGCGCTCCTTGTCAATCTCATCAGGCAGCAGCAGAAGGCCGTCCGACCAGTCGCGAAGGATGAGCAGGCACGAGTCGATGTTGCCATCGGTAACCGGCACATCGTCAATGTTATACACTGTCTCGTCGGTGCTGGTGTAGGCGTTCAGGTTGTTGCCGAACTTCACGCCAATGCTCTCGCAGTATTTCACAATCGAGTCGCCGGGGAAGTGCTTTGTTCCGTTGAAGCACATATGCTCAAGGAAGTGAGCCAGACCGCGCTGCTCCTCCTCTTCCTGCACCGAGCCCACGCGCTGGGCAATGTAGAAATAGACGCGGTTACGTGGTTCCTCGTTGTGACGAACGTAATAAGTGAGCCCGTTGGGCAGTTTGCCAAAGACAACCGCCGTGTCGAGCGGAAGCTGTGGAATTTGCTGCGCCTTCATCTGCGAAGGCATCAGCATACTTGCGGCAATGGCCGCGATAATTGATAGTTTTTTCATACACAATAAAGTATTAGTTGTGAAAATTAAAGCCGTGAATCTACTCAATCCCTTTGAATTGTTCAAAAAAAATTCGATGACAGGTAAAACGGCAAGGAGACACCCCGAGGAGCATCTCCGAAACCGTAACAATTTGTTTGTGCTATAAGTTTGATTGCAAGCACTTTGCAAAGATTATATTGTATTATTGTTAGTCCTGTGAATCCGATTCGCACTCAAATCAGAACGAGAACGACAGGCCGGCCGAGAACGGGTAAAGCTCAGGTCCCTTGCCGTCTTTGAAGAGCGGCGTCAGATTGGCCGAGATGAAAACTCCCAGACCGTCGTAGCCCACGCGGGCAAAAACATCGCAGCTGAAAGTGTTGATGTGCAGGTCCGATTTGTTCTTGATTTTGCGGCCTTTTTCGGTCACCATTTTTGTCGATGAGCCTATGCGCAAATTCCCCTCAACGCCCACCATTGCATAGAAGTTGCCCCAGCTGTGCGACTGCCATTCAAGCGCCACCGGCAACGCCAGATTAACCACTCGCATCTTGCTTTTCTCGTACACATAATTCGTTGTGTCGTACTGATATTCAAGATTATGCTGACCTTTGCTCAGAACAATGTTCTTTGCCGACAGTGAGTATAAATCCCATTTCACACCCAAGCCGCTGCTCAGTCCGAACCGGCTGGTGCCAAGCCGCACGGCGCCGTCAACAAAATAGTAGCCAAGATGAATTGAGCGGTTGCCGTTCAAATCGAGGTACGATGCGGAGTCGGCAACTGTTGTTGAGAACTTGTCGGACCCGTATCCGGCTATACCGATGCTGAAACTCTCAATGTGCGAATGGTAGTGCTTTGATGGATTTTTAAGCCAATTCGCACCAGTCTCCGATTCGTTATTCTCCTCAAAAGAATCGTCTTCAAAACGGTCTCTGATGAAGTGGATGTCGTTGCCGTCGAAGATAACCTCGCGTTTTCCGAAGCGGAAATGCGCCGCCGAATCAGGTTTCGAACTGTTGATGGTTGCTTCAAAATTTGCGCCAAGCTCACCCTCGGCAGCCGCCGTCATTGGCAGTGCGGCTAGTGCCGATGCGCAAAAAACTGATAATTTCAAAAGTGTCTTCATAACTTCTCATTTTAGTTTCACACAGATTGACGTGTTGTCTTTTTGTTTCACACACCCTAATAGACGCTCCAAAATCAAAAACGTAACAGTGCGCAAATGTTTTTTTAGAAAGTTTTTCGGAAAGATTTCCAGCCTCAGTGTGCGAATAGCAGGCAACTGTTTGCAAAATACCATTATTCGCAGATTATAAAACCTTAAATCTAAATTATTTGGAGGTTTGTCACAACAGCAAAGTGTTTCGTTTTCACAATAAATTCCTATCTTTGCACCCGCAAAAAAGAGCTTTCAGTTTTTCCTCTAAAACTAAAAACGATATGAGAACACAAGAAGAATTGGCAGGTGTAACCCTGTTGGGCGACAAACGGACGGAATATCCGACCGACTATGCGCCGCAAATGCTTGAGACGTTCGTCAACAAGCACCCCGAAAACGATTATCTGGTAACGCTGAACTGCCCCGAGTTCACATCGCTCTGCCCCAAAACCGGGCAGCCCGACTTCGCACACATCTACATCAACTACATTCCCGGCGAGCGGATGGTTGAGAGTAAGTCGCTGAAACTCTATCTGTTCAGCTTCCGCAACCACGGCGATTTCCACGAGGACTGCATCAACATTATAATGAAAGACCTTGTGGCGCTGATGCAGCCGCGATACCTTGAGGTTTACGGCATTTTCACACCGCGCGGCGGAATATCAATCTACCCATTCGCCAACTACGCCGACGAGGCTCATCAAGCACTGAAACAGCAGCGTTTGCTGGCGCAGATGAATCGTACATTTTAAACCGCCATTGCTATGAAAGACAGCCTTCTGATACTGTCCGGAGGAATGGACAGCACAACGCTTCTGTATGAGTATCAAAACGATATAGCATTGGCCGTATCGTTCGACTACGGCAGCAACCACAACGCCGACGAGATTCCGTTTGCCGAATATCACTGCAAAAAGTTGGGAATCAAGCACACAACCGTGCGGCTCGATTTCTTCAAGCAGTATTTCCGCAGTTCGCTGCTCGAAGGGGCGGACGCCATTCCCGAAGGCTCGTATGCCGACGAGAATATGAAATCGACAGTGGTGCCGTTCCGCAACGGAATAATGCTTGCGGTGGCCGCCGGAATGGCCGAGACTGCTGGCCTGAAGCACGTGATGATGGCCAACCACAGCGGCGACCACGCCATCTACCCCGACTGCCGCCCGCAGTTTGCTGACGCTATGAGCCGCGCCATCGAGGCCGGAACCTACGAGGGCATCACGCTGCTCACGCCCTACACCAACATCTCGAAGGCCGACATCGCCCGAAAGGGAAAACAGTTGGGCGTCGATTACTCGAAAACGTGGAGCTGCTACAAGGGCGGCAAGGTGCACTGCGGCCGCTGCGCCACCTGCCTTGAGCGCAAAGAGGCTCTGCGGCTGGCGGGAATCGAGGATACGACAGAATATGAAAATTAAGATTTGTTTAATCGGAACCGTAGAGACGTGGCGCGCCGCGTCTCTACAAACCCTTAATAATTAAAAATGGTGAATCGGTGAATTTTTTTTGAGCACAGGCTTCGGACATCGGACTACAGACCACAGATACGGCACGACTCACAATAACTCAAATTTGAAATCGAAAATCCTAAATACTAATTTCTAAATCCTAAATAACCAATGTTCTACGTATCGAAACGACTTGAAATTTCATCGGCTCACAGGTTGAGCCTGCCATATCAGAGCAAGTGCACGAGCCTGCACGGCCACAACTGGATTGTAACCGTTTACTGCAAGGCCGAGAAGCTGAACGCCGACGGTATGGTTGTCGATTTTTCGCGCATCAAAAACGTGATTGTCGACCAACTCGACCACAAAGTGATTAACGATGTTCTGGGCGACATCAACCCGACGGCCGAGAATCTGGCCTACTGGATTTGTCAGCAGATTGAGAACTGCTACAAGGTGACTGTTCAGGAAACCGAGGGCAACATTGCCACCTATGAGAAGGATTAACGAGATTTTCGAGAGCCTTCAGGGCGAGGGGTTCAACACCGGAACGCCGGCTGTTTTTGTGCGCTTTGCGGGCTGCAACCTTGCGTGCCCCTTCTGCGACACCGACCACCGCCCCACCGCCGAAATGACCGATGAGCAGATTGCCGCCGCCGTGGCGCAATTTGCACCCCAACTGGTGGTTCTCACCGGCGGTGAGCCTGGTCTGCAAGTGTCGGAACGGCTGGTTGATTTGCTGCACGCCGAAGGCCGAAAAGTTGCCATCGAGACCAACGGCACCTGTCCGCTGCCCGCCAACATCGACTGGGTGACCGTATCGCCCAAAGAGGGCAGCACGCCCGTGCTCAAAGCCGCCAACGAGGTGAAAGTGGTTTTTCAGGCCGGCACCGACGTTGAGAAATGGCACAACCAAATATCGGCCGACCACTATTTTCTGCAACCCTGCTCGTGCAAGAATACGAGCGAAACGGTCGCCTACATTATGGCGCATCCGCATTGGCGGCTATCGTTGCAGACGCATAAGTATTTGGGAATCAGGTAGAGATGTCTGCAATCAGAAATATTTTTAGTAAGAGAGCTATGCGGCTATGCGTTTCTTAGCAATGCGGTAACGCTTGTTGTGGAAACTTTGTTTTTCCAGGCCAAACATCTGGCAAACCTCAAAGTCGCTTTTTCCCAAAAAGTCACTGACTAACAGGAACAACTTTTGCTGGTTGTTCAGACCAGTATAATCCGAATCGAGAGACAAAATAAATTCGGGGCCTATTGTTGAAACGAAATCGAACAGACAAAGCAAATCATAATCACCCCAGTTGATAGGCGACTCGCCGCGGACAAGCTGGTCGTAGAGGTCGTGGCCGTGCTGAAGGTTGTTTTGGATTTTTGCTTTCAGTTTGTTGTTTTTATCTTTCAGCACCGACACCTCGGCTGTTTTGCTCTTTTGCAATTCCGCAATGCGCCTTTCATATAGCACCACGGAATTTTTGGTTTTCTGATAATCGAGTTCCGCATTAACCCGTCTGTTCTCTATGCTGCGCACACGGATGCGGTGCATAAACACCAGCACCACAATCAGCAGAAGCACAAGCAATGTTCGGTTGCGTACTTTCTGATGGTATAAGTCAATGTCATATTTGCTTTCCAATTCAAGAACCTTGTTCTGCAATTTTGACTCATAAAATTCTGTCAGGGCTTTTTCTTTGTCTTTCAGAGTGTTGATACATTCCGAAAGATTACCATTCTCATACTCCATAGCTGCTTTTGCTTCGAAAATCTCAGCTTCCAACTCCGGCCAAGCCCCATCGGTGGCCTTATTCCACATATCCTTTGCTGCCTGCTGGTCACCACTCGCATTATATATTTTGGCAAGAGCTGTATATGTTTGTGGGATGGGCTTGCATTCAAGCGATTTTTTCAGATAGACCTCGGCCAAAGAATCGTTATCGCCAACATATAGAGAGCCTAATGTATTATAAACGTACGACTTATAGTCTGGCAATAAATCCTGCGCATAATGCTCACTTTGCAGAGCATAGTAAAGAGCACTGTCTCTATGGCCTAAAGTTTTATATGTAATGGACAAATTAATTGCCGCATATACTATTGACCATTCATTTCCCGACTTCTTTGCAGTTTCCATTTCTTTTTGGGAATATTTCAATGCCGATGTCGATTCTCTCTTATTTCCGACGAAAATGGCCAATGCTGAATATATTTTCGCCATAAGACAATAGTTTTTAGTGGCTTCCACCTGTGTTTCCGCTCGTTTCAAATCCAACATCACACTATCATTGTATGTTCGCCAGTTGACATGCGCACGATAGTAATAAGATAAAGCCAATTTTTCCTTGTCACCATTCTTGCTATAGAAATCTATGCAAATATTTATCAAAGAATCTGTTTGTTCGTGGTTTCCCATACGATATTGTAATCCCGTTTTCAATAGATTGTAATAGTTTACCTTTTCGGGTGTATCGAGTTCATCACCTCCTATACTATTCAGCAGCGAATCCGCCACCAAATCTGATTCCTCATAAAGCAAAGCGTCAATCTGTTTTAACTTATTATATGTGTCATCGGTTTTGCCGCACGACACCACAAATAATAAAATGGTTAAATATTTAAGAAATTTCATTGCAACATTTTTTACACCTTGAATTAAGTGAAAAAGATTAATCGTTTATCCTCAAAAACACGAAAAAATGATTTTTGAACATTTTTCAAAAAACACTCTTCCTAAAACAATATTGCCAAATCGCTGATTTAAAGCACAATGCAGCAGAAACAGAAACACCAAATGAATAAAAACACTATTAACCACCGTAATTTGTTGATTACAAATAAATTAAGCAAGCAATAATCATTAAAGGAATGGGCTGTGCAGCTGAAAAAACGCCAATCAATTAAACAAATACTACTCAATTCGGGGGTGAAGCAAAAAGTCAAAAGATTCATATCCAACACTTTAACACTTAACGACTGAGTAGTGGCATTTGTTTTTTTGTTTTTGTGCTATCAACTTTACCAAAGCAAAAAAATTAAAAATCGGAAAAACTATGAACACAAAATTTTTAGCTACAGTTTCTATGCTTGTTCTAACAAGTACGTATGCTTTCTCACAAAAAATTCTTTGTGTAAATGGAGAGCCAAATATTTATCCTCCTTCACGCGGATATTATGTCAAGCGTCCCTGTACAAAAAACACAACACCGACTACCTCTTATAACTCCGCCACAACAACATTGACAGTGAAGTTCCCAGCAACAAACGGCGGCAAAGTTGAAATCTACCGTAATGGTGCCAAAGTGGTAAACGTTAACGCGGCAGCGGGCGCAATGCTTAGCTATACACTGCGCAACTATGGCCGCGGCAACTACACCGTTATAGTAAGTAACAGGAATACTGTTGTTTACTATAATAGTATGAATGTGAAATGATAAATCAGAAAGGAGGAAAACTTAAGAAAATAGGATATATATTCGCTATGCTTATCAAGGATAACAACAGCAAGGCTGTTTCTGTGCGGTTTCAGCCTTAACGCCAAACCACACAAATAAAAAACTCACCCCAAAGGATGTGCTAGAAAAGCCTTCAAGGTGAGACAATAAAATTGTTTTAAATATAAATTTATACAAAAATGAAAACAAAAAGTTACATTAAAACAGGACTGTTTGCTGTGGCAGCAATGGCTTCAGCAACAATATATTACTCGTGCTCTAAAGAAGACGCACAGCAACCGCAAACTGAAGAGTTCTCGAAAACCATAGAGGTATTTGATGACTGCGGACTTAATTCTGTTGTACTGAAATTGACTTCAGATGATAAATCTGTTGTTGATATGTATAGTGCCGATAATTTCCAACTCATTATCAATCCTGCGCCATACGACGAACCAGAGACTGATGCTGATGTGGATGATGAGGAAGATGATGACGAAATTGACGATTTTTCAGACAGCGATGCCATTAAAATTGGGATGTGCGTTGTGGAAGAAAACTTTGTTGAAGAAGTTACATCTTATGACATAGAAAAAACGCAACCTAACGCATACCATGGGTTAAGAGCAAAATGGTCGAAAGACTACATATTTAGTGAAACGAAAAGAGGCGTTGTTGTTACACGAACAAGCATTAATAGACGTATTTATGTGACAACGAAAAGAGGGAATACAGGGACAAGTTCGTATGACATTGAATACAGTTGGGAAACAGGAAAACAAGAAAGATTATTAAGTAACGGAGATTCCCAATCAGATTATACGTGCGACCATCGCTACATAGGAGCAATAATAAGGGCAAAAAAGCATCACAATAAATATACGTGTGGTTTTTTCACACCTTCATGTAATAAATAACGAATAGAGCCGGCATTGGGCTGGCTCTATTTTAACTATAATAGTTATGTTCAAAAACAGAACCATAGTAGTCATTGGCAGTTTGCTCATTGCAGGCTGCGCCGAAGAGGAAGTAACACTTGACTTGAAGAACACTGGCAACCCATATCAGATTGCCGTAGATGGCGGTGTTTTCTCGTATGGCGGACACCAGTTTCTAAAACTTACCGTTCCATTTGAGCAGAACGGACAGCCAGAACCAGCAAGCGGGGCTAAAATTGAGGTAAGCGACGGTCAGAACACCTACCTGTATCGCGAGACAGAGCAAAAAGGTGAGTATGAATCGGTAGAGGAATTTGCTGGCGAGGTTGGTAAAGTTTACACGCTGAAAATTGAATACTGTGGGCAAACTTACTTTGCTTCTGACAGTATGGTTGCGGCCACTGAAATCGAATTGGAACAGATTCCTGCGGGCGAACAGACAAAATATATGAAAATTGAGCATTGGAGGGATGGTGAGGTTGTGTTTTGCGATTATGCCTGTATAGATTTATATAAACACAAATTCGGTTGCGTTGAAACGGCAAGATGGATTTTTAGGGATATAGAAACTGATTATTATGTAAAGACACCTAAAAACCTTGTTCTTTATGAACACGTGTATTCACATCAT
>JAEEGK010009925.1_pt1 | contig 22064 bp, 13 predicted proteins | sample 8958771 | NCBI WGS metagenome assembly JAEEGK01 (sample SAMN16246547, study PRJNA631951) | gut metagenome | biome: gut microbiome; feature: rumen; material: SC-attached | host: Bos | place: Iran: Karaj | collected 2018-10 | reverse complement strand
CTTAAAAATACACATAATAGAGAGAAAGGTCTTTACATCATCATCTGTTTTGATAATATCTTAAAAATCGAAAAGAATACACATAATAGAGAGAAAGGTCTTTACATCATCATCTGTTTTGATAATATCTTAAAAATCGAAAAGAATGTCCATTAATTGTTAATATCTTGAAATTAAAAAATGGGATTTTGGGGTGTGGTGGGGAGATAATATCTTGAAATTCAAGTCCACAGAGGATCACCTCCTGGTTCTGGATCATCACCAACCCAGACAGAATCATAGACACCTGCACGAGGTTTCTTTGCAGGAGGTTTAGCAGCAGTCTTTTTCTTTGCAGTTCTCTTCTTTCCACCCTTTGCTTTGATAGGTCTTACACTTGGAATGGCATCACTCGGGGTTGTCCAAGAGAGTCCAGTGAATTTCTTTGTTGAAAGACCAGGTGGAAGGGCATGGAACGCCTTAGAACGACCCCAAGGACGTGTGCGATTATTGATTGAAGCCAACCATCTATTACGCATAGCCTTTGTTGCCCTCGGAGAATGGTGTGGGATATGAATATATCTCAACAACCTTGCATAAACATGACGAATATTGTCTGTGACGCTATGTTGGAGAAAGTTTTGCACAATAACCCAACGCTGTCTTGCCATATTTCTTGCTTGGATATCTAGTTCTGGAGCTATAGAAATAGCCTTTAGAGAGTCCAAAAGATATAAAAGAGCCAAAGCTGAGTAAATTTCTATTTTCTGACGATCAGTTTTAGGATCGAACATCTTTGCAATGGTATCACGCACCGTTGGAGGTAGTGAAGCTAAAGTTTGATGGCCAAAAGCGGCTAGTTCTGATGCACTAGGGGCAGTATCCTTGGTCGCCAAGGTCGCCAACGCAAAACCACCAATAACAGCAGCATCATCATAAAGGTCACTACCACCAACCAAAGCTGCTGTGTTGTAAGCTCCACCTTCCAACGCGGCTGTATTATAATAGCCACCTTCGAGAGCAGCGGCATTGAACAATTTCTGCATAGGAGTTTACACAAAAGATCGGTTATTAGGATTGATTAGAAAAGTGTAGGAAACGATCAATCACTCAAGAAAAAACTCTCAGATAAAAAATAGGAAAGGAGGATAAAGTTTTTTTTTTTATAATATTTAAGAGAGAAAAAGAGTGATTGACTGACTGCTTATGGCACGATTTCTTCCTTAGAAGAATTCAGGCACAGAGAACAGGAGCTCAAGTTTCCAGAATCTTCCGATGAAAGCAGTTGTGATATGATCTTTTCTTTCAATTGGTGGTTCAATTGAAGAAACATCACAAGGGCTTTGATCACCAAAGGTCCTTAGAGGTTCTTTAATATCAGATGTTTGATTTGCCCAATAAAGAACTCTCTTAATAGGACGATTTGGAGGGCAGAACAGGAGATGAGCTGCTTGTCTCTTTTGATTGACAGTCATCCAACAAGGCAAATCAGAAGCGACGAACTTCGGTTTCGAACCTGGGACCAGGAACATGATGAGATGTTGCCTCGGCCTCTTTTCCACCTTGTAGAGCTCATCCAATTTTTCCGTTAATGTGCGGAAATCAAAGGAGTTGTGATAGATGAACTCCATACGTTCTGTTATTCCTTCTTGGAGAAGGCAATAATCAGTGTACAGTCTTGCGGCCAGTTTGAAGACATCCTTAGAGAGGGAGATGATTTGAACGATTTCTTCAGGGGTGAAACCGAGTTTCTTACCGAGAAAATCATCAATGTCCTCTCTGGTCCAAGTTCTTTTGATGAGATACTGCTCATTCGGTCGTTTGTCAAGGCGAGAACAAACGAACTTGAGTTCATCCTTGTTTTCAACGAAGACGAAATGCTTTCCATCATCATCAACAGGCTTCATTTCTTCCTCTTCCTCTTCTTCCTCTTCATCACTTAGTTCTTCAAACTCGAATAGAGGCCTTGAAGGATGATCTTCCTTACTCACAACCTCGACTTCTTCTTCGTCATCATCGTCATCATCGTCAACAACAAGGATCGGATTGTGTTGTTGCCCCACTGAGAGAGGAGAAGGCAAACGAACCGGTTTCGGGGTTGAGAAGAACTCCTGAGCGCTTTTTCTTCCCTTTCTTGCCTTCTTTCTGAATCTTTTCCTCATTACTTCAGCAGCAGACAAGGGCGTCGGTGAATAGGTTGTTGGACGCATCAATCCCATGATTTTGACACCGTTTATAACAGCGCCGGGAGGAGGGATTTCAATTTCACCGTTTGGCTTGAAGAAATACTTGGAAATAACTTCGGGAGTCTTGTTCGGAGTAGCAGCACACATTTTTTTTGTCAAGAAAAAAAAAGAGTCAAAAAAAAAATTCACAACTAAAAAAAAATTATTTTGAGGAAAGAAATGGAAAAAGTAACCGCAATGGCGAATTAAATAAAATATAGAGCAATATTGTGACGTCATTAAATTGACGTCATCCATTATTTATTACGTCATAAAATGACGTCATTATTTATCTTCACCCGTTTGTTACATAGAAATATTAAGAAATTTAGTTGTGAAAATAATTTTTTAATTTGTAAATTTTTTTTTTTTCGTGTAAATTTTTTTTTCTGTGATGCCTAGAGGTAGAGGTCGCGGAAGAAGAAGAGGAGCTCCCCCACCACCAGGGAGACCTCCGCAACGGTCTGTTGAGTTAAGAAGAGCCATGCATCAACTTACATCTATGACTCTTGCACAAAGAGTTGCACATGAAATGAGACCAAGAAGCGTAACCGCTCATAATGTTGATGCTTTAATGAATCGTATAGGGATTCAAACACATCCGGGTGTTTTTATTCGTCCTAATCGTAATATGTTATTAGGTCTAACCAGATTAGGGGTTTTTTCAGGCACTTTATTTCGTCCCGCGGCATTTCAAGCTCAAATTGTTGGAAGAGCAGCTGCTTTCGCTGATCCTTTAAGTCCAGAGAGTGTTGCTTATATTCTATGGAATGAAATGCATCATGCTCCACCGGCTAATCATGCTGTATTTGATGCTAGTGATAATTCGTTGAGGATTCCGCTTCATGATGTATACGAGCTCCCCACTACTTTATATCAGTATATACTTGAAATGGTACAACGGAACACTGTTCCAGGACATGATTACAGTGTTTATTTTTCACTAGAACCTACTACTGATATACATGATCATGAAGAACGAATTTGTCGTATTTCTCATTCTAATACCGGCGGTATTCGTTTTAGCAGTATAACTGAGATTTTTAATCAAATAATGGGGGCCATTCATACGATTTTTACTGGTTATGATCCACAAGTTGGTCGTACTACATGGAATGGAAGCGAGGATAGTGATACAAGGATCCGTCTTTTGAATCGCGGAGCCCAAAATTGGAGGGTGAAGCTGTATTTCCATGCTGAACATGCTGTACATGGGGGAGGAGCTTGGACTGAAGAACTTGAAAAGTATGTGAAGGAGAAATTCCCCGAGCGTTGTTATTATACTGTGAAGAATGTAGACGACAATGAGTGTTTCCTTTATAACGTAGTTTTGGGGATGATGATGTTATTAAAGGAGTATTGGATGCTTAGTGAGCCACAAATTCTTGAACCAGGAACCATTAGAGCCAGAGGGATGCTATATAGCTCCTCACCTACTGTCCAAAGATTGAGTAAAATGATTCTTGAACCCAGCGAGGAGGATAAATTGGAATTTCCTGAGCTTGCTTTATTGAAAGATAGCGAGAATCAAATCAGCATGGGTCAATTTAGAGAGTTAATGGTTAATCTAGAGGATGCTATATTTCACTGGAATCCGGATGAAGAAGAATTGTCAAAGATGGGAATTGATGTCTATATTTTAGACGAAGGATTAAGCAAACATGTATATCCCGTATACATGAGCCGGCGTTGTGCTGTGGAGGAAGGCAAACATATCCGGTTATTATGTGTTGGTTATAAGAAACAAGCCCATTATCTGTTGATTACTGATATGCCGTGTATAATGGCTCATAGCGCAGGGAAGATCTTTTATAATTGTAGTGAATGCAATCAAGCTTTTTTTACTAGGAGTGGGCTCTATAGACATTCATGTGATGTGATGTTATCACCCGATAAATTCCAATGGAGTCGTTATGATATCCCTCCGGAAGATGAAGGGGGGATTGCTGGGACCTGTACAAAATGCATGTTGAAGTTCAAGACTGAATTTGAAGCCGAATTTCATAAGGATCATTGTTTTATGGAAGGCAGGACTGGGTATAGACATGTACATTGTATTCCTGAGAAAGATTGTTCACCTCCCGATCAAATTCCGACATTAACTGGAGTAAGTGTTGATCTAGAGAAGGCACAACAGAAGAATGAGCGATATCATTTATTATTTGCTGATTTTGAGAGCACGATCAATCCTGAGACTGGAGAGCATCAAATGATGAGTTACGGATTATATGATGTGAAAGCGAAGCATTTTGAAATCAAATATACATTGGATGAATTTATGCACAAGCTTTATGATATCGCCTTATTGGAGACGAAAATTCATGTTTATTTCCATAATGCCATGGGATATGATGCCAATTTCATACTGAGGTACGTGTTAAGCCATGAGTGGTGTAAGAATTGGACCATAAAGACTATAATGAAGAGCTCATCAAGACTACAAAAGCTTCGTTTTCAGTTTACATTACCAGGAGAGAGTGTCGAAGAAGAGGAAGTTGAAGATGAAGCAGGAAACAAGAGGAAAAAACGGAAGAAAAAGAAATTTAATACGCATATAATTGAAATTGGGGACACTTTTCTGTTTATAACGATGAGTTTGGAGAAGATTGTAAGCTGTATGAAGAAAAAGACTGTAGAAGAAAACAAGAATGTCTTCAAATTGTTCTTTAGTGAGTTCCAAAAAGCCTATGATGGAATTAGTGATGAAAGTATATCCTTGATATTGAAAAAGAACATTTTCCCCTACAAATTCTTTACAGACCCGAGCCGACTTGATGTTTCTGCTGCTGAGTTCTTAGAGATTTTTAAACCGAGAGAGGAAAATCTTCAGTTTTTCAGTGAAACCGTTGGAATTCCAGAACTAGAAGAACAATACAAGACTGTTGAGCGAGTTTTTGGGGATTTTCATGTTGCGAGTGCCAGAGATTATCATGATTTATATCTAAGATGTGATGTGATGCAGCTTTCTGATGTCTTTCTAGCTGCTATTCACACCCTGTGGGAATCCCATCATATCTTTTTACCTGATTATCTTGGCATGCCCGGTGCCAGTTGGGCAGCCTTCTTACGTCATGACCCTACTCTGAGCATTCCCTTGTATACAAATACAATCTTTGCAGAGTTCTTCCATGATATGACACGCGGCGGTGTAACGAGTGCCCCTTTACGTCACGCTGTTGCTGATAGCACCCATTCCATAATTTACTTGGATGTTAATGGGTTATATCCTTACGTCATGCAGGCCTACAAGTATCCCTGTGGTTATATGTTATGGGTCAATTTTGGAGAGGATGCGCAACATGATTGTAATCGTTATTTGATGGAAGAGATTTTCCCTGATTTAGAAGCCAAAGGAGAAGGAATGTGTATTACTGTTGATCTTCATTACACACGAGAAGTGAAAGATGCCACTGATGATTATCCCTTTGCCCCTGAACATCGTGTGATATATGATGAATACTTTGGAGAGGATCAAGAATTTCTTAGGAGTTGGGCTGCAGCGAATAATGATGAAAAGATGAAGCCGTTTAGAGGATTAGTTGGGACATTATATGATAAGAAACAGTACGGAGTTCATTGGAGGCTGTTGAAATGGTACATTGAACACGGGTTGATAGTGACGAAGATCTATTGGGGTGTAAGATTTGAAGAAGGAGATTATTTGGCTGGATATGTGAGGAAGAATATTGAAATTAGGAATACAAGAGAGGATGAATTAGGGAAAATGGTATATAAATTGATGGGGAACAGTATTTATGGTAAGACATTCGAGAGTCCATTTAAGAGGGGAGCCTTTGAAATTGTTTGTGACGAAGCCAAGTTACAAGGGATGATAGAGGAAGGAAATATTGCCACTATAACACCAATTGATGATCTTGGGTGGGTAGTTAAAATGGATGGAGAGGAAATTGTATTGGATAAACCCACCTATATTGGGGCTTGTGTTGTTGAATATGCTAAATTACATATGTATGAACTGTTTTACGATAAATTGAAGAAAGTTTTTGATGAAGTGAGGCTCGTTTACACTGATACTGATTCGTTTATTGTTAAAGTGAAACATCCACCTGAAATGGAAGATCCTAAAGTGTTGTTTGATTATATAAAGGAGAAATCACCTGGATTAATTGGAGGTATCGGAGGGCAAGTTAAAAGTGAAACCGGAGAAGATGATACAATTGCTGAAGTCATAGCTTTAAGGTCTAAAGTCTATGCTTACAAGACGAAACATGGGAAGATCGGGAAAAGAGCTAAAGGAACTACAAAAGCTGCACAAGACATGCAATTGGATTGGGAGGCGTATAAGAAAGTTTTAGAGGAACTCAAGAGCAAAAGTACTGATAATATGCAATTCATCAGAGCAAGATTTAGCATTTCATCCACAACATTAAGTCGCCAATCTCTTTCTGCCAATGATGGTAAACGTAACATCTGTCCTAATGGGATAGACACTCATGCATGGGGTTATTTTGATGAACCCTCTCATTAAAAAAATTTTAAATTTTTTTCTTTCTAATATTTTTTTTAGAATGAGTGACTGATCGTGATATATAATATAGGAGATGTCACTAAGTCAAAGAGTTGTAGATAAAGCAGTTACCACCGGAGGGTGGATACCTGTACCCCAAGAGATGTTTAATGCTACGGGTATTAGTGAAGAGAATATCCTTGCTACTAAGCAATGGGGGAAAGTAGTTCCTATGATGAGAAAGATAGGTGATTATGTTTTATCTACCTATCTTGCTAATGATCCTAGGAGAGCTATGATTATGAAATGGAAATCACGATATTGTGAAGGTCCTAACAAGAAGAAGAAAGAGAATATGATTTCTCCTATTGTTGGTTTCATTTATATCATTGATTCCTTTAAGAATCATAGAGGTCCTAGTGAAGATGGAAAAGCTAGAAATGAATGGAGGAAAAGATTAACATCTCAAATCAATTGTAAAGCTGTATGGAAGCGTACTCATACAGCTCTTGCCAAGATTATTCACAACAGAATGAATATGGCTGATGATAATCCCGGTAAAATTGAAATGAGGATGATGAGAGAACTTTATAGGCGACCTGATGTGCCTTGGAGTATGGCTGATTATGGAAATCTTGGTTATCCATATGAAGATGATGAAGATGTTGATTATGATCAACCACTTCCTTCTGCTGTTGAGGTGATGAATGCTCCGTTTAGTGATGATTGGGTTATAGCATCTCAATCGAGCGGAGGCCCGCCAAAACCCCCTATTGATCCCAGTGGAGAAGCTATAGTTAATGTGATTGAGAAGAAAAAGAAAGAGAAAGTAAATAAATCTGATGGTACAAACGGTGGTCCTCCGAAACCTCCTCCTCCACCAACCGGAACTGTTGCTATAAAGGAAGCTATTACAGCACATGATGCTGAAGGAGATTTCCCCGCTGGAGATGATGATGATGATGATGATGATCAACCATTTATGTTTGATGATTCAAATGCTATTCCTCTTGCTCATCCTGACGCTTTCGGTGAATATGTTGAAGCTAGTGATGGAGATGAAGGAGGACCATCTCCACCTCCTACTGGACCTGCAATTATGGCTGATGGTGGTTATCCTGATGATGGTGAACCTCCTGCTTCACCTGAAGCCAATCCTGTTGAGCAACCTGTGCAACCACCACCTCCTCCACCTCCTTCTGCACCTTCATCTGCCGCAGTACAAGTTGATCAAGTGGGAGAGACAACTGGAAATAATCTAATGGATGCTGATATAACAGTTGGCGATTCACCATCAATACCTCCATCACCTCCTCCCTCTACTGCAACAGCCACTGTTGAACCATTCCCAGGACTTTCAGGAGTTGATTTATTTGGTCCTGATGATCAAGATAAACAACTTTTATTGTCAAACGCTGTACCACGACCTCCAAAACCTCCAGCTCCAGGCATGTCTCCTGCTGTGATTGATCTTGAGAACCAAATTAAAACTTTACAGGCTGATATTGCTGCACAAGCAAATGATACCGGAGTTTTACAAGCTGAAAAAGATAGATTAGAAGCTGAAATTGCTCGGTTGAATGGGTTATTGGAACAACAAAAGGTTGAGAGTACTAAACAAAAAGCCGAATTGACTCAATATGAACAAGAAAAAGCTGCTTGGGAGAAAATGAAAGCACAATTGGATACCCAACGAAAGAGGATGGAAATGGAATTTGAGAAATTGAAAGCTGATTTCCAAGCAAAGGAAGCACAATATTTGGATCAACTTGATGAATTAAATAAACGAGTGGGTGAATTGACTGAAGCTAGTAAACAGGCAGAAGCTAATTTAACCCAAGCACAACGTACTAGAGAGCAATATGCGGATGAACTTGAAAAATTACGTGTTGCAAATAGTGAGTTAGCACAACAAATCCAAGCTATCGGTGATCAACCCCAACAAGAGCCGATAGAAGATCGTACAGCTGAAATTGCTGATCTTAGGAGTCGTGGAGAAGAACTTGAAAAACAACTTCTTGCTGCTACCGAAAAATTAAATAAAGCTGAGACGGAGGTTACTCAATTAACAGCGGCTCGTGCTACAGCATTAAAGGAATTAGAGGCTGCCGCAAGTAATAGAGAGAATTTCGCTAGTGCCCAGCAAGCATTAAAAGCTGAATATGATGTTGCTGTTAGACAAAAAACTGAAGAATTGACGCGAGAATATGAACAAGAGAAAGCAAGATTGGAAGAAGAAAGAGCCAAGTTACAAGAACAAGCTGACAGATCAGGTAATAAAATAACCGAATTGGAAGCAAAGATTCATGATAGCGATAGTGAAATTGCTACATTAACAAGGGATATTGAATTGGCGGAAGCTAGAGGGCGTCAAGCTGAGAAAGAAGCACATGCAAGTGAAGTTGATGCTCGGATTAAGGCTTTAGAGGATAAGGTACGTGAGAAAAATGATAAAATTCGTTTACTGAGAGGTGATATTGCAACGTTGAGGGGGAAGATAAGTGAATTAGAGAATCAAGTTGCAACTCTTAACGCACAAATTAATGGTTTGAATCTTGCATTACAAAAAGCAGAGAGTCAACTTAAAACTCTAACGAGCACTGAATCCGTCACGAAGCTGCGTGCTGATCTTGCCAAAGCAGGACAACAAGCGGCACTCGCTAACCAAGCGGCGACACAATCTCTACAACGAGAGAAAAAACGTGCTGAAGAATTACAGCAGAGGTTGAACGCCGCTAATGGAGAATATACCCAGAAACTTGGTGAACTTGAAGCTTCTTGGCGAGGGAAAAATGATGATATTCAACACCAGTTGGATGAATTAAGAGAGACTGCTGATCAACTCCAAGCTGAACGAGATGAAGCACGAGATCTTAATGCATCGATTACCAAACAAAAAAATGAACTACTAACCCAAATCAGTAGTAACGCCGAGGAAATATCCCGATTACGACAACAAATTGCAACATCTGATGCTGATAGCGCAAGAATGGCTCAATTGATTGCTGCAAACGAACAACTTAACCAGAAATTATCGAATTTACAACAAAAACTTCAAGCTGGATCTCCTGAGTTGATTGAAGGCGCATTGGATGAAGTGTTACAAGCCCAGAAGAATTCATCTGCTCGCGAAGCCGAACTTCGAGAACAATTGGCAAACGTAAAGGATAGAGTATCGACATTAGAAAAGAGTGTCGAATTGAAGGAGGAAGAGTATAAGAAGTTATTTGCTGCGTATCAATCTGCTGCAAACGTGATTGGATTACAACCTAATGAGACTTTGACATCTCGTTTGTATGCAATGAAGGAATTGTTAGATCGGGCAAAACAAGAGCTGGAAAACACTAGAGCCGAGCGTGATCAGGCATATGAAAATGGTGCAAAAGTAAGAACTGGTTTATCCGCTGTCCAGAGTGAAAATGCAGATTTGAAGGTTGCAAACGAACAAATGAGAGCAAAAATAGCAGAGTTGGAAAAAACTTCACAATCATTGACTGAGAAATTAGCTGGTATTGCAGCAAGCGAACGTGATGCGAAAGCAAGACTTGAACAATTTGAGCGACAAATCATCGATTTGAATAAAGCAAAGACCGAAATGGAACAACGAAGTGCTGCTAATGATCGTGATCATGCTAATGAAGTTGCTCGATTGAACGCTGCACATGCTGATGAAGTTGCACAGTTGAATGCAACAATTGCACAACAGGACGAACTTATTGCTGAATTGACACAACAAATATTGGATGCTGAAGAAGACATAGCTGAATTGGATGCTGAGATTGAACAATTGAGGACTGAATTGGTGGAAAAAGATGAGATCAATGAAGATTTAAGCCAGCAAATTAAGGCCATTACTGATGAACGTGAAAGGTTGAGGACCCAATTAAAGAATTTAAGAATCTTATACAAGGATTTAGAAAGTGAATTATATCCTATGGAAAAACACGCACGACTGATTGATCGCGATGGTGAAACAATCGAAGATGACGTTACAGCAGGCCCTGCACACCGACGTCGTAAAATCCCAACTGCAGCGGTTCAAGCGATGGCGGAGGAAGAAGAGGTTCCGGAGGAAACTGAAGAAGGTGTTGTTGAAGCACCGGCAAGTGCTGTGTCAAGTGGTCCCCCAGCTGCTACAATTGATCCCGAAACTGGCGTTGTACGTATAATGGATCACGAAACAAATGAGGCGGTAACAATTCAAAGGTTTATTGTTGTTGGCGCCGATGGAAGAAGAAGACGTCGTGTTGCGTTATGGGTGAAGTGGGATATGAAAGGAAATCCTATTGATGGGTTCTTTGTGAATAAAAAGGGGCGTAAAATTCCCGAAAATAGTTGGAGACAAATTGGAATACCATTTGATAATTTCGCGCAACTCCAACAACACTCGATTATGAATGCTATCAGACAAGGACTAACAAAGCCTGATTTTGCTCAATTCTTCGAGCAGAGAGCAAATCCCGCGCGGACGAAAGCTTTTGATAATGACTTAATGATGAAACTCCAAGATACTCTCCCACAAGTCGAAAATACTCCTGTGCCTGAATCGGTGACAAATCTAGATACAGCTAGCACTGATGCTGATGATCCGAATAACAATTTAGTTCTTGTGGATCATGCTGGTTTATTCCCTATTTTCCAACGTTTTGCAGAATCGAAGAAAGCAAGTTCTTACGCTGGTGTTGTCAAACAACTTCTTCATCAACTGAAGAGATGGTTTGATTCTAATGTAAACGACAAACTTAGTTTCCTAACTGATCCTAATTATGTTCCAGCAAATCGTTTAGCATTGATCCGACAGGATGCGCAAGCATTAGGATCATCTGTTGATGCTATGGTTGAACGTATTTGGACAAGTCTATTGTCGAATGTTGTTAAATTGACTGCTAATCAAATTCCAAATGGATTCAAAGCATGGCTACGCGTATGGTATAACCGATTTAAGGATGGATTCGTGATTGATTTGGATCCTGTAATCATTTACCATACATTAGCTTCTATGGTCCATGACACGGGACATTTTGGTTCAAGAGCTGCAGAAAGTGGACAACTCGTTGGTTTTGGTGCTACTCATCTTAATGGATCAAATAGTGGGTTTGTTCCTATACCTACTGCTCCTTCTGTTCCTATCACCGGGTTGTATGACTACTATGGCTATGGTTTTGATCCTTTTTTGAAAACATTACATAATCCCCCCTCTTATTTCACAACAGACTATCACGGATATCACTAAAAAAAAAACACATTTTTATTAATTTTTACAATTCAAATTAAAGTGATGGTGTCACCAACAATGATATACATTGGTGCAACTTTTCTTATTATAACTCGTCTTACAGCACATTTTTTTCCTTTTTCATAAACAAAATCACAAAGATCTTTACTTAATCCCATTTTTTCAAATAAACGAGTGAGTTGAGCATATGTTGTACTCCCAGGAAACAAAGCAACATAATCAGAGTTCTCTAAAGTATATTTGGTTTTCCTGTAATCATTCAAAGCATGCGAGGTCACAATAACATGAACATCACCTTCTCCATCATGTCTAACATGACCTCTACCGTTAGCCAAAGCATCTTCTAAGATCTCAAAGACTTTTCTCTCTACCTTTTTATCCCTTATCTTATCAATATCATCGAACAATAAAACAGGATGTCGAGAAACACGTCGAATTTCACTCAATGTCATACGAGCAAGGTTTTCTTCGGTCATTTTTATCTTGTATAACCTCTTTTTAAATGAATCAAAGTTCCCATCTTCTTCTTCTAAAGCTGTAAAAAGCAAAATATCATAGTTTGGCGGTAATGTTTCGATCAATTCAGCAGCCAAATATGATTTACCAGCCCCTGGATTACCTGGGATAAAGACAGTTAACCTCCCGTTATCAAGTATCGATGGGTACCATTCATCACCTGAAGGTGCTGTTCCGCTTGTTTTACTTTCATCAAACTCTATACCAAATTCCTTCATATCCCTAGGATCAACATAATATGCCCTTTCGCGATCTGGTGTCTCTGCGAGACACTTGGATTTCATTTTTTTCTTCGTACTATCTGAAACCACGATCATTCGCTCACAAGAAATACATTTGATAAAAAACTATAGGATCGTATCCTCCATATTTCACATAAGCATTGAATTCATCGGGGTTAAGTCCAGAATTCATGAATGCCGCACACCAAATTCCGCATGTAGCTGTATTATCACCAACAACTTGATATGGATATTGGCTATAATGAACTTCCCATCCATCTCTTGTCATTAAAGTCTTTAATCCATCGTTAAACACATTCAGATCTTGTCCACTTGTCATCAAACCACTTGGAGGTAACCATTGATTCTTTTCAGCATCAGGTTTACCTCCATAAGATGAAAAGAAATAGACTTGTTTTTTCTCCGGGTGAAAACTTAAACATGTCCAATGTCCACTCTTAGGATTTTTAGGATCTTGTACCAGAATCAAAGAATTTAAATTCCTTCGTTCCATATCATAAAGAACAGATGCCGCTCCTTTTTGTTTCATTTTTTGCACCAATTCACTATACAAATAAATTGGTGGGTGTGTAAAAGTAGCAGCTCTTACTTGATCCCCTGTTTTAGGTTTATATAAAATATCCAAATAGTTTTGACGTTTATCAACCATTCAATCACTCTTTTTTTTTTTTGTTTTCGAAAAAAAAATTGTGAGTGACTGATCGTCTTATTCTTTACGTCATTTTTGGATTAGCGAAAAAATGAGTGACACTCCTGCTGTTTCAACTGTTCAGGTCATTGATCCAAGGATTGAACCACAGCCTGAACCTGTTTATGCCAATACTATTGGTCCTGACCAGAATCAGTTTTATAAGATTCCGGCATCAGGTATAAGTGATTCTTACGTCACTTTCAATAACCTTACTACTCTGGGTAAGGATCGTGCCTATTTGGATACATTCGAATTGGAAATCACTGTTGATGTGACATTCCAAACTGATGATTCAAGGGGTGGATGGGCTCCTCCTCCTCATGGGTATTTCATGCCTATCTCTTTCCCATTCAACAGTGTTTGTGAACAGGCTCGCGTTAATATTAACGGTGGTGCATTCTTTAATACTCCTATGGCTACAATCCGCGCTAAAGAACGTTATTGGGATGATGAAAAACTTCAGGAATCATTCGCCAATCATACTCCATGCCAAAAACCTTTCCTGCAAGATGAACTGGCTACAAACAGATTTGGTTCTGGAATTCAGATGTTTCAGGGTTTTCCACAGCATTATCGCACGCGCATGTTTGGTCAGACTGCTGATGGTTTTGCTTCACGTGCAAATGGTCCTTTGACAACAACAAACTTCTCTATCTTGGAGAATTATGAGAGTGAAGCTGGTACAAGCGCGCAGAAAACATTGACTGTTACATGGCGCGAACCTATCTTCTGTTCTCCATTCAGTTCTCGTTATGATGCCACCTATGGTCGTCCTCTTTACAATATCACATCCATCGATATGGCATTCAATCTGGTTGACCTTCGTAATATGTTTTTGGTGCTTAATCCTTCTCTTGCTCAGTATGATGTTCATTTCAAGGACATTCAACTCTGTTATCAGGTTCTGACTGTTACAGCGCCCCTCAACCATTCATTCACCGTGGTTCCTTACCGCCGTTACGTGCCTTATATCACTAATATCAAAGGTCCTAACCCTGATGGATCAGTGCCTGCTGATACTATTACTCATATCACAGCAACTTCTGGCGTGTACACACTGAATGAAGTTCCAACTGCAATTTGGGTTTTCTTGGCTCCAGAATTGTCTGAATACCAAAGATTTGATTGGGATGGCATTCCTGAAGTCGTTGGTAATAATGCTTTCTTTACTACTAGTTCTCGCCATACAAACAATAAACTCTTTGGATTCATGACCCATATTTCAATTTCTTGTGGAAATACTACACAGATCCTGAATACCGCTTCTATTTATGATCTTTATCGTATTGCTAAAGCAAATGGTTGCCAGGATACCTTCGAGGATTGGAGTCGTGCAAATCCTTTCAATTTGTGGCAGCGTCAGTATGATTTTTCAGCTGATGAGAATACGTTTGAGATCGATGGCGAAACATTATGTGCTCCCGGCTGTGGAAGTGTTCTACGTCTCATTCCTGGCACTGATATCGTTCTACCTGAACAGAAACTAACTCCTGGTGCAAACGCTAATAATCTCGTGTTCCAGGTTGAAGCTGAATTCGATTATAATGGTTTAGGTTCACGCACAAGAAAGGTGGCGTTGTGGCTGTTGTTTGAATATGTTGGTGTGGCTTCTATTACTCCTGGTAATTGCGTTGTTACTATGAATCCTTTGGGTAATGGTGCTATCATGGCAGCTGCTCCAACTGTTTCTGGTACCACTTCTGAAAATGAAGCTGCTCCATCTACAACTGAAGGTTCTGGTTGGTTAGATAAGATTAAATCTGCTTTGGGTGTTGCAAATAAACTAGCAAAAGATACAAAAATTGTTTCTTCAGCACTCAAATTCATCCCTGGTGTAGGTGATATTGCTTCAAACATCGCATCTCAATTTGGTTATGGGTATAAAAGACCCAGATTAGCAGCCTCAGTTGATTCTGGGGGAGCTATTCCAGGTGGCTCTATAACTGGTGGTGCGGTGATGGGATTGGGTGATTTCTGTTGAAAAAATAGAAAGAGCCTGATTTCATTTTTTAGTAAAAAAAAAAAATTAACAGAGAGATGCTTCTGCATCCTCCATTTCTTTCCTTTCACGTTCCTCTCTCCTCTGTTTTGTACCTGCTCCTTCAGGAACACACATTATAAATCCCTCAATTTGATATTCAAACTTTGCTTTGAGAGACTTGCCCTGAACAACGTTGAGGTTGTCAACAGGAGATGTAGTAGAAACACGATCATCAATAGATCCAAGATCACGGATGCAACGTTTCTGGAAAAACATCTCAAGACGAGATGGTTCCCATTCATCCTTTCCTTCGCCAATCTTGAAACTATACATGATCTTCTCCAAGTAGCAACGAGCAATGGATCCACGATCAGTATAATCAGCTCCACCGTATGAAGCACAATACTCTTGGAAAACAGAAAGTACCCACTGCTCATAATGAAGACGAGGTATAGCTTGCAGATCAAGATTGGCCATTGCATGAAGATAACACATCTTCAACAAATCTTCAGCATCAACACTATAAATCCTCTTGGACATTATAGTCTGAGTGCCATTCACAAGCTCCAGCATCTCCATTTCACACCAATTCTTCCCACATTCCTTCATTGCAAATGGCTGCAAATACATTGCAAAGGTGTACTGCCCATCGCCAAGTGGAAGATACTTGGTTTTGTGGCTGGCTTCAAACACATCACTCACTTTCACAAGTTTGTGGCCATGAGGATCACGAGGAGCACGTGTGGATGCAGATGAAGAAACATCGCTTGTTCCTTCACTTGTCTCCAGTTTGGGAGTCTTCGCTGCAGCTGCTGGAGTCTGGGGAGGATCCACTTTCTTCTGTGGGTGGGGGTGGCTTACAGAGTCCGAGCTTGTAGAGGTGAGCGGGATCTTTGCCACCGACTCGGTGCGGGTCAAACGAGGTTGCTTGCTTGGAGGCACTACGACTACGGGAGCGGGTGCGCTTGTGCTGGCGTTGTTCTTCGAGCTGGAGAGGTTCTTGGCTGATTTCGACATGGTTTCCGTTGACTTCAATCTTCAATGCAAATCTTATCACAATAGTTTTTTGTTCACGATCACTCATTCAATTACAAAATAAAAGTAAAAAGAAAAAAAATTTGGACCAAATTTTAATTTCGTAAGGTGTTTAAATGAATAAAATAGAAAATTGGAAGAAATTTGAAAGAAATTTGGTTTGACAACTAATAAAAAAATTGCTATTTGAAAATTATTAAAAAAATTAAAAATGGAAAATATTATTTTGGATGCTTCTATTTCTTCCATGGAAAATGCAAAGACACTCACTGCTTACGCAGTTTGACTTTTTTTCCGGTCAACGCTCTCTTTACAAGAGTCAATACAGAAGTTCCTTTACATGTACCTCTCCCACATCCACAATAACGACGTCTACGACGCCTACGCTTGCCTCCCTTCTTTCTTGCCATATTACAATACACAAAAAAAAAAAACGATCACTCACTCACTATATATTTGCAAAATAAAAATTATATAATTTGGGGTTATTTAATGTGTTGGTGATTCGAAATCATCATCGTCATCAGGAGGTGGTAATTGCTTTTTTTGTTTCTTCTCAGGAGGTATTATCATTTTTGAAATTATAGCCTCATGCTGTTCCATTGTATCATCTGGAAACATCCGTCTTAAACTCTCGTTTCTCTGTTTTAATTTCTCTCCTCGTTCTCTTGTTCCAAAGGCTCTCCTTCTTTCTCCTCCATCTCTTAAAGGTGGAACTTTACTTTGGTCAGCTTTGGATGATACAACAGTACGACTCAATCCTCCAGGTGGAGCTGATGTTTGTGATAAAATCCAATCTGAAGAAAAGGTTGTACCCGGAGGATAAACAATATCATCGTCGTCATGTGTACTTGGTGCTGCTGCTGCTGCTGCTGCTGCTGCTGGTTTATCTTCTTCTTCTTCTTCTTCATCACCAATATCAGCATCCAATTCTGAATAATCCTTAATTCCAGCTTCCTCCATCATAATACGTAATGTTTCTGCAGCGCGCTTTCGAAATTTGGGATTAGGATTATGCTCGCTCTCCCATTTCATTAGTCTTATACTATATTCTTTCTGTAATGCACGCTCAAGTCGCATATATTGTAATATTTCAGCTTCTGTTACATCATCGGCAACCTTTGGACACCCGATATCTTCGATTTTTTGTCCTGGCTTCAACTTCTGAGGGTCAACTTTAATCAACGCACCTTTTTCATCGCGAATGATATCCCCGTTCTTATCCACAAGATAGTAAATGATTCCGTTATCATCATACTCATAGATCGTGCCATACTTGTCCAGTTTCGCTTGTTTTAGCGGTTTCAATACATTTTCTTCGTAATTTGCTTTCTCTTGTTCATACTCAAATGGGGTTGCAGGTTTTTCCTCACTGCTAGGTACTACAGCAATAGGTGTAATTCTCTTTCTCTGGGGTTTGGCGGTTGGAGTAGGAGCGGGGGCGGGGGGTGGAGCAGGAGCGGGAGCAGAAGCAGGGGGAGGTTTAGCAATTGTAACTTTAAATGAAGGCATGTCAGGATCGTCATCAGCCATTAAATCTTCATCAACGACGACTGGTGCTGGTGGCGCTGAAGGCTTTTTAGGGACATAATCTTGACTATCAGGATACTCGGGAGGCGGGGAAGGACATCCGGGCGAATCAGGTGCTGATGGAAGAGGAGCTGGTGGAGCTGCCGCCGCTGCCGCTGCTGCAGGTGCAGCTGGAGGTGTTGCATGGCCTCGTCCAAGAGTTAGTAGTTCAAATCTATTGTAATCAATAAGAGTACAATATCCAACACCAAAACTCACTATCATTTGTTTAATGAATTCATCAATATTCCTTCTAAATTGGAATCTGCGTCCGGTATTTATATCACCATCTAGACCAACCATTCCGATTCTGTGTGCATACCAACAAACAAATATTCCACAGTCGTACCCACCAACTTGCTCATAATCTGGTATCTCGGGGCCTTTGTATCGAGGTGTATTAATTACAACATTGAAATGTCCTCCATAGTCTATTTGTATACGCCGCATCAAGGATATAGCTCGCGCGTCATTGTACGGCATATGTAACATAGTTGAATCCATACATATGTAAGATGCAACTTCATTCTCAAAATATCGCAAAATCGCAGCATCACTTATCGAATTGATCATGGAATCATAATAATAGATTACATCCATCACAGAGGGACACCATGCATATAAAACCCAATGATTGTTATGTATATTGCATGGGAACAACACAATCGTGCGAGGGTCATCAGGCTTCCTTATATATGCAAATTCTGGATGTATAAATCTCTTTGCCTTTGCATTCTTCCGCCGGTTTTGTTTGATATGATCAACTGCAGTGCTGGGTAAAAACATGATCGGTGGAGGGCCAACAGGTTGTAATCCATTTATATGGCGTCCATAACCAATTAAATTACCACGATTAACAAGCATTTGCAGCCACATTGATATAACACTCTGATTAAGCCACGTTGTTTCAGGTATAGGCCCGCCGTTTGCCGGTTTCTCTGCACAACCACGGTGGGCAAACAAAAGTCTCGTATCTCCAAAGGTGACTACAGTACCCTCACTTGGTGGAAGACCGTCATTTAGCGCAAGATATAACTTTCCACCAATATTTTGCGTGTTTTTATCCGAAACAATCGCGTTAAACTGTTCTAAAACAAGATTAGCTTGAGCTGTGAGGCTGTTACCGAGGGTCGTTCCTGGAAACATTTCAACGGGTTCTACAACCTCGTTATAGCTATTCTCATAAACCTGAGAACCTATAACTATAGGACTGAGTTCTGAGGCTCCCGAAGAAGTATCGGCGGCTGGTTTAACCGCAACTTGTTGGGTTTTTGTTAATGAAACTTCACCTAGTCTCTTCTTAGGCTTCGCTTTAGGTTTGGAAGCTTGAGAAGCTTGTTCAGAAGCTTGTTCAGAGGCTTGAGGAGGCTTTGGAACCTCTCCAAACTCAAAATTTAGCCAAGCATCTTGTTCCGCCATTTTTTTTTGAGAACTAAAAATAAAAAAGAATCAATCACTCTTTCCAAAAAATTAAAAAAGAAATTATTGATAATTAATGACGTCATTATATGACGTCATTTTTTAATAATAGGTGATTGAATAACAGACTTGGATAGAAAGACTAGAATTAGGTGGGATGGTTAGTTCTGCCATGCGTCCATCATTGAAAACATAAAACACTTGGAACTGAATATTACGCTGTGTCAAGGCGTCAGATCCTAATGTAAATGGAGCAGCATTAGTAAAAGCATCTTTACTAATAACCAGGTTGGTGCTCTTATCAGAAATCGAATTCCAGAGAGGATAATATACTTCAATAATAGGAATTGAAGTAGTCAATGCAGATGGAGCATTTACTGGTGATATGTTCACAGGGAATGTTTGCATCGTCATTGAAACACCATTGAATGTAACAATAAACGAGTTTATTGGTATAGCACTCACTAAATTGACACCGTCAAACACAATATCAAGTTCATTACTGCGCCGGAAATGAGTGGAATCACTACCGTGAAACATCCCCTCGTCGTTGATGTAACAATCACCAGAGTATGTATCCAAAACATAAAAATAGGAGTCACCATCATTCAATTCCTCCCATTCAGGAATGCTTTGTCCTCTATGAGATGAAAAGTCATATTGTCTCAAAGTGCTATTATTAATCGGGCGCCAAGGTAAATTCGGTATCAAATCTCGTACGTGTTTATTGACAGCAATAGAAAACCCAACATGAGGAGTCTGAAAAGACGAAGTAATCGTTCCAGAAGCATCAGTTTCCCACATATCCACAGGATAATATGTAAGTTGACTCTCAACACGTGTAGAATGACGATTCCAAGGAACAACACTCATATATCCACCATGACGTTGGAACTTTATATGCAATCTAGAAGCAATCTCAGCAAAAACAATACAAGCTCGCTCTATTTCGCTGGTTGTTGGACTGCTTCGTATGCATGCGTGAAACGCTTCGGTCACATTCTCGGTTAGAAACTCCATCAAATCTTCAGCGTTATAAAAAGGACAAAATCCGTCGTTTTTTATTTTGGTTAGCTTCTCTGAGGCTTCCACTGTTGACATCTGAATATTTTGAAGTGGATACTGCATTATTCGAATCCTCCCATTATGCGCTGTGGGAACAACAAAAAGATTTCGATCATAATCATCAGGAAAAACACCACCAGTTGTATCAATATTAAAAGGCCATATAGTAACAAGACCTTTTGTTTCGATGTGTGTGGTATGTGAGCCAAAAATAGCTGTATAATCCATGTTTGCAACATCGATTTTTGCAACTGGAACAGCACCGAGTGGTATGCTGAGTTTGGTTAATACCATCTCAATCTCTCTTGGTCGTTTCGTCTGATCAACAAGGTTCCCTGGTAATTGAAGTGGAATTCGTGCATACTCATTACCAAAAGCATCCTTCGCTCTACCACCACTACTTATAGGTGTAGTTGTACTACTAAAATTTGCACGAAAATAACGCCGTCGATCACTCAACATTTTTTTATACAATATAAAAAATTAAATTATAAAATTGAAAATGTATGGAAGGAATTGCATATTACTTTGAAGTTGTTGCCATTTCTTTTCAACAATTTCCTTTGGAACTTTGCGTTCTCGTTGTTGCATCCTTTTCATAGCCTCCTCAGGTGTGACTTTGAACACTTTAGCCACCCTTATGGTGTCATCACGACAGATTTCCTTATATGCAAGCCATTCATGAACGTCAACATTGGTTGCATCAATGATAACATCATGTTTTTCCTCTAAAGCTTTTCGCGCGCGACGTCTGGCTTCACTATAAATCATTGGATTCTGTCTAGAATCACATTCTGCGGTCCCGGTAAGCTCGATTCTTAGCTTATCGGTCGATATAACCACCGTCGCGCTATGTTCTTTAAGGTAATTCTTGACCCAGGTTGTTTTTCCACAGCTTGGTACCCCGATGGTTAAAATTAATAAATTAGACATTCAATCACTCGCTATCTTTTTTCCGGAAAATTTACTATTAGGGTTGAAAAAATACTGACGTCATTTTGTGACGTCATAATTTTTGAAGGAGTGAATGACTGCGTACTACGTTTATCCGCTAACAAGACAAGAATTTGAGGGGTTTTCCGACGCTTTCCCTAATCTTTCTCAACGAAATGAAGAATTTCATGTCATTGATGATAGATTTTATGGGTGGTTGGACCCTGAAGACTATGAAAATAGACGAAGAATCGTCTTAACTCCTGAAGAAGATGAAGTTTTCATCTTAGCAAGAACAGGAAGAGCTGATTGGGACTTCGTAAGATGGATTGCAAGAAATGAAATACCTATGGCACCCCCTATTCAAATTTACATGTGGTGAATTTCAAGATATTATCTCCCCACCACACCCCAAAATCCCATTTTTTAATTTCAAGATATTAACAATTAATGGACATTCTTTTCGATTTTTAAGATATTATCAAAACAGATGATGATGTAAAGACCTTTCTCTCTATTATGTGTATTTTTAAGATATTATCAAAACAGATGATGATGTAAAGACCTTTCTCTCTATTATGTGTCAAGATATTAACAATTAATGGACATTCTTTTCGATTTTTAAGATATTATCAAAACAGATGATGATGTAAAGACCTTTCTCTCTATTATGTGTATTTTTAAGATATTATCAAAACAGATGAT
>JAEEGK010009923.1_pt1 | contig 22068 bp, 14 predicted proteins | sample 8958771 | NCBI WGS metagenome assembly JAEEGK01 (sample SAMN16246547, study PRJNA631951) | gut metagenome | biome: gut microbiome; feature: rumen; material: SC-attached | host: Bos | place: Iran: Karaj | collected 2018-10 | reverse complement strand
TATTCCTATTTTTAATGCATTCTTTTGAAGGTTCATACTCATTATATGATTTTTATTTTATTATTTATGTTTTTTTTTTAAATTTTTATCTTTTAATACTAAAATAATTTTATTATTAAAAAGTGAATTTGATTAGTATTTAATAAAAATTATTTAAAATGGATATCAAATAAATTTTAACTGATTTTGAATATATTAGAATAACTTTTTTATAATTAGAATTAAAATAACAATTTAAACATTTTTAAATTTTATTTGAAAAAAAAGATTAAATAAAATTATAAAAAATCAAACAATGATATTATTTATCTTTCTTAGTTTCACTATAGTTATAATTATCTCTATAATTTTCCTCACATTTTGTAAAAAATTTATTAAGAGCTATAGCATATCCTTCCATATCACTGATATAACCTTCATTATGATTTCCATTTTTGATGGTGTAATATTCTTTAAATTTACACTTTTCACACAATTTAAATAATAAATCCATTTGTTCCTTAGGAATTAATTCGTCTTTTTCACTTCTACAAAAAAGAATTGGATATTTAATTTTAGAAATAATATTTTTAGAATCCCATAAACTTTTCAGCATAAATTTTCTAAAATAAATTAAAATAGGATATAAATTATCAACAAGATCTCCCATAGAACTGAATGTATTTTCAATGATAATACCTTTAAAATAGAAATTACATTTAACAGCAACATATATAGCAACAGCACCTCCTAAACTTCTTCCAAATAAATAAATATTATTTTTATCAATATATTGATTTGAAATTTCATTATTTTCAAAAGCAAAATTTGATATTGCTTCTCCATCTATTTTTAATCCTTCTTCACTTGGTTTTCCTTCACTTTTTCCATAACCTCTATAACCAACAATCAAGCAATTCATTTGTAATTTATTTAAAACATAATTCAAAAATGGTATTCTTAATCCAATATCTATAATTTTATATATGAATATAATTTTTTAAATAATTTTACTTCCTGCGTTTTCATGGAAATAAATTAATGTTTTATTTGGTTTTTCATCCTTTATAATTAACCAACCAAAAAGTTTTATTTTGTCTTTTGTTATTATTATCACTTCTTTATAATTTAAATTTAATTGACCTGGATTTTGATATGGAAATGGATTATTTGAAGGATATTTCAATCCGTTTACTTCTGGAACATATATTATATTTTCTTGGTTGAAATACATCATTAATGCAAATACTACAAATAAAAGAAGAAGGACCACTGCACTTTGTTTTAGAAATTGAAAAATTATTGTAAGAGACATTTTTTCAATAAATTATTTTTATTATTTTAAAATATATATATTATGAATTTAAATAAATTATTCAATAATTTATTTAAAAAATTTAATATTTTAACATATTATTAAAAATTAAAGTAAGAAAACTAAGTGTATTTAAATATTAATAAGTTTTAGAAGAAATGAAAAATTTATTATATCCAAATTGGTTGGACTCTTCGAATTTTATGAAAAATCTTTTTGATTATTGTTTTTTAAAAAATTAAATCTCAAATTAATTTACAACAAAAAAAAGGCAAAAACTTATTTATTAATATTAAAATATTTTATTATAGTATTTATTTCTTTCTTTCTCCTATTATAATAAATCCCTCTTTTATTTAATATCATTAATATATTAACTATTATCTTTTTTATCAAATTCTTCATTATATTTCCACAAAAATTTAAAAGTAAATAAATATTTTTAATCACATTAAGTTCAAAATAGAATATTTTAATAATTATTATAATTATTATTATTTGAATTATATTGTTTTTTAATTCCTATTATTATCATAATTCAATGAAAAATTTCCATTATTCAAAAATTATCAATATATATTTGATTTTATAACAACCATTATCATTATAAATTCATTGTGAAAACTTTATATAATATTTCCTTTTGTCATTTTTTATCAAAATAAAAATTTGATTATTTCTCTCTACCTTATTTTTTTCAATTATTTTTTATTTTGATTATAATTTTTATCTTTTTATTTGATTTGATTATCTTTAAAGGTAAATTCATTTGATTTTGAGTATTATATATTAAATTCCAAAAACTGAATATAAAGAAAAAGCTTAATAGAATTATTATTCATATTTTTTAATTTATTTGAATTAATATTAAGCACGAAAAATAATTATACTTGAAAACAAACAATAATAAAATAAAATTTTTTTAAGCAGATTTTCTTACTGTATGAATCCCCCAAGCAAGAGACCAAATCCATCCAATCATAAAAGGAGTACAAAATAATTGAATTAACCCAATCATTAAATGTTCAACCCAAAAATCTCCTCCTCCTAAACATATTAAACAAAATGTTCCAAATCCTGGAAAAAAAATATTTATAATTAAGATAATTATTGATGTTGTATGAGGTAAAATGGGAATATGATCTTTAAACACCCTGAAAAAATCTCTACATCCCATTTTTATTAAAAAAGAAAATTTATGATAATTATTTAATTCTTATTCATTTGTATTAAGTAATTATGTATCTATCAAATTAAATAATATTTTTTTTATTAATGTAAAATAAAATTTTATTTAATATTATTTTATATGGGAATACAAAATTAATATATATTCTTTTAATCATCATTTACATTAATATTTTCTTCTTTACTATTATTTTCATATTCTCTTTCGTATTCTAAATTAGTTTTTCCTCTTTTTCTCTTTTTTCCAGTTTTCTTATCCTTACTCACATTATCTTTCTTATTATTATTAAATATATCATCAAAATCATCTTCTTCATTATTTTTATTATTATTAATATTTTCATCGCTAAATTCCTCACTTTCATTTTCATTTAATTCATCTTCAGAAAAACTTTCAATATACCCTTTATCATAATCTTCTTCATTAAAATCTTCTTCTTTATCACTTTCAGCTTTTTCTCTTTCTAGAATTGTTTGAAAAGCTTTTTTATCAAAATTATAAATTCCTTCATATTTTCCATTTTTCAAATTTTTTAATAATTCTTCAGCAATATGGTTCTCAATAACAGCAGATTTTTCTGCTTTAATTAATCTAGATTTTTCTCTTTTTTCAGCTTTTCTAGAATGAATTTTATATTCTTCAGCCCCTTCTAATTTCATTTTTTTCTTTTTTACAAGAACTTGTCTAATTCGAGTAAATCTTTGTTTGCATTTATGTTTTAAAAATTTTGGCCAATATTCTAATTCTTTATCAATTTGTTCCAATGATTTATTATATGAAGGATCTAATTTTACTAATTCCCATAATTCTTTTGGTGTGTGTGCTCTTTCTGCTGTTTTTATTTTTAAATAACATACTCCTTTTTTTTCTATTATTGTTGCATATCGAGAATTTGAAAGTGGACATGAATTCCTGTTGCATAAACCTGTTACATTGTTTGGCTCATTACAAAATGTGTTTGTTAAAGTTCTATTTTTTTAGGTAAATAGATATTTTACTTTGATTTGAAAGAACATTGACCATTGTTTATTATTTCCCATATTACGTCGTCAATTATCATTTTTTTAGATAATTAAATAAAATTAGATTTTTATGGAATTATTTTAATTATTTTTTTTGATGATTTTTTTAGTTTTTAATGTTTTTATGTTTTAAAATCATAAAAATAAGATTATCAAACAAACATTTTAATCTTAATTAAAAACTAAAAAAACCAGATTTATTCTTTATAATTTCCATGATTAAAAATAATAATAAATAAATTCCTGTGTAGAATTTATTTTTAAAAAAATAATATTTTTAACAAAATGAATTTTAAAGAATTAACTGAGCCTCTTCTTAGCAATTATTTTCTTCATTCAGAATCTCAAGATTCAATAACAGTAAACCAATCAAACACTTTTAATTTACGTTTTGACTATGAATCTTTCATAAATAATTTAACTGAAAAAATTAAATCAATAGATTCTTTACCAGATAAATTAGTTCCAAAACAATATAAACCATATCATGTTATCAAAAAAAAAATCCGTTAGGATTTGATTTAGATTTATCATATATAACAGAAAAAGTAATTGCAATGGGATTTCCTTCATCAGGTTGTGAGTCAATTTATAGAAATTCTTTATCAGATGTCAAAAGATTTTTATATAATGAACACGGAACTTATTTTAAAGTATATAATTTATGTATGGAAGCAAATAGAATATATAATAAAAATATATTTTCAGGAGCAAAAGTTGCATTATTTCCTTTTCAAGATCATCAAGCTTGTCCAGTTAAACTAATGTTAGAATTTTGTATTGATGTTTCTTTATTTTTATTAAAAAATGAAAAAAATGTAATTGTTGTTCATTGCAAAGCTGGTAAAGGAAGAACTGGAATTATGATATGTGCATATTTATTATTTTCTGAAATTGCAAGTAATTCAACTCATGCTTTTAGTCTTTATGGTGAAAGAAGAAGTCACAGTTTAAAAGGAATTACAGTTTCTTCACAAAAAAGATATGTTCATCATTTTGAAACTTATTTAAATTGTAATTTTGAAAGGCCTTATTATAAATTAATTCCTAAAATAATTGATAGTTATTTAACTATTCCTAAAGGAAATTTATTACAAATAATTTTTAATGATGAAAAATGTTATTATAGTTATAAAAATTGTTTTTCTATTAAAAAAGTTAAAATTGGTCCTATGGAAAAAAAAATAGTTTTAAATTGTCAAATCTTAAATTTTTTATCTCAAGAAATATTTAACACTGAAATCAAAAATGAGAAAAACAAATTTAAAACTATGATTCTCGAAGAAAATGAATATTTGACAGGGAATAAAATATATTTTTATAAAATTGAAATTTTAGATGAGATAAATATTGATTCTGATGTTAATCTTAAAATTATAGGAGGAAATATTAATTGTAATGCTTGGCTTAATTTATTTTATCTTACATTAGAAAATTTTATTTATTTAGTAAATACACAATTTAAAGATAATATAATGAAAAAACAAGAAAATATAATGAATGGAGGAAGATTAGTAAAAAATAGATCAAAACATTTTAGTAATTTTAGTAATTATTCTCTTTATTCTAAAGATTCAAATAATGGTTTTTCATATATTGAAATGAATGATTTAGCCAATATTGATATGGAAATTTCAACTATAAATGAAATAAACGAAGAAAAAAAATCAAATTATGAAATAAATACCAGTTTTAAAAAAAATGAGCCCAAAGAAAAAATGTTTATTAGGAGTTATGATGCTAATTTTTTCTGGAAAAATAATATTAATTTAGATGGGAAAAAAATCCAAAATTTTTTAAGAAAACATACTAAATATTTAGGTGATCATATTAATACTTATGATTTGAATAATATTTACCAATATATGAATAAAGAAAATCCAAATTTATTTAATTCAAAAAAGAAAAAATTTAAAATTAAATTTGATAACTTAGGATTAGATAATTTTAAAAATAAAAAACTAATGCTTCCAAATTTTTCAATCGAAATCACATACTACTTAAAATAAAAAGAATATAAATTCTACTAATTAATTTATATATCATTATATATTTAAAAAATTTATAAATCAAAAATTTAAAAAAACATAAATAATAAAATAAAAATCATATAATGAGTATGAACCTTCAAAAGAATGCATTAAAAATAGGAATAGTAGGACCTCAAAGAGTAGGAAAATCAACAATAACTAATTTTTTATCAGAATTTAGTCATGTAGTGACTGGAGATTATCATCCAACAGTAGGAACACGTATTTTAGAAATGGAGAAGACATATACAGATGAACAAGCAAGAAATATTCCAATATTAAAAAATAATAAATTAACAAGAGTAAAAATAGAATTATGGGATATATCAGGAGATAGAAGATATGAATCTTCATGGCCTGCATGTCAATATGGTTTAAATGGAGTTATAATAGTTATTGATGCTACTGATAATAAATATGATAATGTTATTGATGATTGGATGAATGGTTTTTGTAAAAATGTTAATCCTGATTATGTAATTTGTTTTAGTTATAAAAAAGATAATTCTAAAGGAATTGTTACTCAAAAAAGAAGTAATCAATTTCCTAATATGATTATTGGAGAAGTTACTAGTAATATGGATACTTTACTTCCTAATTTTAATAAATTAATTCATAAAATTCTAAATGGTTTAAGTTAGATTTTTTAAATTTTATCATAAATTTAAAAATTTTTTTTTAAAAAACGAATAATATAATATGGTTAAAAAAATAATATTTGTTATTTTAATTAGTATAACACAAAATTTTCTTTATCCTCAAAATGAAAAATCAACTCAAATAAATTCATTAATAATTCAATCTAAAAATACTTCAAATTCAGAATTTTGTTTTGGAACATCTTCAAATTTTTTTTCATTTATTCTTCATTCTTCTTTGAATGATTTTTCTCTTTCTCATAATAATTATCCTATAATAACAATAACAGAACAAAATCAAGTAAATTTATTTTCAAAGAATTTAAATTTAAATAATGAAACATATATAAATGGAAATTTAAAAATAAAAGGAATAAATCAATGGAAATTAATATATGAAGAAATAGAAGAATTTGAAGGATGGTCAAATAATAAAATATCATTTTGTGGAGGAATAAAAATGTTAGGAGGATATTGTATATTTTCAAATATAGAAACAGAAAAAATATATAATAATATACCTGAACATAATATGATAAGAATAAAAGCTAATTATCATTTTATTGATAATTGGAATGGTGAAAGTGGATATATGAAAATAGGAAATAATGAAGAAATGAATTTTATTTGGACTGAATCTTATTCTGCTTTTGAAGGAAATAAAGGTATTAATATTTGTGGAGGAAAAATGAATGAAGGTAAATTTTCTTCTCCTATTGATATTATTATTCCTCATAAAGATAATTATATTAAAATTGCTTTTGGTTCTAATTTACAAATGGATCCTTGTGATGAATCTTTTGGAATTTCAAGTATTCAAATTTTTATTAGATAATTAATTGTGAAAAATATTTTATATATAAATTAAATATTTTATATGAAGTATTTTTATTACTCTTTTTAAATAATAATATTTAATCAAGTCCAACTATTACAAAATATATTAAATGAAGTAGAGTTAATCCAATTATACAAGCAATAGTACTAATAAATATTAAATAACCAAATTCATCACTAAAAAATTTTAAAATATTAATAATTAAAGTCATATTAGGTGGAGAAGGTAAACACCAATTACTAAACATAATTAATCTATAAGCAACTGAAGATTTAATCATTCCTCCATAATATTCTCTCCACATATATATATAAAACATACCAATAAAAGGTAATAAAATAAATTTAATTGTTAAAATAACAATAACATGTTGTTTAGAAGTAATTAAAAATGAATTATCAGTGTTGGCATTTTTACATAAAGAACCTAATAAACAAAATAATAAAGGAGTATAAGTATTAATTAATATAGTTAAACCATCAGTTATATTTAACCAATATAAACTTTCTTTATTAAATAATATTAAACGAGTTTTTGAAACAACCATAATTATTCCTATTATAATTGACATTATTGGAGGAGCTATTGCTTTATTTAAATAAAAAGATAATGATAATGTTGTTACTTCTGGTTTAAATTTATAATTTTTATCTATTGAAATCAAACGATTTTCAACATTACTCCAATTTTCTTTTAAATAATTATATACATCTTTATTTACTTTCACACTTCTTGTATATGGTAATTTTTGAGGAAATAATTTTAAATCAGATAATATTTTTTCTTTCTTTTTATTATATTCATCTTTTTTTTCAGGAATTAAATTATCATCAACTATTTTAAATGCTTTTTCATAATATTCAATATTAGATTTTTCATTATCATCAGGTAATTCATTATCTTTTTCAAAATTTTCAAATTTTTCTTCAAAACTTTTTTCTTTTCCAATATATTTTTCAAATAAATAATAAACAGTGAAATTTTTATGATAGAATTGTTTAATTAATTTATGCCAACAAATTTCTAACATTCCAGTAATTTCATTACTTAAATTTTTATCCATAGTAAAAAGTAAGAAAGCAATTAAATAAACAGAAATATTAAAAACAAGTAAACAAAGCATAACAATACCTAAAAAATCATTACATCTTGGATCATCTTCAATTGGTCCACTTGGATAACAAAATCCTTTAGCAATAACAATAGGAAAAAGACCTAAAGCAGGAACCATATTCATTGCTGCAAAACTTTGTTTAATTCTAACATCCATTTTAAATATTATATGAGCTAAAATTGAAAGACAATATCCAACTGCTAAAGCTACTGTTGTATTTAATACTAATATCCAAAATGTTTTCATTATTACCATATCTACTACTTTTGCTAATTGAATTATAAAATATATTGGAATTATTAACATTAATAATAAACTTGTTATTTGACGATTTACTATTGGACGAAGAATTCCTCTTAATTCACCTATTAATCCTATTCCCATCATTATATATGTTTGAAGACATGAAAATACACAATATAATAAAGTCATCCATACATCCATTTTTTATAATTTTACTTTTTATCAAAGTATTAAATAAAAAAATTACAATTATTTTTATTTCTATTAATAATTCATTTCCTTATAAAATATCAAATTATTTTTATTTATTTATTATTTATTCCCTAAATAATTAATTCATTATTGTTTAATATAACAATAGTAAAACTGAATTTAAATAATTTAATAATGTTTGAAGGAGATAATATAAAAAAAGAAAAAAATTCAATTTTAATTTTTAAAATAATTTTCCAAAACCTAATAAAATACATTTTTTAGATATTATCTTATTTTTTCATTGATTATAGGTTATTATGGAATTATATTTGATTTTTTTAATAAATTTATTTTTTAATATAATAAAAAATAATTAATTCAAAAAGTACTTTAATTATTTATCTAAAAAATAAAAAATTTCATCATCTTTTTGAAGAAAAAAATGAAGAAAGAAACAAAAAATTCAACTCCAAGAAAAAATTCTCAAATTCAGTCTTCATTAGAAATTATAAGAATAAATTGTATTGATAATATTCCATCATCAATAGAAAATATATTTACATTACCATCATTAAATATTTTAGCATTATGTAGAAGTGATAATTCTATTGAAATTTGGACAATAAATTCATGGATTCAATTAATTAAAATTCCAGGTTCTCAAAAAATAAATACTAGAAGAATTTTTCTTCTTCAAAATAATAAAAATTTAAATAATAATAATAATATTTTATCTAAAATTAGATTGTTCTCTTCCGGTTTAAATGGTTATTTTATTGAATGGAATTTTGAAAATTTACTTCCTAAATTTATATATAAAAACCAAAGTGGAATTTGGGATATTACAATTAAAAAAAAAATATGCTTATTTGCTTCTGATGATGGTATTGTTAGAGGAATAAAAATAAAAAAGAATTATGAAAGTTATTTAATAAAACAATATGAGAAATCAGATTCTAGAATTTTATGTATAACATATGAAAATTCTAATAATAATATTTTTTATACGGGACATTCAAATGGTAATATTTGTAAATGGAATTATGATAATGGATCAATTTTATTAACATTAACCAATCCAACAATTAATAAAAAAGAAAATTCAATTTGGAGTATAAATTCAATAGATTCTCAATATTTATTATGTGGAGATTCTCTAGGAAAATTATTAATATATGATATAAAATTTGGTATTTTAATAAAAGAATTTAATGAACATAAAGCTCCAATTTTATCTATAATATCAAATAAATCAACACAAAATCCAATAGCATATTTCTCAGGTTCAGACTCATTAATATGTTCAATTAAATTAGACAAAAAAAATAATATTTGGATTTTAACTTCATCATTCAGAGGACAAAGTCATGATATAAATACATTATCAATGATTAATAACGAAACTTTAATAAGTGGAGGAGTTACTACTGATATTTGTATATATCATTTAAATAAAAATGGGAATCTTTATCAGAAATATAATGAAAAAATTTCTACTAATATTAAAAGACATATTAGTCCTTTTGAACATAAATGCTTTTATTATATTAGTGATATTAATCAATTTAATATGTTTTTTATATTACATTTAAAAGAAAATTATTGTGATTTATGGAATATTAATTTAAATAATGGAGTAAATACTTTTGTAGCTAAATTATTTAAAAGTAAAAAGAGTGATTATAATTTAATTTGTGCTAATATTAGTAAAAATGGAGAAATCATTGGAATTTCTTATGAAGATGAAAGTGTTTTTTTCAGTTATAATTATGAAAAAAATGAAATTAAAAGATTAGGAAAAATAAAAGTACAAGCTAATTTTATTTTCATATCTAAAGACAATAAAGCTATTCTTTTAAGTCAAAACAAATCGAAAATTTACATAATTAAAATCTTAAATAGAGAAATTGAAAAAGAAATTCCATTTAATGAAAAAGAAATCCTTTTGTCTGCTGATTATAATTATTTTAAAAATAATTTATGTTTTTCAACAATAAGTAAAAAATTATATTATATAAAATTAAATAATAAAAATATTCAAATTGATTCTCTTCCACATCCAGATAATTATATAACAAAAATAAAGTTTGTTGAAAATAATAATAAAATCATTACAATTGATGAAAACAATTTAATTTATATTATAGATGAACAAACTGAAAAATTTACTAAATGGACAAATCAAAGAATTGAAAAAAATGATTATCCAGAAAATTATTTAAAATGGTATAATAAAATATTTGGTGTTTGTCCTATTGAAAAAGATAAATTTTTATTATATACAGATTATAATTACATTAAAATAGATTTAACTAAAGAAATTCCTAAAGAAAGTTTCTTTGAAAAAAATAAAATGGATAAATATGTTAAAAGTGATTGGGATAAAATTATTAAAGAATATCATGATAAAATTTATAGTAGAGAATATAAAGGAGTTGAAGATGGGAAAAAAGAAGAACAAAAAAAAGAAGAAAATAATAAAAATATAAATTTTCAAAATGATAATTTTAAAATAACATCAAGATTTAATTCAATAATGTTTATGCAAATGTTGAATGATAAAATAATAGTGATTGAAAATGATTGGAATAAAATAATTAAATCTTTTAGTGAAGGAGTCATTGTACCTAAATATGGTCATTAAATAAATTTTTTAAAACCCAATAAATTAATATAATTTTTTAATAAAAAATAAAAAATTCAAAAAAAAATAATTTAAATAAATAAAAAATGATATTCATAAAATTAAATTTTCTTTTCATATTATTTATTTCAATTAAAGCATCAACTCCGTTAAATATTGAAGATGATTCGAATGTATTAAACACAACAAATTTTACTTGTTCATCAATAGAATCAAATTTAAAATTAGGTGATACAATTATTTTATGTATACATATACCAGAAATAAATAAAAAAATAGCATATAAAATAAAAGTAGATGAATATAGTGTTTTAAATATAAAAAATGGTTATACACAATCAATATTAAATATTAAAGATAAATATGATTATGTACATTTCCTTGCACAAATAGGAGAAATAAAATCAAATTATCCATCAGTAAATTTATTATTTTTAATCTATTATAGTTATATATAAAAAAAGCTGACAATATTGTTGTTCCATTATTTAATATAGTTATTAAGGTAAATGAAGGAAAAATTTATGAAATATTTTGGGATAATGAATGTTATGCTTGTGAAACAAATAATAATTGTTTTTCTTCAAAAACATATTTAATTGATAATGAGAAGAATGAAACTATTTCTTATAAAAATTGTAAAGGTGATTTTGAAAATATTGATGATAGTGTTAAAGACCCTAAATTTTATATTACTTGGTTTGGAACTGATTCTGATAAAAGGCAACTTAAAAGTTCTAATTTAGCAATGTCAAAATTTAAACAATATTCTGTAGATTCTTTATATAGTTCAGTTAAAGATGTTTTCAAAAATATTTCTGATAGTGTTGTTAATGCTAAAAATACTATAAGAAAATTATTTTCTGGTTAAATTGTTTTTTTTTTGAAATTTTGATATTTTATTATATTAAAAATAGAAATTATATGTGTTAAAAAAAATTATATTTTAATTATTATTGATAAAAAAAATAAAAGAAGAAATGTTTTAATTAATTATTCTGTAATTCTATTAAGTAAAATAATGATATTTTAAATATTTATTTTTAAAAGAGAAAAAACTATGATTTTGAAAAGAGAAAAATATCAAAGCAAATATACGTTAAAATAAATATTTTTTTTACAATCAAAACATTTTGTTTGAAATTCTTAACGAGTAAAACTTTGTTTATAGAATAAGAAAAGTAATTGTAAAATAATAAATATTTAACCAAAATAAAAAAACAAAAAAAACATTTACAAATAATAAATGAATTCATAAAAAAGAAGGTTAAATATGTTATTAATAATATATAAAAGATTACCTCAAAAAAAATAAATAAAATATGTTAAGCTCTCAAAAAGAATATGAATTGTATTCTGGTCTTCTCCTTAATTCAACATTCAACGAAATAAAAGACAAAGCTTTTAACAATAAATTATGAAAATTCAATTAATTCACTTTTTTCATTTTTAAACATAAGTAATTTAATCAAGGAAACATTAAATCACAATTTCCAAAAAGAAAAAAAATGAAAATAAATATTTTCAAATTCCAATATAAAAAATTACAAGAAAAAAAGTTTATCTTTAAAAGAACAATTAACAGTAAATAAAATTGAAGAAATAATTACAAAGATTAAAAGATAAATTATTCAACAAATTTAAAAAGTTCAAATAACTAATAAGTGAATTAATTCCAATTTAACAATTAATGAATGTTGTTCACTTTTTTTATAATCTATAATTGAGAAAGTACTTCAATAGACGAAATAATAAAGGCAGTCAATGCTATCGCTAAAAAAATTATTAATAAAAACTGTAAAGAATAATCATTGAGTTTATTTAATTCAAAAAAGAATTTCTTTTTTTAATGAAAAATTTAACTAAACTCAATTAGATTTTTTTAAAAAATTTATGAATACAGTATGAATAATTGAAAAATTTATAAATAAAATGATAAAATTGAAAAATATATAATAAAAAAGATATATTTTATTGTTTCCTAATATTTCTATAATAAAAATTCTTCAAATTCATAAGTGAAAATATAATTTGATGAAATAAGAATGAATGATTTTAAAGGGAGTAATAAGAAGATTTTACTTCTTCATTTATTAAAATAAATATATAATTACATCTAAAACTATGATTTTTTAGAATTCACTATTCATAAATATCATTTCAACATAAAAAAAAATTCAAAATATAAAAAATCATAGATTATTTCTTTGAATTACTTCAAATATTATTAGATTTAATATAAGATAAATATAAAATTTTAGATGAAAAATATATTACACTGTTTTTTTCATTGTTAAAAATATTATGTTTTAAAAAAAATTTTTTCTTATATTGAATATTTTTTAATTTTTTTCTTTATTATTTCAATAAGATAAAATCAAAAACGGGTATTAATTCATATAAAGTTTAATTAAAAATCAATGAATTATTGTCTTTAATAATTGATAAAACATTATATTTAAATAAATTAAAAAAATACTATAAGAAAAAGAAAGAAACAAAGTAACTTATTTTTATATGGATAGATAATATTTAAATATATATCTCAATTATTTTCTTTAATTCGTTTTTGATATATATTTAATTCCTTTTTAAAAAATTTGATTCTGAATTATTAAGATTCTTATATTCATCAATTATCAAAAAAAACATTGAAGTATGTTTTAATAAAGATGGAATCTCTAATTAGTATTTAAATTATTAATGAATAGATATGTTAAAATTAAATTTGAATCATAGAATAAATCTTCTTACTTTATTCAATTTTTCATTTTTAAAATTATAATCAGATAATCATAAACTTTAAGATATTCAATTTCAATATAACAAAAATGAGCTTGAATCAATTTAATTTTTATTTAAAAATCATTTAATTTTTGATTTTACTTTTTATTTCATCAATTTAAATTGTCACTTATGAATTTAGAAAATTTATTTTAGAAATATTAGGAAGCAATAAGATATATCTTTTTTATTCATTATATATTTTATCAATTTTATTTTGATTTGCTTATAACACCAGATTTTTTATATTATCTATTTATTTAGAAAAAAAGAATTCGTTTTTCCTTTTCAAAATTATTGGTTTTTCTATTTGATAGATTTAAAAGTATCTAACTTTAATTTTACTAAAATCAAGTGATCTAAGATATTTTTAAGAATAATATTTTTTAAGATTCTAATTAAATCACTTTGGTTTTCATAATTTATATTTTTTTATTGATATCCCATTTTCCCTAATTTTAATAATATATTAATATTTTTATTAAAGTTAAAAATTTCAAAAAAAAAAATCAAATTCAAAAAAAAAAAAAATAATAGAAATTATTCTAGATTCGAATATTGAATTAAAAATATATAACAAATAAAAGGTATAAAATTCTTTTATTTGATTATCATATTATTATTAATATTAGTAAATTAATTTAATTCTCCATGTCTAAAAACTTTAGTAAAATTCAATTCCTGTATATTAGTGATATTAAATTCTTTTTCAATACCATTTATATATTTCCAGTTTTCAAAATCAAATTCTTCAGATAAATAAACATAATCAGAAGGCTGAGATTTTACATAAGCATTAACTTCAACACTTTTATCTTCTAAATAATAATAAGGTTTAATTCCAATTATAGCTGAGCCAAGTACACCTTTTAATTCTCCTTTGTAAAATCCATTAATTTCTGTATTAATTGAAACATTTAAATTCCCTGAAGTATGAACATCAATATCAAAGTTAAAAATATTATCATTTTCTATACCTTTCATATAATATGAATATTTTAAATTACTTGATATTATTTCTAAATTAACTGTAAATAATAATTGTTGGTAATAATCATAAATTTCTATTGGATCAAATATTATATTTGGAATGTCTAATTCAAGTTCATTGAAATTTAAAGATTCTAAATTCTCAAATAATCTTTTAAATTCTTTATCTAAAGCTTCTTTAATTGAGAAATTAATTTCTTTTTTGATATTATTCCATCCATATTTGACATTATTTTTAATTGAATTTATTGTATTATCAATTTTTGAAGCTATTTGTTCGGTTAAAAATGTTTGAATATATTTTTGAACTTGTAAAGATTGATTTTTATAATTGTCTATAAAAGTTTCAAGTGGACTAAATTCTTTCATTAAATATTCATATCTATAAAAATAATCATCAATATGATTATAAGCATTAATTAATTTACTTACAAAACCTACTTCTTTTGTTCTTATACCTATGAATTTTGGATTTGTTAAAACTGAATAATTAAATTTTTTGTATTGATTTTCTATAAATTTAATATAATCATTTATTTGATTTAAATTATATTCTTTTAAATTTCTTCTATTTATATTTTCATTTAATTGCTTAAATTCCATTTTTGTTATATTTTCACAGGCTTTCGGAAGTTGATCTCTCATTTCTTCATCAAATTTATTTCTAATTTCTAATGATAATAAGTTCATTTCTTTATTTAACTCAGAATTTACTGAAGAAACAATATCTGAAATATTTTTTTTTGATAATTCATTTTTAACTTGTTCTAATATATTATTATAATTGAAATCGTTTAATGCATTTTCAATCTGTTTTTCTTCTATTGGAATTTGTTCATTAAAACTTTCTCTAATACTTTGAATATCATATAATAGATTATTTGTAAATAAGTTTTTAATTTCATTGGTTTTATTTTGATTTAATTGTAATTGAAATATATTATTATAGTTTTCTACAACACTTAAATAATCCTCATAATATTTTTCAACATTATACATATCAAATGATACACTAGTTTTGGCCTTTCTTTGTACTTTTTGACTTATTTCATTATGAGATCTTAATAATAAATCATTTAATTCTGTTAATTCAGAATTGATTTTTGTTTGATAATTTTCTTTAAATGAATTTAAAGATAATTCATTTAAAAATTCTTTGAAATATGAAGTAAGGTTAGATTTAAAACTTTCAGGAAAAGATTTAGGAATTAAATCAATTAATTTCTCATTATTCATTCTTATTTTAAAATCTGAAGATTTTAATTCTCTTATTAAATTATTAATAAATTTATCAGGAATAAGTTCAATTATTTCCTTTTCAAAAATAGAAATTCTTTTATAAATAATTTGATTGATTTGAGGAGGAATTATTTTATTAAATTCATTGTTAATTGATTGATAAATAATTGTAAGAGTTTCACTCAATCTTTTTGAAATTATATTCAAATCAGGAGAATCAAGTAAATCATTCATATAATCTTTTATATTATTAATTTCTTGTTTTAAATATCTAAATTGATTCTTAATATTAGAAGAAAAATCTTCTTCAAAAATAATATTCATTTCATTAATTCCACTTCCTATCATAAATTCTGAAATTGTTTTATTAAATGCTTTAATAAAACAAGGTTCAATATAAACTGAAAATTCTAATTTTTCATCAAATAATCTTTTTCTTGCTTCATCTTGGAAAGAATTGATATAATAATTTAGATTTTCCATAAAACCATCTAATTTAACTTCAATATCTAAATCATCTATTTCATTCTTTTGATTTAAAATAAAAATATCATTCAAATTTTTTTCACTATAAATTTCCTTAATTTTACTGAACAAATTTATAAAGACATTTTTTAAATAAATATAAACTGAAATTTCAGTTATATTACCTTTTGTTCCTTTTAATTGTTGTAAATTAGGTAAAGTTGAATTATATTGATAATCAAGATTATTTAAATTTTCTTTATATATTTCCTCTATTTCATTTTTCAAAATTAATTTAAGATCTGATAAATATTTATGATATAATGAATCAACAGATAAAGACTTATTTGTTTTTAAATTATTAATTTCTTGATTTAAGGCTTCTTCAACTATATAACTGAATTGGTATTCAGAATCTAAAAATTGGAAATTCTGAAATGTGGATAAAGCACTAATTTTATCTTTTAAGATATCATAAGCTTCATCAATAATATTATTATAAATATTTTCTGCTTCTTCTTTTAAATAAGTATCAACTGTTAAATTTGTAAATATTATATCTTTGAATTGTTTATATAAATTCTCTATTTCTCCTTTTAATTGTTTATAATTGTTTTCATAAGATACCAAATCCAAAGAAAAACCTTTATAATTATAATATTCAATTTCATTGGTAAATAAATCAATAATTTTAAGTTTAGGACCACTTATTGTTTTTAAGTATTGTTTTAATCTATTTTTTAAGTTTGCAGGATTTGAAAATACTTTTAAAGCAAGATTTTCAATACTTTCATGAATCCCATTATAATTTAATTTGTTTCTAAATGTTTGAATTATATTTGTTAAAATAATATCAATAAATGGTTGCATATGAATATCAGTTTTATCTTTTATTTTCGATAAATAATTTTTCAAATCTGTAGCAATATCAAAAGAATAGTAATTATATTTTGAATATAATTCTAAAAATTTATTTAAATTTATGTTTAGCAAAGATTGTTCCATCATTGTTTCTACATTTGGAATTAAATTTTTCAAATGAGAAACTGAATCTCTTAATTTTGCGGTTTGATAATTAAATTGATCAAATTCTCTAACAAGAACTTTTTGAAATGTATTATTTTCACAAACTAAATTATTTTCATGGCAAATATAATTATCAAAATTATTTTCTATTTCATCACTAATATTGTTTAAATTATCAATTATTTGTTTTTCATAATCATCAATTCCTTTTTCTGATAATGAAAACTCATCTTCCTTGCTTTTTATATAACTAATTGTTTTTATCTTCCCTTTTGAATCAAAGAAAATGTCTAAGACACTATCTAAAGCATTTTCTATTTCTTCATATCTTGTTTTGAAATAACCCTTTAGACCGTATACATTTTTAGGAACTTTGGAAATAAATTCAGCTTTTATTCTTTTTACTATTTCATATACTTTCATATATGAATTAACAATCCCATTATTTAAATATAAAATAATAAGTTCATTAATGTTTTTAATTTGGGCATTTTTTTCTTCTTCTTGAGATATTATTATTTGTTTAATCTTTGTAATAATTTCTGAGGGTTTAGAAACATATTCACCTATATGAACTAAAAAATATTTTTTAAAAAATGTATTATTAAATTCATCATAAGCAGGAATTACTTCTGAATAATAATTATCAATCATCTTTTTTAATAAATCTTCATTACAATATAATTTTTTAGTTTCTTCTAATGCATTATTTGATAATTGAATATTTATTATATTGTTTACTTGTTCTTTTAAATAAGTACAATTTTCTAAAGCATGGCTATAAAGTCTTTGTTTTGTTGAAGAAATGATATTATTTAAAGTATTATTTAGTTCATTATAAATTTCGTCTAAAAATTCATCAGTAGTAAAATTATCTTCTATTTTATTTAGTTCATCAATGATATATTTTTTATAACTCTCTTTTCTTATAATACTTGCATTATAATTAACAGAAAACAAAGATTTAAGATCATCAACATAAATCGAAAAATTTCTATCATAATGAACAAAAGTTCTTAAATATTCTATTAAAGAAGTATGATTATTTGAAATTTCTTTTGAATAAAGAATTATATTATTTATTATTGAATGATATAAATCTGATTCAAATATTTTTGTATTATAAGTATTATTAATATATCCAAAAATTAAATGTATCATATTATTAATATTTGTTCTTAAATCATTAATTCTATAAATGATTAATTCTCTTTTTCCATCTCCTATATCATCACCCCAATAATATCTCATTGAATCAATAACAGAATCACTATTTCTTACATTATAAGAAATAATTTCAACATTTTTTAAAGGTTCATTTAAAATTTCATCAAATTGTTCATTAACTTCATTATAAAATGTAAGATTTTCAATATTAATTGCATCTTTAGTTTTTTTTTCAAAGTTGTCCAAAATAGATAAAGTTTTTTTATGTATATCTTGAATATCATAAAAAGTGGAAATATCAAATTGATATTCTAATCCTTTTTCTTGTAAATATTCAAGTCTAATTTTTATCGCATTATTAACACGCGGATAAAATTGTTTAGAAGCGTTATAAATATTAATAGAATCATTTCGATGATCTTCTAAAAATTTGTCAATATCATTTTTTATGTTTTCAATAATATTTATAAGATTTATTTGTTCACCATTTGCAATAGAATTGTTTAATAAATTTATTTTATTTTCAACTAATTCTGTGATATTATCAACTTTATTATAACAATTTGCAATTGAAGTTCTAATTTTATCAAATAGTTCTTTTAATGGATTTTGAAAAACAATAGATAAATCAGGCACAGTTAAAATTCCATTAAATAAATTATTTAATTGTTCATCTATAATATTTTCTTTTTCATTGTAAATTTCTTTAATTTTATTTGCAATATTGTTTTCAATTAGAATTACAATATTATCAATAATCGAGTCTATTGAATAAATAAAATTATCAAAATTTGTAGTAATTGTTTTTTTTATTAAACTTTCTGATTTTCCATTTTTATTATAGAAAAATTCTATTTGAAATTCCCCAATTGAAGGAAGAAAAGCAACTTTTGAAAAAAGTCCAATTTTCACTCCTAAAAAATCAACATTAAATAAAGGATATGTAAAAATAAATGGTTGTCTAAAAGGTTCTAAAATAATATCATCATTTCTTCTTAATTTATTGTTTTTTAATAATCTTAAATTTGAATCACCTTCGATATCATAATTTATTAATTTTTTAGAATTTATAATTGAATGTAATAAATTTCCCAATGTTTCATTTATTTCTGATGAATTGATTGTCAAAGAAGATTCTAATTTTTCAGAAAAACTTTTAATGAAAGAATTTCTTGTTGCAAAATTATTTCCTTCAGTTTCAGAAGTAAAATTATTATTATCATTAAAAGTAAAATTATTAGTTTGAAACAGTAAATTATTGCTATTTATAATGACTCTATTAATTGTATTATCTTTTATTTTAATTTCAATATTTTTTTCATTTGTATTTCCTTCAATATTATTAAAATTATTTGTTTCATTTATAATAATTATTCCATCATTCTCATTTTCTTTTATAAATGAATACTTTTTATTTTCTTCTGTGTTTTTTTCATATAATTCTTTATTTAGTTCAGGAACAACATTTTTAATAAATTCATATAAATATTTTATAAGAGTTGAATTATAATTTTCTTCTACTTGTAAATTGGAAATTTTACCTTCATAATTAAATTTAAACTTTATAAATGGAAAATCATCATTATTTGAAATAGTTATATCTTTACCTCCAAGATTTATTTCTTTATCATTAATTGTTTTTGTTAAAGATAAGAGAACTACATATGCATCATAAATTGTTTTTTTTGAAGAATTACTTATATTATAAATATTAAATAGATATTTCCCTTTTATTTCACTTTTTACTGATTGTTCTTTTAATCTTCTTGATGTAATTCCATCATTATTAGTTTCTATATTTGTAAATTTTGTAGTGAAATCTTCATACATTGTTACTTCATTTTTTTTATGGCTAACTTTCATTATTATTTCTTTTTTATCTTCTATTTCTTCTTCTTCCAATTCCAATTCTTCCTCTTTTTCTTCTATTTCTTCTTTTATTTCTTCTTTTTCTTCTTCTTTCAATTCTAATTCTTCTTCTATTTCTTCTTTTTTATCTTCTATTTCTTCTTCTCTCATTTCTAATTCTTCTTCTATTTCTTCTTTTTTATCTTCTATTTCTTCTTCTTTCATTTCTAATTCTTCCTCTTTTTCTTTTATATCTTCTTCAATTTCTTCTTTTTTATCTTCTATTTCTTCTTCTTCCAATTCTAATTCTTCCTCTTTTTCTTTTATATCTTCTTCATTTACAATTATTTCTTCTTCTTTCAATTCTAATACTTCTTCCTTTTCTTTTATATCTTCTTCATTTACAATTATTTCTTCTTCTTTCAATTCTAATTCCTCTTCCTTTTCTTTTATTTCTTCTTCATTTTCAGTTATTTCTTCTTCTTTCAATTCTAATTCTTCTTTCTTTTCTTTTATTTCTTCTTCATTTTCAGTTATTTCTTCTTCTTTCAATTCTAATTCCTCTTCAGGATTTGACTTTATAGTATCATCATTTTTTTTTTTTGAATCCTTTTTTGAGAAAACAATAATTATACTAATCGAAACAATAATTAATAGACTTATTGTAACAATCAATATTATTTTACATCTTAAATTATTATTTAGACAATTTGTTTCTGCCATTAATTTATATTTAAAAAATGTATAAATAAAAATATGGAATTTACTATTTTTAAAGGAAAAAACCTGTTTTTCATTTTTTTTTATTATTATAATATAAAGGTCTTTCTAATTTTTTTTTTTAATTTAATTATAATATTATGAAATATGATTGGTAATTTATATGATTTAATCTTTTTTGTTCAAAACGTTTAAAAAGGATGTTTTCTGTAATATTATAATAGCAGTAATAATTCATATTTTGCCATTAATTTTATGTGTTAAAATTCTCTCAATACTGCTATTCTTTAGTTCTTTTTATGCAAAAATTTCTTTTAATGAATTAATCTTATTCATTTAAAACCAAAAATAATAATTTTTTTTATGTTAACCAATATTTTTAAATTGAGATTTAACTTAAAGATAGAAAAATATCTTTTTATTTCTAATGTTTTTACACTTCATAATAAAATTTTTTATAATAAATCACTCTAATTTGAAATTTTTATATTATAATAAATTCATCAAAATAAAAATTATTTATTATTTTTATTTTATTGGGAAAACAATTAAATTAAAAAAAGGAAATAAACAGAAATTCTTAAAATATTGCATGGGGATTGGGGATTGGGGATTGGGCCCA
>JAEEGK010009922.1_pt1 | contig 22069 bp, 16 predicted proteins | sample 8958771 | NCBI WGS metagenome assembly JAEEGK01 (sample SAMN16246547, study PRJNA631951) | gut metagenome | biome: gut microbiome; feature: rumen; material: SC-attached | host: Bos | place: Iran: Karaj | collected 2018-10 | reverse complement strand
TTTCGTTGGTGTAAATGATACAAGGGAGGCCGAATCCGAGGCCGATCCCCAAGCTGCCGAGAGCCATTTTGGTGACGGAATAACCGGAAGCGGAATAGACGCCTCCCATGTTAAGATCAGCAATCAAGGAGCCGAGCAGAAACAGGAAAGAGGAGATCGCCACAGTTGTTTTGGTGCGCTGGACTAAATATACGATGGAATCTTAGTATCAGCTTGCGCGGTCTGGTTTTCTCCTGTAAGCAAGAATACCTGTACACATGGTTACGCATCGTAAATCCGGATGATCTCCTCGGCGATTGTGCGGCGGGAGACGCAGCGATCCATGGCCTGCTTTTCCAGATAGCGGTGAGCGTCGGCCTCCGTCATCCCCAGTTGGCCGATCAACAGCCACTTGGCGCGGTTGACGATGCGGATCTCCTGCATTTTCTCCTCCAGGCTCTGGGTCTTCTGCTCCAGGCGGCGCAGGCGCTGTCGGGCCGTGAACATCCAGTGAATCGCGGTCTCCAGCGTCCGGGGTGTGGTGGGCTTTTCGAGGGTGAAAACACCCTGCTCCTCTGCCCGGCTCTGCAGCAGCTTGAACTCATGGGCCCGCAGAAGCAGCAGGCAGATGGTCTGCCCTCCGGCGGAAAGCTCCGCTGCCAGGTCCATCCCCTGCCCGTCGGGCAAAGGCGCGTTGAGCAGCACCAGGTCAAAGCTCTGCTCCAAAACCGCGCGCTTTGCCGCGTTCACAGAGGGGACCACGCGGATGGGATCGCAATATGGCTTGCAAAGGCCGAGAACCGTTTCGTTGAACCGCTCCGAGCAGGAGACCAGGAGCAGGCTGTAGCATTGACTTGGAAAGAGCACCGCGTCACCCCCTTTTCTGCGTTCTCCATCTCAAAGACAATAGCTGTCGATCAACGTCCGGGGCAAATGGGCCCTCAAAAAGTCGCTGGAGACAGCCAGCGCTGCGGCGGCCTCCTTGGATTCCGGCAGCCGGGCAAACCGCGCCTGTGTCGCTTCATCTGCGGTAAACAGATTCAGATCCGCAGCAGGAGGCAGGGGCAGCTTCCTTGCAATCCCGTCCATGGCGGCCCAGATCAGCAGGGCGTAGGCCAGATAGGAGTTTGCCGCCGGGTCCGGGGAGCGCAGCTCCGCCCGCCGGAATTCGCCCTCCGCGGCGGGAACCCGGATCAGCTGGGAGCGGTTCTGGTCAGACCAGCTGATAAACCGCGGCGCCTTGTCCCGGCCCAGACGGGTATAGGAGCCCTCCAGCGGGTTGAGAAATACGGTGATCTCCCCGATGTGACGGAGAATGCCTGCGATCATGGCCCCCAGCAGATCCTCACCCGTGGCGGACTGCACCGAAATGTTGATGTGAAAGCCGCTGCCCGGAGCGTTCTCCAAAGGCCTGGGAGAGAAGTCCGCCCACAGGCCGTTTCTGGCTGCCACGGTTTTGACCACTCTGCGGAAGGCCATAGCGTTGTCCGCAGCGGACAGCGCGTCAGAGTAGCGGAAGTCGATCTCATTCTGGCCGGGACCCTCCTCGTGGTGGGCCCCCTCCGGCTGGATGCCCAGCTCCTGCAGCATCATGCAGATCTCCCGCCGGACGCCCTCGCCCCGGTCGTCGGGTGCGCTGTCCATATAGGACGCCTGATCCACGGGGATGCGGGTTTGATTGCCCTGATCGTCCAGACAAAACAGATAGAATTCCAGTTCCGCGCCGAAGGAGAAGCGCAGCCCTTGGGCCGCAGCCTCCTCTACAGCCCGGATCAGAAGACTGCGGGTGTCATTCTCAAAGGGGCTTCCGTCCGGGTAGCTGACGCTGCACTGCATCTGCACCAGCTTCCCCTGCTCCGGCCGCCATGGCAGCAGGGTGAGGGTCTGAGGCAGCGGGTGCAGGAACAGGTCTGAGTGCACCTGGCCGCCAAAGCCGCGAATGGCGGAGGCGTCGATGGCGATCCCATAGGAAAAAGCCCTGGGCAGCTCCGAGGGCAGAATGGCGATGTTCTTCTGCCGCCCGAACACGTCACAAAAGGCCAGGTGGATAAAGCGGACGTCCTCCTCGGCCACAAAGCTCTGAACGTCCTGGCTGGTGTACTGCATAATCATACCCCCAAACAAAATCTTTTCGTATTATACTACATCAAATCAAACTTGAAAAGGGGCTTGACAAAGAAAAATCCATCCCGTATAATACGCGGGTAAAGGCAATGGAGTCTTTCGGACCACGGTCCTAAGTGCCCCCATTGCCCTTTTTTTATTCTTTTTTCGGGAGGATTTCAGTATGGCGCATGACTTTGACAGCTTCGGAAGTCTTGTCTTTGACGACAGAGTGATGAAGGCAACGCTTTCCGCCAAGGTTTATCAGAAGCTCAGAAAAACGATTGACGAGGGCTCCCGTCTGGACCCGGTGGTGGCAGAGGCGGTAGCCGCGGCCATGAAGACCTGGGCCATCGAGCACGGTGCGACGCACTTTACCCACTGGTTCCAGCCCCTCACCGGCATCACCGCAGAGAAGCATGACAGCTTCATCAGCCCTGCCTCTGACGGGCGGATCATTCCGGAGTTCTCCGGCAAGGAGCTGATCCGTGGCGAGCCGGACGCCTCCTCCTTCCCCTCGGGCGGCCTGCGGGCCACCTTTGAGGCCAGAGGCTACACCGCCTGGGACCCCACCTCCTACGCCTTTCTCAAGGGAAAAACCCTCTGTATTCCCACGGCCTTCTGCTCCTATGGCGGGCAGGCACTGGATAAGAAGACGCCGCTGCTGCGGTCCATGGAGGCCTTCAACCGGCAGGCCCTGCGGGTGCTGCGCCTGTTCGGAAACACGGAGGTGCGGCGGGTGCGGACCTGCGTCGGCGCGGAGCAGGAGTATTTCCTCGTGGACAAGGGCCTGTATGACCGGCGCAAGGATCTGATCTTTACCGGCCGGACGCTCTTTGGCGCCATGCCCCCCAAGGGCCAGGAGATGGACGACCACTACTTCGGCTCCATCAAGCCCAGGATCGCCGCCTACATGGAGGATCTGAACCGGGAGCTCTGGAAGCTGGGCATCCTGGCCAAAACCGAGCACAATGAGGTGGCTCCGGCCCAGCATGAGCTTGCCCCGGTCTATACCACCACCAATCTGGCCACGGACCAAAATCAGCTCACCATGGAGATCATGCAGAAGACGGCGCTGCGGCACGGCCTGGTGTGCCTGCTGCACGAAAAGCCCTTTGCCGGGGTCAACGGGTCCGGCAAACACAACAACTGGTCCATCGCCACAGATACCGGTCTCAACCTGCTCTCGCCCGGGGACACCCCCTATGAAAACGCCCAGTTTCTGCTCTTCCTCTGCGCTGTGATACAGGCAGTGGACGACTACCAGGATCTGCTGCGGATCTCTGTGGCCACGGCCGGGAACGACCACCGGCTCGGGGCGAACGAGGCACCGCCCGCGGTGGTCTCCGTCTTTTTGGGCGACGAGCTCACCGCCATTCTGGACGCAATCGTCGAGGATCGGCCCTATGAGGCCGCAAAGAGCACCACCTTGAAGCTGGGCGTGGACGCGCTGCCCCGCTTTGCCCGGGACAATACGGACCGCAACCGCACCTCTCCCTTTGCCTTCACCGGCAACAAGTTCGAGTTCCGTATGGTGGGCTCCTCTGACAGCATCGCCTGCGCCAACCTGATGCTGAACGCTGCCGTGGCGGAGAGCCTGCGGCAGTACGCAGACGCTCTGGAGCAGGCGGAGGACTTTGAGACCGCCCTGCATGCGCTGATCCGGGACAGCTTTCGGGCCCACCGGCGCATCCTCTTCAACGGCAACGGATATGACGAGGCCTGGCTGCGGGAGGCGGAAAAGCGGGGCCTGTGCAATTACCGCACCACGGCGGACGCCCTGCCCCATCTCCTGGATATAAAGAACGTAGCCCTGCTCACAAAACACAGGGTCTATTCCGAAACAGAGCTGCGGGCCCGCTGCGAAACCCTGCTGGATAACTACTGCAAGACGGTGCGCATGGAAGCCAAAACCATGCTCTGGATGACAAGGCGACAGATCCTGCCAGCCGTTTCCGGCTTTGCCGCCGAGCTGTCAGAACGGGCCGTGAAACGAAAGGCCTTGCTCCCGGAGGCGGGCTGCGTCTATGAAAGCAGTCTTGCGGCGGAGCTTTCTTCGCTGATCGACGAGATCCACCGGAAGGCGGCGGAGCTGGAGGACGCTTTGCTGCACAGCAGCACTGCCGGAACCGGGGCGGAGGACGCTGCAGGCATCCGGGATGCGCTGCTGCCCTGCATGCAGAGCCTGCGGATCTCCTGCGACGAGGCCGAGGCCAAAACGGAGGCCCGGGCATGGCCCTTCCCCAGCTACGCGGAGCTGCTGTTCTCCGTCTGATAAAGAGAGGATGCAGATGGAAAAAATACTTGTTTTGGATTTCGGCGGCCAGTATAACCAGCTCATCGCCCGCAGAGTGCGGGAGCTGGGGGTTTATGCCGAGATCGCAGCCTATGATCGCGTTTCTCCCCGCGAGATCCAGAGCGCCGGGTATCGGGGCGTCATCTTTACCGGCGGGCCCAACAGCGTGTACGACCCCGCCGCGCCCCGCTGCGACGCGGAAGTCCTCAAGCTGGGGATTCCGATTCTGGGTATTTGCTACGGGGCACAGCTGCTGGCTTTTCTGGAGGGCGGAGCTGTGTCAAAGGCCGAAGCCGGCAGCGAGTACGGAAAGACAATGCTGCGGTCAAGGCCGCATCTGCTGTTTCAGGACGTCCCGGAATCAAGCACCTGTTGGATGAGCCATACGGACTACATCAGCACCTTGCCGGAGGGCTGGCAGGTTCTTGCAAACACGGAAAAATGCCCCTGCGCCGCCCTGGGCTGCGACGCGAAGAAGCTCTATGGCGTACAGTTTCATCCGGAGGTGACCCACACCGAATATGGCAGACAGATTCTTCGGAATTTCCTCTTTTTCGTCTGCGGCTGCAAGGGGGATTGGAGCGCGCTGGATTACGCGGATCGGATCATTGCAGATTACCGCGAAAGCCTCGCTGGGAAGCGGGTCCTGCTGGCGCTTTCGGGCGGTGTGGACTCCTCGGTGGCGGCCCTGCTGCTGCACAGGGCCATCGGGCAGAACCTGGTCTGCGTCTTTGTGGATCACGGTCTGCTGCGGAAGGGCGAGGCTGATTTCGTGGAACAGACCTTCCAAAACCGCTTCGGCGTCCGGCTGATCCGGGTGAACGCCCGGGAACGTTTTCTGCAAAAGCTGGCCGGCGTCCGGGACCCGGAGCGAAAACGGAAAATCATCGGAGAAGAATTCATCCGGGTGTTTGAGGAGCAGGCAAAGAACCTGGGCCAGATCCATGCCCTGGCCCAGGGGACGATCTACCCCGACGTAATCGAGAGCGGCAAGGGTGACTCCGCTGTGATCAAGAGCCATCACAACGTGGGCGGCCTGCCGGAGGTGATCTCCTTTGAACAGATCGTAGAGCCCCTGCGGGAGCTGTTTAAGGATGAGGTCCGGCAGGTGGGCGCCATGCTGGGGCTGCCAAAGGAGCTGGTATGGCGGCAGCCCTTCCCCGGGCCGGGCCTGGCGGTGCGGATCATCGGGGAGATCACAAAGGAAAGGGTTTATGCCCTGCAGGAGGCGGACGCTATCTTCCGGGAGGAAATCGACGCCGCGAGGCTTCCGGAAGGGCCGAACCAGTATTTTGCCGTGCTGACGGACACCCACACCGTGGGCGTCATGGGAGACGCAAGGACCTACGGCCTTACAGTGGCCCTTCGGGCGGTTTCCACGGACGATTTTATGACGGCAGAGTGGACGCGCCTGCCTTATGACGTTCTGGCCAGGGCCAGCAGCCGCATCACCAATGAGGTGCCCGGCATATCCAGAGTGGTCTATGATATTTCATCCAAGCCGCCGGCAACGGTGGAATGGGAGTAAGGGAGGAGACATCCATGACGAAATATATTTTTGTGACCGGCGGCGTGGTCTCCGGTCTGGGCAAGGGCATCACTGCGGCCTCCCTGGGTCGGCTTCTGAAGGCCCGGGGTCTGAAGGTGGCCGCCCAGAAGCTGGACCCCTACATCAACGTGGACCCCGGCACCATGAGCCCCTACCAGCACGGGGAGGTCTACGTCACCGAGGACGGGGCCGAGACCGACCTGGACCTGGGCCACTACGAGCGCTTCATCGACGAGGACCTGAACAAGTGGTCCAACCTGACCTCCGGCAAGGTCTACTGGAACGTGCTGAACAAGGAGCGCCGGGGCGAGTACCTGGGCGCGACCGTCCAGGTGATCCCCCACATCACCAACGAGATCAAGGACTTCGTCTATCGGGTGGGACGGCAGACCGGCGCGGACGTGGTCATCACCGAGATCGGCGGCACCATCGGCGACATCGAATCCCAGCCCTTCCTGGAGGCGGTCCGCCAGATTGCCCTGGAGGTGGGCCGGGAAAACAGCCTGTTTATCCACGTGACTCTGGTGCCCTATCTCCACGGCTCCGACGAGCACAAGTCCAAGCCCACCCAGCACTCCGTCAAGGAGCTCCAGGGCATGGGCATCCGGCCGGACATCATCGTCCTGCGCTGTGACGAACCCCTGGAGGAGAGCATTTTCCGCAAGATCAGCCTCTTCTGCAACGTCAAGCCCGACTGCGTGATTGAGAACCGGACTCTGGACGTCCTCTATGAAGCACCTTTGATGCTGGAGCGGGCCAAGTTCTCCGGCGTAGTCTGCCGGGAGTTGGGAATCAAGGTCCCCGACCCGGAGCTCAGCGAATGGACTGCTCTGGTGGAGCGGATCAAGAATCTGCGGGGCGACGTAAAGATCGGCCTGGTGGGCAAATACGTCCAGCTCCACGACGCCTATCTCTCCGTGGCCGAGGCCCTGCGCCACGCGGGCTACGCCTGCGGCGTCCATGTTACGATTGAATGGATTGATTCCGAAACCGTGACGGAGGAGAAGCTGGCAGATCTGGACGGCATCCTGGTGCCGGGCGGCTTCGGCAACCGGGGTATCGAGGGAAAAATCTTCGCTGCCAACTACGCCCGGACGCACCGGATTCCCTATCTGGGTCTGTGTCTGGGCATGCAGATTGCCGTTATTGAGTTTGCCCGGAACGCGGCGGGTCTCCCCGACGCCAATTCCGGCGAGTTTGACCCGGACTGCCCCCACAAGGTCATCGACTTTATGCCCGGCCAGAGCGACGAGGTGGACAAGGGCGGCACCCTCCGTCTGGGGGCCTATCCCTGCGTCATCACGCCGGAAACCACCCTCCGGGCCTGTTACGGGGCAGACCGGATCACGGAGCGTCACCGCCACCGCTATGAGCTGAACAACGAGTATCGCACCAAGCTGGAGGCCGCCGGCATGACCCTCTGCGGCCGTTCCCCGGACGATCTGCTGATCGAGGCCGTGGAGCTGACGGACCACCCCTTCTACGTGGGCGTCCAGTATCACCCGGAGTTTAAATCCCGGCCCAACCGCCCCCATCCCCTGTTCCTGGGCCTGCTGAAGGCAGCTCTGCGGCAGCAAAACTGAGAGGCACACATATGGAAACCGAACGTTTGATCATCGACCGGCTGCGGGAGAGCGACAAGGCGGATTACTTTGAGAATATCTCCCACGACAAGCGGGTGCTGGAAACCTTTATCTGCAATTACTGCGAGCGGCTGGAAGATTTTGATTTCTCCGGTTATCTTGCCAAGGACAGCCTCTTTGCCATTCGCCTGAAGCAGACCGGGCGGCTGATCGGCATTATCCTGTACTTTGACGAGAAGGACGGGGCCTGCGAGATCGGCTACGGGATCGGCTCCGCCCATTGGAACAAGGGCTACGTCACCGAGGCGACCCGGCGTTTTTTGACGTATTGCTTTGCCGAACGGGGCCTGCAGCGGGTGTATGCCTCCTTCTTTACCGGAAACGACGCCTCCCGGCGGGTCATGGAGAAGTGCGGCATGACCTATCACCACTTCAACGAAAAGGAATTAAGCTATCTGGGCGTAGAGCGGGACCTGACCTACTACGCCATCGAGCGGGCTCAATGGGCCCAGGCCGCCTATGAGACAACGGCGCGCGCCATCCAGCCCGGCCGGTATCGACATTTCAAGGGCAGGGAATACGAGGTCATCGGCGTCGCCCGCCACTCGGAGACGGAGGAGCCCCTGGTGGTCTACCGGAAGTGCTATGACGACGGCAGCCTCTGGGTCCGGCCCGCGGAAATGTGGAACGAGACGGTGGAGCGGGACGGAAGGATCCAGCCCCGGTTCGCACGGATTCCGGAGGAATAGAACAGAACAAGAGGGCCCTGATCGACTCAAGATCAGGGCCCTCTTTTGATCGGCTGCGGGCTCAGGAAACTACCTGCACCCGCTCTTTTTTGCGCTTCTTGTCTTCATAGAGCTTTGCGTCGGCCCGCTTCAGGCAGTCGTGGAAGGACTCCTGCTCCACGTCCCATTCATCGAATCCCACGGAAACGGTGAGGGAGTAGGGCGTCTGGGCGGAGGCGCTGGAATCCAACAGATTGCGGCGGATGTCCCGGACAAGCTGCTCCACTTCCGCGGGCTGATCGGCGTGGACGATGATGGCAAACTCATCGCCGCCGTACCGGCTCAGGCAGGAGGAGTAACGCATGGCCTTGGAGCAGCTTTTCATGGCGTTGGCGATCATGACCAGCGCCCGGTCGCCCTCGGCATGGCCGTAGTTGTCGTTGATGCTCTTGAAGTTGTTTGCGTCCGCCATAACAACAAAGGTTTTCGTGTCCTCTCGGCGATGAGATTTCTCCTGCAGGGCGTAACGAAGCAGTTGGCCCCGGTTGTTGATCTTGGTCAGCGGGTCCAGGGAAATCTGGTCGTTCATGGAATGAATGTAGAAGAACAGCATCATGGTGGTGCAGCCGAAGCAGAACAACGGCGCGTTGAGAAACGCAAGCTGAAAAACGCCGAAAAATACCACCGTCAGCGGATACAAGCCGATGGTTCGGAAGAGCTTGCGTTCCGCCGGGTCTTCTGTTTTGTTTGCGTTTTTCAGAGAGAAAACGCAGGAGAAAATCACATAGAACAGCGGAGCGGCCAGCATCAAGGGATAATACGAAACGTTCAGCTCGCACTTTTCGTTGATCCAGAACCTGGGCGCGACAAAGTAGGCAACAAGGATAAGCGTGGTCATTATGATATAGGGCAGCCGGAACAGCGTCCGTCCGCGCTTGGTGCCGAGGAAAGGCATACGCTCCGACACACCGGCAAAAAAAGCCCATTCAAAGGCAATGGCAGACAGGAGAAAATAATTTCCGAAGTTCAGGATCGCCACTGCGAAGCGGGTTCGGGGCAGGGCGCCGGCGAGGGTGCCTGCCCAGAAAATATCTGTGACAAAATACAGGACATGGGCAACCAGAGCGCGGTCAAACACGATCTGCTTTTCCTGCTTGTTCACGCTGAAATGGTCATTCAGCAGCAGAATTCCGAAAATCAGAATGCAGAAGATATTTGCCTCCGCGTAAAAGAGGAAATAATTGCCGTCCATGTTTTCCGCGCCTCCTTTCTGCCGGGATTCATCCGCAAATCAGGATGCGTCGCCGCTCCTGTCATTCTTTTTTGTTACCAGTCTGTCGCACGCGGCCAAAACGCCGGGCAGGACGAATAAAATCAGCAGTATGACGCTGAAGGACCCGATGGAAATCGTCCGTACAATGGCGGTGACCGTTGCGTCCTCAAAGAGCCTGCCCACGGCTGCCGTAATCAGGACCAGAACGCAGCCGGAGGTCAGGATGGTGTGCATCGAGCCGGCATAGGCCCGTTTCAGAGATTCCAGAACGCCCGCCGTTTTGCGATGCTCGCGGTAGTAGTTTGTATAGAGAATGCCGTAGTCGATGGTGGCGCCCATCAGAATGCACTCTACAATCAACAGAGCCAGGTAGTACATACTGCCGCTCATAATTCCCGTTACGGTAACGGTGATATAAACGCCGCACTGCACCATCAGCACCAGAATGACCGGCACAGCCAGAGACCGGAAGGTGAGGGCCACAATCAGAAAAATCGCCAGCGCGGTCAGCAGCGTAATGGACAGCAGCTCCCGGTCGAAGCTTTTCTGCATCTCATAGGCCATGACGGAGTTGCCGATGAGGTAGACCTCTCCTCCCGAATTGTCGGAAAGATACTTGTCGATGTCCGCCAAAAAAGCGGTGGTCTCATCGCTTTCCTCCGGATAGGTGGTTGTGACGATCATCCTGGCGTACCGGTCGGAAACGAGTTGGGCCTTTCCGCTTGCCAGCGCGGCCTGCCCTTCCGACAGCTTTGCCCGCAGATCGGCGTCGATCAGAGCGGAAAAACGCGGATCGGTCAGAACGTTTCCGGTCAAAAGGCGGAACAGCTCCTCCGGCGAAGCAGTTTGGGGAGGCTGTGAATGATCCATGCACTCCTTGTATAAATATAACATTTCTATCGACGTTTTGTCAAGACGATCCGTCAATCCGCCGATAATCTTCAGCATTTCTTCACCAGAGTACGGCTGATTGCCGATCACCGCGTCCATGAGCGCCTTTATGCCGGACAGTATCTGCGTTTGCTCGGGCGGAGCGCTGCCCAGGAAGCCGCTCATCAGGGGATCGGAGAGAATGAAATCGACAAATTCCGACAGGGACATGGTGTCACCGCCGCCCTGGGCGCCGTGCAGCATAAAGACGGTTTTTACTGCGGATTCGTCCATCCCCTCGGGCGCAATTCCGGCCAATACCCCCGCCAGCTCCTCCGCGGTCAATTGCTTTTGCAGGGCTTCCGGGTTTGCAAACCGGCCCAGCAGACCGGCCTGACTGCGCATTTCGTCGTCCAGGAAGGCGGAAAAGCTCTCGTCGTGTTCCATGCGCTCGGAAAGGAAGGAGAGAAATTCACCTGCGGTCATCGTCCCGGCAGCGTTCCCGGCGTGGCTTTGATAGATGAGCAGATTGATGAGGTCCGGACTCACTTCGACGCCTCCGCCCATTTCCCCAAGCATAGCAGCCAGCTCTTCGGCGGTGCAGGGCTTGCCCAGCGTTGTGCCGTAGCCCATCACAGAGCTGACGTTTTTGTCCTGCTCCAGCCTGCTGCTCAGTTCTGTCAGGCATGGTTCATCTTGGTTTTCATAGACCAGGACGACCGTGTTGCGCTTGGGAAACACATCGGCTACGGCGTCGTCCTTCACCAGGGTATAGGCGATTCCGGTCTGAGTCTGCAAAAAATAGAAACCCACAAAAAGCACGAGGAAAAGAACGGACAGCCCATAGCGCATTTTGTGGCTGAACCGCGCCGCCCAATCCATAGGGACATGCAGGGCCTTTTTTGCCGTCTTGGTCAGCAGCCGATCACACAGCAGAATCAATGCCGGCAGGATGGTCAGCACGCAGACCATGCTGATAAACACGCCCTTGGCCAGCACGAGGCCTACGTCAGCGCCGATCTTGAAGCTCATGAACACCAGCATCAGCAATCCAGCCACCGTGGTGAGGGAGCTGGAAGCCACCGAGGAAAAGGCGTTGGACCAAGCTTTTTTCATGGCCCGGAATTTGTCCGGCTCCGCCTGCCGCTCCTGCCGGTAACGGTTCATCAGAATGACGGAGTAGTCCATGGAAAGACCCATTTGCAGGATTGCGGCCATGGAGTTTGTGACGCTGGATACACTGCCCAGAAGCAGGTTGGTTCCGGTATTGATCAGCACCGCGCAGCCGATACTCGCAAGAAACAGAAAGGGCTCCACCCAGGATCCGCACATGGTAAACAGAACCGCCAGCAGGAGAACCGCAACGACTGCGTAGACCCGCAGCGGGATAATCGGCGCACTGGGGTCGTCGTCTTGCCATACAATAGAACGGCCCGAAAAGCGGGCTTCCAACTCTGCCGCAATTGTCTGCGCCTCCGGGCTGTCGTAGCCGCAGGACATGTGGATTACATACAGGGTGTGATTGTCCCGATTGTATTCCTCGCTGAGCGGGTCGTGATCCACGCTTTCCACCCCGGGAATCGAGGCCATTTTCTCCAGGACCTCCGCCTTCTCCGGGCCTGTCAGGTCGTCCACCATCACCCGAATGGTATTTGACGTTTCAAGATCCGGGAACGCTTCGTCCATGAGGTCCATTCCGATCTTCATCCTGGAATCGTCCGGCAGGTACTTTGTCAGATCCTCGTTGATAGTGACAAAGCGGGACCCGACGGCTCCCGCGACAGTGAGAACCAGCATCAGGACCAGGACCGCGATTCTATGATTTACAATAAAGGAAGATGTTTTTTTCAGCATAACTCCATTCCTCCTTGCTGCGTGTCTTTTCGGATTATTGACAGGCTGCTCTGAAAATAGTATAATAAACATGTGTTGTTTTCACAACCAACAGTTAATTTCCATTTGGCTGTGAAGCCGACACAGCAGGAAGAAATGTTGTTTTCGTAATAAAAAGTTCAGGAGTAGGGCTTATGAATCAGAGAATCGCTCTCACGAAAAAGCTGCTGAAAAACGGCCTGACGGAAATGCTGCAAAGCCATAGCATCTATGAGATCTCCATTCGGGAGCTGTGCCAGCGGGCCGGAATCAACCGCTCTACCTTCTATAAGTACTACGGCAGCCAGTTTGATCTGCTTTCCGAGATGGAGCAGGATCTTCTCGGCAGCGTAGAAACGACCCTGACCTCTCAGGAGAATTCCAGTGCGAGTGTCATTCAGCAGGTTATGGAATACCTGGAAAAGGACATTGAGTTTATCCGCCTGCTTCTGAACTCCAACGTGGATCCGCAGTTTCCGGAAAAGCTGTTTTCCCTGGAGCAGATCCGCCGCCTGAGCGAGGAGCTGAAGGCGGATATGACCGAGGATGAATACGAGTATTACTACTGCTTCATCCTTCACGGCGCCTACGAGATGGTCCACCGATGGATCAACAAGGACGACCGGGAGCCTCCCGCCTGGATTGCCTCTCTTATCTATCATTTTATCCGGGGATGACGCTTCTGAATTCCCGCGCGGCAAAAACGCCCTCTTGCCATACAGGCAAGAGGGCGTGCTCGGTGCGTTTTGGGAAGAGGTGCGCCAAAAAGATGCCGCGCAGCGGGAAAAGGAGGAGCAGAAGGGCACAGCCGAAGAAAACCCGACCGCATCAAGCGATCGGGTTTTCTGAGCCGTGCGGAGGGATCTCCGACGTGGTGCCGGTAGCCGGAGTCGAACCGGCACGCTGTCGCCAGCGGCGGATTTTGAGTCCGCTACGTCTACCAATTCCATCATACCGGCAGATTGCAGAGGTATTATAATACAGCCGGGGCAGAATTGCAAGTGCAAATTTGCCCCGGCTGGTGATTTCTCAATTTGCTCGGACCCAACGGCCTGCCCGGGCCGCTTCTTTCCCCGAGGCGGTCAGGCGGTCTGGCCGATCCGGTCCATGATATATGCGTGGACCTGGGCGGGCTGGATATCCAGGGCGCCGGCGAACTCGTCGTAGAGCAGGCGCTGGGCTTCCCGGAGGAAGGTCTCGTCGGAGACGTGGAGGCTTTTGCCGTCGGCCTGGCGGCGTTCCTTGTGGGCGTTGAGGGTCTTGATCAGGACGATCAGACTTCTGCACTCGTTGCTCCGCAGCAGACTGTCAAAGGCGGCTTTCCTGGCCTGGGGGTCTTCCTCCCAGACGGTGGGGATTTCCGGCACGCTTTTGATCAGGGCCTCTACCTCGTCGCGTGAGAGGACCGGACGCATTTTGGCCACCAGCTGCGCGTTATCCACGGGAACGTAGATCACGGAGGCGTTTTGATAGACGGGTTTGAGGACATAATACCGTTCCCGGGTGCGGCCAAAACGCATGGTGGCGATTTCCTGAATCACGCAAACACCGCTGCCGCCGTAATGTATCCTCTCGTTGACGCTGTACATGACGCACTCCTTTCGTCCCGCATAGCAAAAAACCCACCATGTTATTATAGCACACTTTTTTCGAAATTCCAAGTAAAAATACATGAAAAAAACACAAATTTTTCGCAGATTTTTCGAAATCCTCTTGTCAAGCGGCGCAAAATCCTGTAAACTATAGGGGCTCTTTCCCAAAAACTATTTTCCTGAAATGAGGATTTTTATATGGAATGGTTGGAACTCACCGTTGACTCTGCCTCCCGGGGCATCGGCCTGCTGGAGGCCGCGCTGACATTGAATGGATTTGACAGCTTCATTATAGACGATGAAGCGGAATTTCACACGTTTTTGGAGACAAACCGGGATTACTGGGACATCGTGGACGAGGACCTGGAAAAGAGTCTGGACGGGGTTTCCCGGATTCGACTCTATTTGGCCGACGGCCCCGATGCGCCGGAGGAGATCGCCCGGCTGCGGGAGCTGTTGACCGGTCTGCTGGCCGCCTACCCCGACGCCGGCCTGGGGACTTTGAACCTGAGCCTGGCCAACGTCCGGGATGAGGACTGGGAAAACAACTGGAAGCAGTACTACCAGCCCATCCCCATCGGGCAGCGGTTGCTGGTGGTGCCCAAGTGGATGGAGCCTGATCCCGCCGAGAACCGCATCCCGGTCTTTCTGGATCCCGGCATGATCTTCGGCACCGGGGCCCATGCCTCTACCCAGATGTGCATGCTTCGCCTTGAGGAGCTGATCCGGGGCGGGGAAGAGGTCCTGGACCTGGGCAGCGGCAGCGGCATCCTCTCCATCACGGCCCTGCGCTTGGGAGCGGCCCACGCCACCGGTGTGGACGTGGACCCCAAGGCGGAGGACATCGCCCGGGAGAACGCGGCCATCAACGGCCTTGGAGCGGACCGTTTTACGGCGGTCACCGGCAACGTCATCACCGGCCAGGGGGCCCTGGCAGAGCTCTTTGCCCGGACCTACGACGTGGTTTGCATGAACATCTTTGCGGACGTGATTATTCCCATGGCGGCGGTGCTGCCCCGGTTTATGACGGAAAAGACCAAGGTAATCTGCTCCGGCGTCCTGGAGAGCCGCTATGAGGAGGTCCGGGCTGCCATTGAGGCGGCGGGACTGCGGATCGCGTCTTTGCAGACCATGAACGACTGGTGCTGCTTTACCGCGGAAAAGGGGGAGTGACCTTGCGCTCCATATCCTACCGGACCAAGACCCGGATGCGAAAGGGCATGAAGATCTTCCTGGCTGTGGCGGCGATTCTGCTTCTGGGTATGATCCTCTTTGCGGTCTATCTGGAGCGCTTTATCGTCTATACCCCGGAGGGCGCCCACCTGGACTTTGACCGGAACACCTCCCGGGACGTCACCGTCCCCGCGGGCAGCACGGAAAAGACCTCGCTGCCCACGGACGTCACCATCGAGTTTGCCGACCCGGACCCCAATGGCAGAGAGACCGAGCGTGTCAGCGGGTACTATATCGACCTGGAAATGCTCCAGGACCCGGAAACGGTTCTGGAAGCCGTCCAGGAGCTGAGCTCGCCCTGCACGGTGCTGATCGACCTGAAGGGCGGCAACGGATCCTTCTATTATACCACGGCTATTGACGGCGCCCGGCAGGCGGCCATTGACATTGAAACCGTGGACGCGGTGATTTCTTACCTGCGCAGCCACGGCTTCACCATGGTGGCCCGGATCCGCACCTTCCAGGACACCCACTTTGCGGAGGAGCATATCAACTGCGCACTGCGGAAGAGCGGAGGCTCCCTCTGGGTGGGCAACGGCTTCTATTGGCTGGATCCCGATAACCCCACCGTGGTGGCCTATCTCAAACAGATTGCCCGGGAGCTGGCGGAGAAGGGCTTCAAGGAGATCGTGCTGGATGATTTCCGCTTCCCCAGCGCAACCCAGATCGTCTACAACTCCGAGAAGAGCCGCGCAGAGCTGATTGCCGGGGTGGCGGAGGAGATGCTGAACTTTTTTGCCAGCAGCAATATCACCATTTCCTTCGGCAATCCCGCCGCCGACTTTGCCCTGACCGGGTCTTCCCACGTCTACGTCTCCGGCGTCACCGGCTCCGGCGTCAGCGCCACAGTGAAGGGCTACGCCCTGCTGGACGACCTGGAAAACCAGCTGATCTTCCTGACCGGCTCCAAGGACCGCCGCTTTGAGGACTACCAGGTCCTCCGCCCCCTGGTGAGCAAAGCGGGATAACAGCGCGGACTATCGCTTCGCGCCGCTGCCCGCCGGGAGCGGCCCTTGGCACTGCTGAAAAATTTGAGCTTCGACGCACAGTTTTTTGCGTCGAAGCTTGCTTTTTTGGCTTCCTTTTGGTAAAATATGCTATCATTTTTTGGCTGCTTTTAGAATCAATCAGAAATGGAGAATATGACATGAAGACAACGAAACGCCTTGCAGCGCTGATCCTTGCCCTGGTGCTGGCAGTCTCTCTGCTTCCTACCGTCAGCCTCCCGGTCAGCGCCACTTATTTGGAGGAAACGTCCCTGCAATGCACATGCATTATTCAGGACGACATGCCGTTATCTGACGGAACAAGCGGCGTAAAGCTTACGGTTGTTCCGACAAACGGCGACAGCGGGCGCATGGACACTTATGGGGCCCTGATTTACAACTTGCTTAGCACCGCGCCCTGGGCCTCCTATATCCCTCAAATCGAGGAGGTCGAACTGACAGACGGCGTTCTGAACGCGGGCAACAATATGATGTCTTATTTCCAAAACAAAAGCACGAAGCTGAAAAAGATTATTTTTGCCGACAGCGTGCAGGAAATCGGAACGAACGCGTTTTACCGGGAACACGTTGACGAGACGCCCCTGGAAGTTGACTGGGGATCCGGGATCAAGTCCATTTTCAGCACCGCTTTTAAGCAGTCCGGTGTAACGAGGGTTTGCCTGCCCGCGATAAGAAAAGTTGAGAATGCGGCGTTTCGTCAATGCAGTAAACTTGAGTCGGTCTATATGGCGTCGGCATCAGGCGGACTGGAAATGGGCGAGCGGATTTTCGAGAGTTGCGCCAATCTGAAAGAAGTGACGTTGGTGGGCTCCGTTCCGGGAATTTCGGCCTACACGTTTTCCGGCTGCGAAAAGCTGCAATCCATTATGCTGCCCGTTTCGCTTGACCACGTTGATAATTACGCGTTCAATAACTGTACGTCTCTCAGCGCGGTGTTTTACGCGGGCACGCCCCAGCAGTGGGCCCAGATCAGCATCGCGGAGGGCAACGAGTGCCTGCAAAACGCCACGGTCATCTACAACAGTAAGCCTTACACGATCACCTTTGATCCCAACGGCGGCTACGTTTCCCCTGAAAGCATGGTGACGGCAGCGAGCGGCAAGCTGCCCAGCCTGCCCACGCCCACCCGGTCGGGTTACTCCTTTGTGGGCTGGTTTACGGAGCCGGAGGGCGGGAGCAGCGTTTCCACCAATACGGTGTTCAACGGCGACACGACCATCTACGCCCACTGGTTCCGGTACATGGATTCCACCTGCGCCGTCACCGTCAACCCGCCCATGGCGGGCTATCATCCCGCAACGACGGCAAAATCCGCCGACACCTCCCGCTACAAGGCCACAGCAGTCTATTTCTGCCCCCTGAACGGAGGCACGGAAGGCCCGCAGATGACCGCCGCCGACAGCTTTGTGCTGGACCAAAGCTACCGGGTCCACGTCCGGCTGACCCCGGTGGGGGAATGGGCCTTCTCTGACGAAACCTCTGCCACCATCAACGGAATCCCCGCCGAGTCCCGGGGAGTCAGCATGGGCGGAGACGTCTGGTATTACGTGGATCTGACGGCGAAGGAAGCCCCTGTCTGTGAAGTCACCGTCACCCCGCCCATGCCGGGGCAGAATCCGGTATCCACCGGCGAATCCGGAGATCTGAATCTGTTTACCGTAGCCACGGTGGCTTACATGCCGGTGAATAGCGACGGCAGCCTGGGCGCGGCGCTGAAGGAGACGGACGTATTCACGCCGAATCAGGTCTATCGGGTCGTGCTGGTTCTGTGGCCGGTGGGAGGCTGGGAATTCAGCAAGGATACGAAAGTGACCGTCAACGGCATAGAGGCGACTTGCCTGCTGGCAATCAGCGGCAACGGCATGTATTACGTGGATATGAAGTGCGAGAACCCCTTTGTGGACGTGCACGAGAGCGACTTTTTCTTCAACCCCGTGATGTGGGCGGTGGGGCGCACCGTCACCGGCGGCACGGACAAGACCCATTTCTCCCCGGAGCGGACGGTCATGCGTGCCGACTCCATGGTGTTCTTCTGGGCCGCCAACGGCCGGCCGGGGTTCAGCTCCACCGACAAGACCTTTAAGGACGTGAAGGAGACGCACTGGGCCTACAAGGCTGTGATGTGGGCCGTGGAGAACGGCATCACCGGCGGCACCAATACCGAGGGCACCAAGTTCAGCCCCCAGCGTACCTGCTCCCGCAGTGAGATTCTGCAGTTCCTGTACGCCGCCCTGGGCAAGCCCGCATATACCATTGAAAACCCCTACAGCGACGTGAAGGAAAAGCACTGGTACTACGAGGGCGCCATCTGGGCCTATGAAAATGGCCTGGAAAAGGGCGAGGGCGGCAGGTTCAACGCCGCTACCCCCTGCACCCGAGCCTACGTAGTGACCTACCTCTACCGCTACTTCACCGGAAACGAGCTGGCGGAGTAGGGGCGAGAATTGCTTGTCCCAATGAATTGCGCCTGGGAGCTGACCGTTTATCACGGTCAGCTCCCAGGCGTGCTATTATGCGATTCATCCCCGCCCGAACACCAGCCGCTCCAGGGCCTGGGCGACCCCGTTTTCGTCGCAGGAGGCAGTGTGCGCATCTGCGGCGGCCCTGGCCTCGGGGGAGGCGTTTGCCATGGCAACTCCGATCCCGGCAGCGCGGAGCATGGAGGCGTCGTTCAGGTCGTCTCCAAAGGCGATCGTCTCCCCCAGGGGGATCCCCAAATGAGCGGCCAGCCCCTGCAGCGCCAGCCCCTTTTGGGCGTTCAGACTGTTCAATTCCACATTCCGGGGCAGGGAGCTGGTAACGGCAAGATCGGGGAAGCGGACTGCCATATCCGCCATGGCCCGGGTCCGAAGGTCCTGGTCCAGAAAAAACATCTGAATTTTCTGCACATCGTGCCCCACCTGGGCCAAATGGGCCTTCAGCTCCGGCACGGGGGTGCGGAATTTTTTGAGCATCTCCAGGCTGTGCCGGTGGGGCGCGAAGTCTGCCGCCCGGTCATAGTGGTTCCGGCTCATCCAGCCCCAGTCGTCCATGTAGCAGTCGTAGATCACCGGCAGGCTGTCCAGAAACGCCATGACCTCCACGGCCCGCCGCCAGGAGATCTCCGCCCGCAGCAGGGGCCGGGCGGCCCGAACGTCCCAGACCTGGGCCCCGTTGACGGTGATGGCGTAGTGAATGAAGGGAAGGGAGCGGACGTTCTCCGGGATTGCCGCAAAGAAGCGCCCCGTGGCGGGGACGATCTCGATTCCAGCCTCCGCCGCCCGGGCCAGGGCGGCCCGGTTTTCCGCCGTCAGCTCCTTGTCCGTGGTCAGCAGGGTTCCGTCCAGGTCCAGCGCAATCAGCTTCATGTTTTTCCTCTTGCATCGATTCAGTCGCGCCGTAGGGCGGCCTGATCCCAGGCCGCCGCGCCATCCGATTTTGCCGCGTTTCCGGCGGCCAGAGGGCTGGTCGCCCTACGCAGGGAGAGGGCGCGACGGAATCATTCTTTCGCATTGTTATTTCCCGTCCGGGAAGCTGGTGAAGGCGCCCCGTTCCATGGGCGGGATGCCGTTCCGCTCCCGCTCCGCCTCGATGGCCCGGATCAGAAAGGCCATGTTCCGGGCCAGATTCCGCATGACCTGCAGGCCCTCCAGATCCTTCCGCACGTCCTCGGCGGTGAAGCCGTGGACCTGGTTCCAATAGCTGGAGGAGGCCACCGGCATGCCGCTGATGGTGAAATACTTGTTCAGCACGTCGAAGCTGGCGGTGTTGCCGCCCCGGCGGCAGCTTACCACCGCTGCGCCCACCTTCATGTGCTTGGAGTAGTTGGAGCTGTAAAACAGCCGGTCCAGGAAAGACAGCAGGGTCCCGTTGGGGGAGCCGTAGTAGACGGGGCTGCCCACCACCAGACCGGCGGCCTCCTTGACTTTGGGCGCGGTTTCGTTTACCAGGTCGTCGAAGACGCAGCGGCCCAGGTCGTCGCACTTGCCGCAGGCAATACAGCCCCGGACAGACTTGCTTCCCACCTGGATCAGCTCCGTTTCCATGCCCTCCGCCTCAAAGACACGGATCATCTCCCCCAGGGCCTCCGCCGTGCAGCCGTGGGGCCGGGGACTACCGTTCAAAAGCAATACCTTTGCCATTATGATTCCTCCTGATTTGTTGATTCAGCCAGCCAATAATCCATAAATACCGGGATCCGCTTCTTCCGGCAGGCTTCACTTTGCTTTCCGCCGGAGAAGCCGGCTGCAGTCCCGCAGGGCATAGAGGGTCATCAGACCGCCCAGGGAGCTTCCGGCAATAGCGGATCACTTCTCTGTGTTATTCCGCAACGACAACTTTCTTGTGGAGCCGTTCCATTGCTTCCAGGCCAAGAAACGGCTGCAGACATTCCAAACCGATGAGATAGTCGTCGAGCGTGATGCGTTCCAGCTTGTTTGCCAGGCGGCAGAGGGCATCTGTGGACAAAAACGGAGCGACGGAGCTCAATATGACCAACGTGTCGGGCACGACCCGCTCGGACAGACGGTCCATTGTCTCCGTGGAGAGATAGGGCCCCAGGGCTGAGAGCAGTCCAACGTCCAGAGCAAAGTCCCTGTTGTGTTCCAACGCTTCCATCCATTTCGCGCACTGCTCGCCGGGGACGAAAGGAGACAGAGACAGAAGCTCGCCCACACTGTCGGGAACCAAGTTAGCCCCAATTTCCGCAGTTAACGCCTCGTCGATGTACGGGGCAAGCTGCGTCAGCGTTGCCAAATCCCGAATGTCGGATTTCCGTGCCTGAACCGCTTCTATGAGCTGCTCGGGTGGGAGCATGGGGGCAACGGCTGTGATTGCTTTCATCGACGCGTTTTGAAGCGCTTTAGGGTCAGACAGCATAGCTTCTGCAAGATCCTGACTTTGCGAGGCCCCAATCAGTTCATAGAGATCTATTTCCAGCAATTCGCACAGGCCGGAAAGCTTTGCAAGATCCGGCAGGGAAGCGCCGCGCTCCCAGTTGGATACGGCTTGGTAGGTTATGCCGAGCCGATCCGCGAGGGCGCTTTGCGTGAGGTTTTTTCTGATACGTGCTTCTTTTAGAATGTGAGAGATGTGATCGACATCAAACATGGAGCATTCCTCCGAGTTATTCAGTTTGGCCGGCATGTTCATCATAAATCCGGCGACCTGAAAAGTCAATCAAGCAATGCTTGAGAGGCTGCGACTGCGCGCAAAAGCACGAATCATGCTTTCAGTTTGTAGAAACGATTTTGGGTCATGCCTTCCGCTGCAACGATACCATCCCGGACCAGTGCGGCGAGATAGCTCCTCGTGGTGGACGGCGACAGACCCAGATACGCTGCAATCTCTGCGGTGCTCGCCCTTGCGTGGTCGGTCAGATAGTCAATAACCAACTGCCGCCGGACGGCTTTCCCCGTGGGAATGGTCTTGGTACCGGCTGCAGCGGTGGCTCGCTGAGGAAGCTCTGGGGAGAACGAAAGAGAAACGGTGATCAAGTCCGGGGAAAAGGACTGGGTGATTTTTGGCTCCGTCCAGCCGAGTTCCCGACAGATTCGGATGATTTTTGGAATACCGCTGCCGGAGCACTCCCCGGCGTCAATCATGTGGAACAGCTTCAGCAGGGTGCCGTTTCGCGGATCGGAGACGCCGCCGCACCGGGCGGCGTTCAGCTCCACGCGGAAGCTGCCGGGGTTGGAGAGGGTGATGCCCGTCTCTGTTTTTACCACGGTAACGCCGCCCTGGCCGTAATAATCCGCATTGACCAAACAGTTAACCAGGGTCTCCCGGAGCACGTCCAGCGCTGACGCTTGGAAGCGCCTGGCCAGCCTGCCGCAGACCCGGGAAAAGAAATCGAAGACATTTCCACTCCAAGCTCCTGCGCCGGATCGAATGCGGTATGCCCGGCGGGAGCCGGAGGTTTCCCGGTATTCCAGACAGTAGGCGGGATACTCCCGCAAAATCTCCCGTTGGGAGCCGAACATCAGCAGCCCCGCCGCAGTGGGGTG
>JAEEGK010009921.1_pt1 | contig 22071 bp, 19 predicted proteins | sample 8958771 | NCBI WGS metagenome assembly JAEEGK01 (sample SAMN16246547, study PRJNA631951) | gut metagenome | biome: gut microbiome; feature: rumen; material: SC-attached | host: Bos | place: Iran: Karaj | collected 2018-10 | reverse complement strand
GGATGTTCTTACCGAGGTCGATACGCCACAGGCGCGTGCCGTCAAGCTTCATGCCGTCTACAAAGACCGAGCCCGTATAGCCGTCCTTCGAGTTGTCCTGCGCGTTGCTCGGATCCCACTTGAGGACAAGGTCAAGCTGGCCGTCGCCATCGAGGTCACCCACGCTCATGTCGTTCGGGGTGTAGGTGCAGGTGGAGCCGTCGGGCATCTTTTGCGACGCAGGGACATCGAGCTTCAAGACCTTGTAGGGGAAACTGACGCTGCCTTCCTTTTTCGCATCGGCGAAAACGATTTCTGCGGCAGCCTTTTCACCTTCCTTGCCACCCGACACGGCAGAAACCGCGTACTTGGACGTAGCTTTCCCATCCTTGTCCAGGTAGTTGGTTCCTGCCGTCTTGCCGATGGAGGCAATCTTTTCTCCGTCGCGGTAGAGGTTGAACTCGACATCCGGGGCATCCGTGCCCAGCAAGCGCCAGCTCACGAGCACACCCGAGCCCACGTTCGCTACCGTAAGCCCGCGCGTAAGGTTCTCCATCTGGCGCGGAGCGGCCCCGGCGCTTTGCGGAAAACCTGCAAAAACAGCAAAACACGCCATCAGCGACAGCGTTCCAACAAACCTTCCCATATCCTTTCTCGACATATAAGTTACTCCCTACAAGGAAATATCATTTATTAATCTATGTATATCTTCCCCGAAAGCTCACTTTGCATTGATTATTTATCAAAAATTTACCTTTCTAAAATATAATCAATTTTTTATTAAAAGTCCACATTATAAAATGAATTTTACATATTTGCCTATTTTTATCAAAATTCAACAAATAAAAAGTCCACACAATGTTTACGAAAAACATTCTTGGTCCCAACACCCCTCGGAACTCGCCCCCATTTTCTATAATTGGCACATATGCCGAGTTGGTGGAAAAAATTTTCCTGGGAGTGGCTATTCGACAATATCGCCGAGCGGTCCCCCACTTTTGTAAAGGTCATGGTCGTGACCGGGAAATCGTTCCTGTACTATCACGGGATGACCCGAGCCGCGAGCCTCACCTACACCACCCTGGTCGCCGTCGTCCCCCTGCTCATCCTGCTTACCTCCATCACCCTGTCTGTCGGTTTCGGCAACTTCATGAGCGACTACCTGCCTATCGTCCTCGACGTGCTGAACCTGGACTGGCCCACCGAGCAGATAATAACTATTGTCCAAAACGCCGAGCACATTCCCATAGGCAAGCTCGGGTTTATCGGCGCCCTGGGCCTATTCATCACCTTCATCCTCGCGTTCGGGAGCCTCGAATCGAACTTCAACGTGGTCTGGGAAGTGAAGACCTCGAGAACGGTCATCAGGCAAATCCAGGTATACACCCCGTTCCTCGTCATTTTCGCCGGATTCATCGGGATGTTCGCCGGGTTCGTGAACCACGTGCAGACCGTGCTCACCATGATTGTCGTGGACGGTTTCCACTTCTCCCCCGAGCTGCTCAAGATAATGATTACCGCGTTCTGGTACATCGCGTTCCACTTCGCCTCGATGCTGCTCATTTTCCTGATGCTTTACGCCCTCCCGGCAAGAAGACTGCGCCAGCGCGAAACCGGAGTCTTGCCGCCCTACCGCAAGAGAAAGCTGTTCGCCGTTTCGCTGATGGCTACGTTCTTCGCCTGGATTGCCATCAACATCTACGTGAAGATCCTCATGCTCATCCAGACAGCCATGGTGACCCGTATGTCCATCTTCTACGGCTCCCTCGCCTTTATCCCGCTGTTCCTGTTCCTGCTTTTCGGCGTTTGGTCCATTATCCTGTGCGGAAACAGCCTCGTGTGGACTATTTGCTACTGGCCCGAATCGTCCCAGAAGAAATGGAACTGGAACGCAACCCTGGAGGACGTCCACAATGAAAAAGCAAACAACGAGAAATAGCCTGAAGGCCGCCGCAGCGCTGGTATTGGCCCTCTCGGTTTCCAGCTTCGCTGAACTCGCCGGCATGAACGACAATTCGGCTGCCGAATCCAGCGACAACAGTTCCATGTCCGCGCTCGTCGGGCTCGGTGGCGGCAACTCCATGATTGCCGACGACGGCGTGATCTTTATGACGATGCGCATCGGTGTCGAAGTGAAGCAGCTGTTCTCTACGGGCGCCTGGTTCACCTCCACCATCGAAGACGTCCGCAACTACAACGTGGACCACAAGCAGATGGTAAACTACAACGCCTTTGGCGCCTTCGTGGAACTCTTCCCGCTGCGCTTTGACAAGTTCGCCATTTCTGTACCCATCAAGGTCGGTGGCGGCGCAGTGAACGCCATGGACAAGGGCGAAGAAGCCTTTGAATCCGAGGAGTACTTCTTTATGGCCGACATGGCGGCGCATTTCAACTACCGCCTGACCAAGATGCTCGAAGTCTCTGTCGGTGGCGGCTACCGCATGTTCGCCGGCATCGACAAGAACAACCTCGAGAACATGGACTTCAACACGCCGTTCGGAGAACTGAGGTTCACGATTAAGGAATGATCGATAATTGATGATTGATGATGGATAATGTAACTCGTGGCTGATTCAAGTTTCATTTCCATACGCGGCTGCAGGCTGCACAACCTGAAGAACGTGGACGCCCAGTTCCCGCTGGGCAAGATTACGGTCGTTTGCGGACCTTCCGGCTGTGGAAAGTCGACGCTGGTACTCGACACCCTGCACGGGGAATCCAAGCGTCGCTACCTCGAGACGCTTTCGCCGTTTGCCGCCGAGCTTTTGGGCGGCCGCCGCATCATCCCGCTGGATAGCGCCGAAGGGCTGCCCGCGAGCCTTGCCGTGGGCCCGAGTCACGGAGAAGCCCCCGCCAAGGCGTACGCCCTGAGCATTTCGGAATGCGACTCCACGTTGCGCGGGCTGTTCGCCAGGTTCGCAAGGCCCGCCTGCCCTATTTGCGGCAAGCCCATGGAAAGCCAGAGCCGCGAAGAGATTATCCGCGAGATTGCGGGAATGCCGCAAGGGAGCAAATTGCAGTTCCTGGCGCGGGTTGATTCCGAGAAGCGGGCGAATCTCGACAAATTGGCGGCCGTATTCCTGGCGCAGGGATTCACGCGCGCCATGGCCGACGGCGTAATCTATTCGCTTGCCGACCTCACCGAAGCCGAAAAGAAAATCGTCCCGAAAGAATTTTTCATTGTCGTGGACCGCGTGATTGTCCGCGAGAACACGCGCACCCGCATTGCCGAAGCCGTAGACGGCGTCTTGAAACTCACGCACGGCGAACTCACGCTGGATATTGGCGGCGAGCGCAAGCTCTACAGCACGGCGCCGAGATGCCCGGAACACGGGGAGCAACTTACGAGACCGCTCCAGCCCGAAGACCTGTCGCCCTACTCGCGCACGAGCGCCTGCCCCACCTGCGGCGGCACCGGCATGGTTGAAGGCACCGAAGACGACAGCAACGAAGAATGCCCGGAGTGCAAGGGCTTGCGCCTAAAGCAGAGTTTACTCCAATCGGTCATCGACGGCTCCACCTGGAAGGACTTGCTCGAAACGCCGTTCACCGAGCTCGGTCAAAAACTGCACCAGCTGTTCGACAACCGCCTGAACGCGAACCAGAAGCCCGCCTTCAACGCGCTCCTCGACCGCATCGATGCCATTGTGGAACTCGGCATAGGCTACCTGACCGGCGGCCGCAGCGCCGCCACGCTCTCTGGCGGCGAAATCCAGCGCTTAAGGCTTTCGAGTCTCAGCACCGGGCACCTGAACAACTTGCTCATCGTGCTCGACGAACCGGCCAGCGGCCTGCACCAAAGCGACGTGGACGCCCTCTGGAAAGTCCTCAAGAAGGTGCAGTCCCGCGGAAACACGCTCGTGCTGATTGACCACAACCCCGCCCTCATCAAGAAAGCGGACTGGATTATTGAAATGGGGCCCGGCGCCGGCGAAAAGGGCGGTGAGATTTTATTCCAGGGAACCGCAAAGGACGTGCTGGAAAATCCGCAGTCGCCGACAGGCGCGTGGATTAAGGGCTTAGACGAGAAAGGGAGATTCCCGACCAAGTCGGGAATGACAGCAAGCAACGCGAAGCAATCTAAAAACGCCGCGGCCATCGACATCAAGAACTTCGCGATGTTCGATATGAAGCCCGTCACCGCGCATTTCCCGGTGCAAAAGTTCAGCGTCATCACGGGCCAGAGCGGTAGCGGCAAGTCTACACTCCTGTTCAGGAACCTCGCCCCGCGAGCGAGCAAGGGCGAATTCGGAGATCTAGGAATCCAGGCACTCTCCGTACTTTCGACAGGTGACTTCCACGGGAACCGCCGCAGTACGGTCGCTTCGGCCATCAACCTGAATACGATTCTCCGCGACCTGTTCGCCAAGCTCCCCGAAAGCAAGGTGCGCGGCTATACGGCCTCCAAGTTCGCAACGCACGCCCCCGGCGGCCGCTGCGAGAACTGCAAGGGCGAAGGCGTCCTCTACGATCCCGCTGGTTACGAAGAAACGGAATGCCCCGTATGCCTCGGCAGGCGATTCAAGGACGAGATTCTCGAGGTCCGCTTCAAGTCGCTCTCCATCGCCGACATCCTCGACATGGAAATCGGCGACGCGTACAAGTTGTTCATCAACATGAAGCCTTTTGCGGACAAACTAAAGCCTCTCGTGGATACGGGCCTCGACTACCTGAAACTCGGGCAAACCACAGCGCACCTCTCCGGCGGAGAACGTGCGCGCCTGCGCCTTTCCATCGCGCTCGCCCGCGCGAAGGCTCCGAATACATTATTCCTTTTCGACGAGCCTGCCCGCGGGCTTCACAAGACAGATATCGAGCATCTGCTCGCGCTAATCCACGGGCTTACCGAGGCGGGACATACCGTCATCGCCATCGAGCATGCTCAAGATTTTGTAAACGCCGCCGACTACGCGGTGGAACTTTCTCGCCAATAGTTAAAGCGTCGCGTTAAAGCGTCGCATGCGCCGCGATGGTGTAAATCGCGGTCACGTCTTTCGCCTTGAGCGGCACGAAACCCCAGCCGTCGCCCGGGTTGAGCTTTTCGACCAGTTTCGGGATGTCCTCTTCCTTCGCGCCGAGTTCGGCGAAGTTGATGGGCATGCCGATGGAATGCAAGAAGCGGCGGAACGCACGGATGCCTTCCAAAGCAGTCGCCCTCGGGTTCTCGAAATTCATCTGGCAACCGAACACGCGGGTCGCCATCTGTGCAAAGCGCATCACGTTGTGGTCCACCACGTATTCCATCCAAGCGGGCATAATCACCGCGAGGCCCGCGCCATGGGCGCAGTCGTAGAGTCCAGAGAGTTCGTGTTCTATAGCGTGGCTGTTCCAGTCTTGACTGCGCCCGCAGCCCACAATATCGTTGTGGGCTACCGTCCCCGCCCACATGATGTTGGCACGGACCTGGTAGTTGGCGGGGTCGGCAATGGCGCGCGGCCCTTCCTTGAGCATCGCCAGGAGCAGGCCTTCGCAAAGGCGGTCGGTCGTCTCGACCTCGAGCGTATTCGTGAAATAGCGTTCAAAGATGTGCGCCATGATGTCGGTAATGCCGCAAGCCGTCTGGTAAGGCGGCAACGTGCAAAGCAGAGCCGGGTTCTGCACCGCGAATTTCGGGCGAATCACGTCAGAGCCAATATCGCGCTTGAGCATGCCGTCTTCCTTGGTCACCACGGAAGCGCCACTGCCTTCGGAACCCGCGGCCGCAATCGTCTGCACCACGCCAATCGGGAGCGCCTTCGTGACCGGCAACTTCTTTGCATAAAAATCCCAGAAGTCGCCATCGTAGAGTGCGCCCACGGCGATGCCCTTGGAGCTATCGATCGTGGAGCCGCCACCAACGGCAAGGATGAAATCTACCCCGTTTGCACGGACCGTCTCGATGCCCTTGTAGATGAGCGTATCGCGCGGATTCGGCTGAACACCGCCGAGTTCCACGTGCGGGACGCCAACAGCGTCGAGCGAAGCCTTTACGCGGTCAATCAAGCCGGAGCGCACTGCGGATCCGCCGCCGTAATGAATGAGCACCTTCGTGCCGCCATACTTTTTGACGAGTTCACCGCATTCCTTTTCGCGGTCCATGCCGAAGACGAATTCCGTGGGGCTGTAGAAATTGAAATTTTCCATATTCCATCCTTTTTTTTGCTAGAAAAATACAAGAATTCGGCCGGACATGCGGACACATCCGGCCTTTTTTTGTGTACAGGGGGAAACAGGAAGGGGTTGAACCCGTTCAAGGGGATGTAGAATTGGCGTTCTAGAGCCCGCCAACGCCCTCGAACACGATTTCGTCAATTTCCAGGCGGGAGCCGTTGTATATGAAGATGCTGAATATGCCGATCTCGTTCGAGATTTCATCCCAGGCAACCTGGTAATTCTTTGCATCCAGCGTTTCCTTGCCGGGGCGCAAGACCAGTTCGGTCCATTCCTCGCCCGCATTCGCAAACCACAGCGCCTTGTTGTAATTGTTGTTCTCGATTTCGCGGTAATGTTCAAGCGCAACGGCAAACATGCAGTCCCCGCGGACCCTCATGCGGATTGCGGAGAGCGCGCTCAGGTCGTAGTAACCGGAATCGAGCCCGAGGTGCGTCCCGAGCATCACGTAGCCAGAATCCTCGATGGTGAACTTCAACGAGAGATACTTCCCGCTTGCGGCGTCTACCAACGCACCCGCAAAGCCACCCGCGCTATCGGGGCTTTCAAATGACGCGCCCCTGTGCGGCATGTAGTACCAGCCGTAATTCGGGTAGTCCTTCGTCAGGTTGTTCAGGCTGTCCCCGTCGTCGAAATCCTCAAAGACGAATTCGCGGGTCAGTTCCTGGAACCGCATGAGCGTATCGACGGACGTACCCGCATCAAGCGAAACGTTTGCAACGGGCAGACTGTTCGCGACTACAGTATATAGACCCGCCGGAACATGCGCAAAGACAAACTCGCTCCCGTCATTTTTGGCCCAATAGGGCGTGGTATCGAGCATCAAGGAACTGCCCAAGATTGTAGAATCAGAGGCGGCAGCTCCGGTGCGCACCGTGAGCGACACGGAAGGCAGAAGTTCAATTTCGTCTGCCATGGAATCTGCCGCATCGAGTTTAGTCCACACCATCAGCGAGGAATCTTCGCCGGCGATTCCCTCGACATAGCACCTTGCATTCTGACACTCGTCCGGCTGAACTTCAAACAGGACCTTTCCGGAATCATCCGCCGTGGCGGTTTCGAGCGCAGAGACATAGGATGGACTGTCCGCAAGAACGGCACCGGGACGCTGGTACAAGGTAACGCGAGCTTGCGGTATGGGCTTGTGCGCCCCGTCGAACGCAATGACGGCAATCCCGTTCGTCGTCTCGCTCGTGGCTCCCGCAGTCTCGGACCCGCTGTCGGAACAGCCCGAGAACGCGACCAGCGCGAGGCCGAACGCAACACAGGCCGACAGGCGGGACTTCATCTCCTGAAACACTTTCATCGTTCTTCCTTTTTCATCATCGGGAACAACTGGAAATTTAATTGATAAACGCTGTCGCATATCTGCGCGGGCATCGCATTGACCACGTTTACGATGGCTTTTCGCGTTTCGGCAAGGATATCGCGGATTTTCTGGATCTGGCTTGAGTCAAGCGCCATGGTAAGCGTGCTGATGTCGCGCTTTTCCTTGGGGGTATTTGCTATCGAATCACGAGCCAGTTCCGCAATGCGGCCCTGGTAATCGCTGATGGTGGCGCTCAGCCAGTGTTCCTGCGTGCGGAGGTGCGCCTCGGTGGGCTCTACTCGACCATCCTTGCGGTGGCGGGCAAGCCCCAATTGCAGCAAGGCCTCAACGGCCTTCTCCACCTGCGAAGCGGAAAGCTTAGGAATGCATGCTTCGCCGAGCTTGGCCGCATTTTGCGGGCCACGATAGTCAAAGACATCGAGCGCCGAGCGGATCATCGGGTAGAACCACTGCTGGAAATAGCGGTAGCGAGCCTCGTCCAGTTCGCGGCAAGTGGCGGGGCGCATTTTTTGGAGTGTCTCAAAATGCTTGCGCACGTCATCATCGGTCTTTGCCTTACCGTAGGCGATCATTTCGTGGAAATACTCACTCTTCGCTTCCTTGAAACGGAAAAATTCAACAAATGCCCCGATGCATTTCGAAGATACGTGACGTTTCCCCTGCAAAATTTTCACCAGGAGGCTTGCGTCAATACCGACAGCCGTGGCAAATACCCGATAGCTAAAAGTCGGGTCTAACGACTTTTCGAGTTCGTAAAAGTCCTGCAAGAACTTACGATAGTCGGTGTAGTCGTAAATGTTGATTTTGTTTCCTGCGAACATAATTTACCAACCCCAATAATATAGTTACTAATATCAAAATAATCAATTTTTACGGTCACTTTTTTCTCATTTTTTACGAACATGTTGACATTTTTGTCCACAGATGAGCTAAAAAAGACACCCCCAAAAAGCGCCAGGAACATAAATTTAGAGTACAAAGGTGTATCAAGGAGTACCAATGTTTAAAAGAAAAATGGCCGTAATTCTCGCAGCAACCCTCACCACAGCAAGTTTCGCAGCCAAGTACGAAGCTGAATCGGCAACCGTTTCCTCCGAGGCAAAAATTGTCAACAGCAGCGGTGTTTCGGGCACAGGGTACGTGAGCCTCCAGGAAGGCAACCTCACCTTCACGGGCGTCACCGTTGAAACAGCAGGAAAGTACACGCTCGCAATCCACTACAAGGCGGGCGATTTCAAGGCGAACTACCTCAAGGTGAACGGTGCAAGCGCAGGCACGATTGACTTTGCTGCAACCACCGGGTGGGCAGACGTCACGACCGCCGTTACGCTCAAGGCGGGCGCAAACTCCATCTCCATCGAGAAATACTGGGGTTGGATTGACGTAGACTACATCGACATTTCCGCCTACGAATCCGTACCCTTCAAGCTCTCCGCAAAGCCGGTCACCCCGGAAGCGACCGAGAGTGCGGTAAAGCTCTACAGTTTCTTGCGCGAAAACTTCGGCAAGAAGACGATTAGTGGCATCATGACCGGCGACATGAGCGGCTACACGCTGGGCGCCGACTTCAAGACCCACGACGACGTAAAGTACATCTATACGCGCACGGGCAAGTACCCGGCACTCGTCGGGCTCGACTTCCTGTTCGCATCGGGCCCGAACGCCTCCAGCAGCTGGAACATGGAATACACCGACAAGGCGATTTCCCTCGCGAAGAACCTGTGGAAGGCGGGCGGTATCCCTGCATTCACCTGGCACTGGAAAGACCCGCTCGACAAGAAGGACGCCTTCTATATCCAGAGTGCGGCTAACGGCGGCGAATACACGGATTTTGACTTCTCTACCGGATTCAAGCCCGGCACTACCGAATGGAACACCGAAAGTGCCGCCTACAAGGGTATCGTCGCCGACATCGACCACATCGCCGACTACTTCCTCGAACTGCAGAAAGATGGTGTCGCAGGCATTTTCCGCCCCCTGCACGAAGCGGGCGGCAAGTGGTTCTGGTGGAGCATCAATTCGGGCGACCAGTTCGCAGCCCTCTACCGCCTGGTATTTGACCGCATGGTAAAGGTCAAGGGCGTGAAGAACATGATCTGGGTGTTCAACCCCGAAGGTTCTACCGTTACCACCTGGGATCCGGGCAGCGAATACTACGACGTGCTTTCTATCGACATCTACAACAGCGCAAACGACCATTCCAGCAACGCGAGCGCCTTTGACAAGTTCAAGAACGCATCTAATGCCACGAAGATTATCGCACTCAGCGAAAACGGCCCCATTCCCGACGTGAACAACATGCACACCGACGAAGCCGTATGGAGCTGGTGGATGCCGTGGTACAGCACCTGGAGCGGAACCTGGCCCAGCCAGACGAAAGACGCCGTGTGGAAGAGCAACATGGACGATGAACGAATCCTTTCGCTTGAAGACATGCCCGGCTGGGACAAGTACAAACCCAAGCAGGACACCTCTACGACGCGTATTGCCAAAGTGTCGAAATTTTACGGTTCTGCAACAACTGTCGGCGTTTTTGACATAAACGGCCATTATGTCGGACTTTCAACGCAAGGACTCCCGCAAGGTCGCTACATCGTGCGTCAAAAGATCCAAGGACGCACAGCATCTACTTTATACATAAAGAAATAGGACAAAGGTGTTGACATATTTGTCCACGCCCGACAAAAAATATGCAACAAATTCCTTTAATTCGAAAGTATATTAGAACTGGGTTGTGATTTTTACTCGATGGAGGTACGTATGTACAAACTTTCCTCGGGTGTTATGGCGATTACTTTTATCGCCGGAATGTTTGGGGGTTGCTCGGAATCGTCTGAAAGCGGAATAACTCCTTCCGTTGAAGGCGATTCCGCGGCAACTGCTGTTCCGGAATGGGCAAAAGCGGATTCGCTTCAAAAAAACAGCTCCGGAGTTGCAAATAGCACTGTCGACACCTATTCGTCGAGCGGAATTCTTGCGTCAAGTTCATCAGACGGTGAGCTTATCAACTCCTCCTCGTCAGATAATCTTGCTGCTATTCTAAGTTCTTCAAGTGTAACTGGATTTTCGTATATTGCACCCGCAAATTTTGCCGACACAGTGAACGGAACCACATTTGACATGGTACACGTTTCGGGTGGTTCGTACACACGCGGGTGCGACAATTGCGCCGGACAAGACAAAATTTACGAAACGCCGACACACAAAGTAACTGTAAGCGATTATTTTATCGCAAAAACAGAAGTCACGGTCAATCAATGGAACGCCGTGATGGGCGGAAAGAAAAACGCATGGGAATCAGGGAACGCACCCAAAATTGGTGTAAGCTGGTTTGACGCGAACAATTTCGCTTGTAAATTAGGTCAATTGACAGGCCGCCAATACCGCCTGCTCACCGACGCCGAATGGGAATTTGCAGCTCGCGGAGGCAAGGATGGGATTGCCGACAGCTTCAAATTCTCAGGAGGCAACGTTGTTGATGATGTCGCTTGGTACTCCGAAAACAGCGGAGGCAAAGCGCATGACGTCGCAACCAAAAAGCCGAACAAACTCGGGCTCTACGACATGAGCGGTAATTCTTGGGAATGGGTGTACGATTGGCTCGTAGGCTATACCGCAGAAGACAAGATTAACCCCGTTCAGCTCACCGGTGCAGGCAACAAGACGCGGCGTGGCGGCAGTTACGGCGAGCCAGCCGAATTCGCTCGGGTAAGCCGCCGCGCTATCCGTAGCCGTGACGGTGCTGCCGATATGGGATTCCGGTTAGGGGCTTCTACCGAACTTCCGCCGGGAATGATTAGCGCCTGCGAAGCGGCGAACCCGAGCGATGCGGTTTGTGTCGGAGACAAAAACCGCGACTGCCGCCTCATTACCGCAGCCGACGAAGCCTGGATCAGCGATGACTACACCGTTGTCATCGGCGAAGATGGAATTGCTGCCGTATCCGGATTCCCGAACGTTTCAGGCCAATGGTACACGCTCAACAACCGCAGTTTCAATGTGGTCACAAAAAACGGCACTAAAACGTACGCCTACTACGTTTTCAGTCAAGATGAACTCACCATGATTAGTGACGACGGCATCCCCTACCGACTGTACCGTCGCGCCTTGAGTGAAGCGAAGAACAAAATCAGCCTTCCGACAGTCAACAATCCGAAAACCCTGGAACAATTGATTGCGGCCGTAGAACCAGAGCGCCTCGTAACCGACGAACAACTCGCCCACCCTGACACCAGCGTGCGCGACCCGCGTATCGCCGCCGCCAGCGGATACACTTGGTTCTTTGACGGTCGCTGCTGCGGAGGCAACCACAAGTACCGTTTCCACCTCGACAAGAATGGCGATGCAGAATTCGTGGTAATGGACTACGACGACACACACCATGAAAATATTCTCGCAAAGGGTCGCTGGTTCACCGTAGGCAACATCGGCCTCCATATCGTACTGAACGGAAAATACTTTAACTACCTCTATACTGCAGGCGAACGCACCATGAGCTACAGCGAATATATGCCCGCAGGGCCCATTTTCTGCCATATTTCATTCCAAAGCTACGAACGAGGTGATTTCCGCATATTCAACAAAACTCTTTTCGACGATAAAATCAAGCGTCCGCGCGGCTTCAACGGAGAAAGCCCCGTTTACGAAGCTGGTGATTATCAGTGGGGCTCGTAATGCGCACGCTTATTTTCGTCTTTGCCATAGTATGTATCGCAGCATTCACTGCCTGTAACGATACGTCGTCTAATCCCGATATTGAATCAAGTTCGTCCGACGAATCCTTAAATCACTCCTGGAAACCCGCATCGTCGTCCGAACAAGATTCCCCGGAATGGTCGTCCTCGGCCATGTCGTCTTCGGCCATTCCGGTTTTCTCTTCTAGCAGTCCACTTTCACATGCCCTATCATCATCAACGGAACCGCAAGTCGATCTATCTTCTTCGATTGAGCAGTCTTCTTCGTCTGCAATTGCCAAGATCACTCCAGAAATAATTCTGGACAAGGACGGCTTTGCAACGGTAGCCGACGTGTATAAAAGTCTCGCATCCGACGAAAAAGCGGTATTCATCATCCGCCATTCCGAACGTAAAGACGATGTAGCGTTAGAAACGGAACTGACTGCAAACGGCATCAAAATGGCTCAAGAATTGGGCAAAACACTTAAAAGCGACGAGGAGTTCTCATACATTACCTCAGGGTTTGTCCGCACGAACGAAACCGCGAACAACATTTCAAAAGGCCGCAAAGAAGCTAGCCTCCCGAAACTCATCACGAATTACGACATTACCGGAAACTGGTTCCTTAAAATTTCAGCCGATTCACTCGCAAAGCAAGCGACAGCGCTCGGCCTAAAAGGCAGTTCAATAGAGCTTATGGCTCGCTGGGCATACGAAGGCGGATACCCAGAAACATTTTACGAAATGGAACCCCGCGCACAGGAATTCATACAGTCGGTCATCCTAAAAAATTTACCAAAATGGAAGCGCGTAAGCATCATGGTATCGCATGACATCTTCGTGATGCCGCTTACCGTTTTTGGTTCGCAAAAAAAAGTCGCCCTCAAATATTACGAGGATTACCATTGGATCAATTACATTGCAGGGGTGGCCATCATCATCAGCGATGACAACAGCATACGCTACATTCCCGTAAAAGGAGCAGTATCCGGCGTCATCGACTATCTCGCCCTCTATATGGCAGAACATAAGATTCAGTCTAAATAAAGAAGTGATGAATCGTTTTCAACAGATTTTTCTGAACCGATGCTAATTTTGATGTAATCAGGCAAAAAAAATATACTTTTAAAACAGTTGTTTGACGTTTGGTGTATTTATGGGAAAAAATTTTTCGACTATTGCAATCATTGCCACATTCGGGTGCACCATGGCAAATGCCATTACCCCGAATAAATTGGTTTCGGGCGGACTTCCTGCGCATACAGGATCTACCACAACGGATTACCTGACCGATGGCTACTTGACCAACTGGAAAAACAGCAACGCCAAGGAAATCGCCCTGAATGTAGGGGAAGGCCCTTCCAAGTTGCTGATCAATTGGGAATCCTTCGGCGACTGCGCTTGGGCTACCGATTTTACAAGCGGCTGCGGGCATACAGGCGTCGCCCTTTCGAATTTCAAGATTTTGACCTCGGCGAATTCCACAGACGGCACCGATGGCGACTGGGAGGTAGCCGCCACCATCGAAAACAACCCCGTGATGGCCCGCGGCGTGACAATCGACTTCGCAGGCAAATCGTGGTTCAAGTTTGTTAGCGAAGGGGAGGTCGGGCAGATTCTCGAAATCGAAGCCTTTGACATGAGTAAGGGCGGCACCGACACCTGGTTCTTTATGGGCACAAGCATTAGCCAAATGGGAATCAAGCAGCAGGATACCGATTCGACTACGGCACAACTCATTCACGCGCACTTTCCCGAATACACGCCAGCCATGTTGCGCGGAGGTATCGGGTGCATCAACAGCACCGAAGTCGTGGAACATTTGAGCGAATACCTGGAATACGCGAGCAACGTAAAATTCTGGGCGATCGAAATGGGCACGAATGACGCTTGGGGCGGAGGCGATTGGAATTTGAACAATTACGTGAACAACATGCAGACGATTATCGATTCCGCAAAAGCTCATGGAATCACGCCGGTAATCGCCCGCATTATCGCAACGGATTCAGCCAAGGCGGGCTGGCAAATCAACCCGGCCTATTTGGAAGCCGTAGACAAACTTGTCAAAGACAACGATTTGCCGCAGGGTCCCGATTTCTATGGGTATTTCAAGGAACATCCTGAACTCATCGGGAGTGATGGAGTCCACCCGAATGCAAATGGTGGCGGACAGGCAATGCATCACCTGTGGGCAGAAGCACTCGCACCCTTGTACGCTGCAGGCGATACCGCTTGCAAAGATTGCACTACTGAGCCAGACAGTTCTACCGCTCTAAAAACGGAAAAAAACTTGAATATAGCCGCTCCGCAAATTTACGCAACTGGCAAGAATATCGTTGTTGAAAATTTCGCCCTGAATTCAGCAAACATAAGCCTCATTTCTGCAACGGGCCAAATGATCGCACAGAAGAATTCCGCAATCGGCCGCACACAATTTGAAAACCTTCCGGCAGGCAAATATATCACTGTTATACGCGGCAAGGGCGTTCATTTTGTGAATCACATACTCGTAAAGTAAATCATTCTACAAATCAATTTGCATATACAAAAAGCGTCCCGGCATTCGCCGGGGCGCCTTTGTTTGGTATCATCGATTTATCGGAAAATGCTTATCGATTTCGCCTCGCGGTAGCTGCCGGTCGTCACCTTCACGATATAGGTCGCCATAGGCAAGCCATTCATATCAAACGCAAACGTATGCGCACCGGCATTCTGCACGCCAACCATTTCTTGGGCAATCAAGGCTCCAAAGCCTGTAAACAGGCTGATTTTCACATTGTCGCGCTGTGGAAGCATGTAACGGACCTCGATCTGGCCGCGACGAAGCGCAAGGTCAACATGAGTCGAAAGTCCCTCGAGTCCATACATCAACGCCGTTGTCGCCTCTCCACTCCCTTTTTCGTTGGTAACTGTAACGTTCACCTTGAACAGCACCGATTTTCCGTTGTACGAAAGCCCCTGCGTAAAGCTGTATTTTTCGCCGTCCTTCACGCGGTTCGGATAATGTCCAACGGCAAGCGTCCCCTTCGACAAGTCGGCTTCGCTGAACACGTAGGCGGACTCACCCCATTCCACCACCTTGCCGTCTTTACCGAACCAGTGTCCCGGAGCGGTGGCGGTGCTGTTGGTCACCATGTTGCCGTCGCTTTCCTGGGCAAAGAAGGTCGCCTGGGAAAGAGTCGCCGCAGTAAGCCCAAGCTTTTGCGCGATTTCATTTACATCAAATTTTGCCGCGACCATCGCATAATTGTCGTCAATCGGAAGAGTCACCGTAATGGTGTATGTCGTGGCATCGTCCGAGACAACCTTTTCGGAGCTACTGGAAGCCAATTCGCTGCTTGAACTTGCAGGCGCGACAGAGCTGCTCGATGCAAAGGAACTACTGGACACCGCCGGGACCTCGCCGATTTCGGGCCACTTGTAATCCAATTTAAAGTCGTTGTAGTACTTGACGTTTGCAGCCCCTGCGCCACTCACGCCCGTTTCCAGTTTGAGCTTATAATCGTAATGCAGCTTGCGAATCCCCGTATTGCCGGTGTACTGGTAATCGGTATTCACGATGACTGCGAAAACCATCTGCGCACCGTTTGTCGAAGAAGGCGTCTTGTCCAGGCGAAGCGTCGCGGAACCTTCGCCCGTAATGGGTTCGCTGTACACAGGCGTACCGTCGGTCGCGCGGTAACACAGCAAGAAGTTCATGTTCTTATTGTTGGAATTGGCGCCGTTCGGGTAGAAGCTCACAGTGACTTCTTTTGCGCCGCTTTGCACTTTCAGCGGAACCACGTTCGAGCCCGACCAGCCCGGAGTCGTTTCCTGATCCGGAACCAGGTAACCACCGTTTTCAGAAACCGTCTGGTACGGAGTCATTTTCCAGGTGTAGCTTTTCCTGTTGTTGTCCCACATGTCCTGTTCCCAGTAGGTGTCACTCCCGAAGTTCTGGTTCAGCAAATTCTTGATTTCGCCGGACCATTTTTTCATGTCGAGCATTGCAAGCCTTGCGCGGAATTCGGTAATGAGCCGGCGCACGCCCGCATCGCCAAGGCCCTTGTCGAGGCCGTAGGTCTCGAGCAGGTATTTGGTCTTGCCGTAAGCGTTTCCGTAAATCCAGCGAACAGCCCCCGTACCAATCCACGTGCCGATAAACGTCGGGAAGATATTGCTGTACTGCGAGCCACCCAGCAGGTAACGCTGATTTTTACCGGTCACGCCACCGTCATCGGCACCGCCGCCGGGGCCACCGAAGGTACCGTCGATGAGCCAGCCCGAATAGCATTCGATCGGCATAAATGGCGCAATGACCGTCGCCGCATTCAAAAATCCCATACCGCTGTATACACCATCGCGGTGGCTGAACATATCCTGCTGAATCCAAGTGTTACCCGCTTCCTGGAACCAATGCGCATCCTTTGCGCCGGGGTAACCGTTCGTCATCGAGTGTATTCCTTCGTGAATCATCGCATCCATCTGCGCCACACGATCACGGTAAGGGCAACTCGTATTGAAGCTGTACAGCGGGTAGAACGAGGCCGCCACGGCCGTGTAGCCCGCAACCCATGTCTGCCAACCGCCCGTCGTGTCTTCCTTTGCTCCACCGGCACATGTCCCCGAGCCGTAGTAATAAACGGCGCTGTACTGACCGTCCTGCGCCTGGGCATCCGGAGCCCAACCCATTTCTTTGTACAGGTACTCGAAATCAGTATCGTACTTCTTGAGAATTGAATCAATTGTCACGTCAGTAATGCGGCTGTCGCGATCCTTGCCCCAATAAAACGCCCACCACTTACCGGCCTTCTTTCCGGTAACACCCGAACAATTGTTATTGAACTTGGTCGGCGGCTGAATGTCACCCAGATTCGACTTCGTGTCGTAATCCAGGTCGCTGCGGTAACCGGGCCATGTGTAAGCATCACCCGACGCCGCGTATGCGTGAACACCTAGGGCTGCCGTCAAAACAGCGCCCGGAATCAATCCCAAACAACTTTTTTGCATAACACACTCCAACTTTTATGCAATAAAAAAATACTCCCTAGCTGGCCAAGGAGTATTGAAAATTTTATTTACGCGTTGTCTACAGACAACGGAATACTTGAGGAGATAACAAAAGGAAATCACCCTTATTTACTCTAGAGTTTATAACTTTGGAGCAAATAGTAGTCTTATCGCATTTTCCCAAGAAATTTTCTTCCAATCTTTGCCCGCGATTTGCCTTGTGTGGGCAATTCGGCTCCGCAAATGACGCGGGAGCGAACTTTTCAGGTGACGTCCTGGAATAGGGGTGTCCGTACCGAATAGGATACGATCAGTAAAGCAATCTTGCCGTGCAACGTCTATAAGCGATTGGAAATGGCTATGTGGCATAAACGACGTATCTACAAAGGTGTTCGGGCAATAACGCAGCATATCAATAGCTTGTAGAATCGGTCTTCCATGGGCGAGAACAACTCGGACATCTGGGAATTTCGTGCAGATTCCTCTATACATTCCAGCCTCGCATTCTTCCCGTTCACCGGTATGGAGTTTCACAAACAGGCCCCGTTCCTGAGCTATTTTGAATATCCGTTGCAGTTCGCGGCCATTCGGCAACCAACTTTCCGACACACCGTGAATTTTCAACCCACAAATTTTACCACCGGCATCATTCATGTACAGCGACAAATTTGGCGAGCGTTTTAGCATATCGTGCGTCACCCACAAAATAGGCTTGGCACGACCTTCCGAAAGTTCATGCATGGCAACTCGTTCTTCTAGCAAAAAATCGGGATCATCGGTAACAACCGTACTCGTGCTAGAATACGCAAAATGCATGATACCCGCAAGTCGCAGGGTGCGCAGTATTCGTGGCGGCGTGTAGTAGTCGTCAAAATACTGCCCCATGTGAACATGAAAATCAAATATCAAGCGAGCATACCAAGAATAAAAAAGAACAGGAACAACGGAACTATAAAAATCCACACGCCGTGAAAATAATGTTCCAAGTCAGAATCACTCATTGTCGAATGATCAATAAGCGAAACAACCAAGTACCACAATCCAATATTTTCCCACAGGGTAAATTCGGAGGTAAAAATTAGATGCAAAAGCAAATATCCCAAACCAAGCCCAACGACAGTCGGAGCCACGGCAGTCAGGGAATGTTGCACCGCCTGAATAAACCACGGTCCACGAACTTGGTAGCTAATATGCCCGATGCGTCCACTTTCATTTTCGAACATGCAGATTTCATGAACTTCAGCCCCCGTGATGACAGCAAAACACATGTGGGCCATTTCATGAATAAACGTTCCTGGGAAAGTCACGAAGTTTACGAAAAAGTAGGCAAAATCACGATTTACAGCACCGATGATTTCAACCTGCAAGCGCTCCAAGCCATAAAGCAACAGCCCCACAATGACAGGCGCCAAAATGGCAAGCACCGTCAAAATGGCACTGATGCCCGCTATGGCACCAATGCCATCACCCCAGCCAAGCCAGGCAATGAGTTGTTGCATTAAAGACTGCATCAAATTTTAGGTCTAGGATTAGTGGAAGTGTTCGTCACACCGTCCTTGTCCCAAGCATTCAATGTATTGCTAAGCCAAGAGCCATAGCCCGCATTGGGGTTCGAAGGGGCCTTGGGACGCTTGGGTTTTACAAATTTAGGATGTTTCCGGCTTAACTTTCCCTTGAACTCTAAAAAAGCAACGATTCCATAGATTATCAAAGCGGCCAAGACTTCGCCAACAACGGCTGTCGAATCACCCTCTTCCATAGGAAGCATTACGTGTATCACGCCAACGGCAATTGCAGCAGGAATCAAGCCAACAATAAATATTCTTAACACCTTGTATAAAAGTTTGCGAAAGACAATGGTGATAGTCATCGCAACAATTGTAGCAACAACTAAAAGAGCAATCATCCCTGCTTCGAGACCATTTAAGCCGATTAAAGCGGCAACTGCGGCAATTTCCAGCAATACCGCGATTGTTGCAAATGTGTTTTGCACTCGGATTTCATGCCAGATAACCCAATCTGCCTTTAGCTGGGGAGGAACACCTTCCCAAGCGCCCTTGTTTTTGGGCGTTTTCTTACTCCAGTCAATATCGCTCAAGCGCTTTGGAGGCGAGACCAAAGACTTAAAAAATAAAGCGAATTTGCTCGGCTCTTTTGGAGCCGACGACGGTCCGTTTTGAACATCGTCAATTTCAGGCGACGCATCGTTGTTTTGAACGACATTTTCATTTTCTTCGGACATGGTTTACCTCCGTGTTTTTGTTAAAGTTGTCATTTCCGCGAAAGCGGGATTTCCTTTTGCAATTTTTTCGCATAAATATACGGTCACTTTTAGAGAATTGAGTATAGAAACACCCCTAACGAACGTGAGCATACTCAGCCTTCTTAATCTTTTTGTGACAGACTATCAAAAATTTGTAATATAATATCCTTTTCCAACTTTTGTGGATTACTATCTGCATTGTCTGATTCACCCTTAAGCAAAGCATCTATGTTAGTTGAAGGAAAGTAGTACCAGTTACCATCCTTATTTTTTTCAAAGAAGTATAAGCACAAAATATTTGCAAGCCCATCATCATTTGATGTTTTTATATAAACACGATTTGGCATAACTTCAAAAGATAACGGATCAAGGAATAATTCAACGAAAATAGAGTGATTGTTTTTTTTCTCTATTATTACTTTTTCATAAATTTCTTTAACAAAGCCTCCATTTTTTTGTTTAAGGACACTTGCTTTTTCACTCCTTAATTGATAATCGGATTTAACTTTTTCATTGTAAAATAACATTATCAACGCTTCATCTATTTTCAACATTTCAGATTTCTCCTTTGGGTTTCACACAAGCTTGTATATTCTTTGCCTTTATAAGGATTCTTTTGAAATCCTTTTTGATTTCTTCATCTTCTATTTTTCTCGCCAATGTTTCAGTGATGCCAATAATCTCAGAATTTAATCCATGAATATTTGCATCCTTCTTTGAATAAGCTCCTTGCAAATTATCGTTGTTATCATTTAATTTTTTTCGATCTTTCAAGGAGGTTAATATGTTCGCCCAAATGGATATTATCAATGGCACGAACCCATTTCTTAAAACGCTACAAGGTGAAATTGATTCATTGCAAACGTCTTGCAACAACCAAATAAGTAGAATCGTTACAATAAAAAGATAAAGTCCAAAATACTCATGTAAAAATCCGAAAACTGTTTTAACCAATCGCATTTTGCCCCTTCGTTTTTTGAATTTATGAATAAATAAAAAAATCCTAGAGCAGGGTTTTCAAACCCCACCATAGGAAAAAAACATACGCCTACTTATAACGGTAACCAGTCTCGTTTCCCCGTTTATCATAAATTCTGATAATATTTCCAAAATCAATGGAAACAGAGGATGATGAATACCCAATCAAGTGATCATCTTCGGATTTATACACATAACCTGTTTGATTTCCATTTTCATCATAAATTTCTACAATGGAACCTTTGTCCAACGCACTGCCTATAGCCATATTATTTCTCCTTGAAATAGTTATCCCGCACTCCGTTACACACCATGCCGCGCGGGTTTCAGCACGGTGCGTTTTGCGTTTGCAAAAGCTCATTTTTTCATTGAATAAATCGCAGGGACAGCGACGCATTTCTCCTTCAATGAAATTTCCGGAGTCTTTTCTTGCTCTGCAAGGATTCGTGCCGATTTTGTATAGATACAAGAAAAGGCGCAGATCGTTGCATTTACCTACACGGGGCTCTCGACTGCCTCTGAACGATAAACACAAACGACCCACGCCCCGAAAGGGCTGTTGCCCATGGCCATACGACCAAAGACCGACCGTAAAGTCGGTACAGCAAACTGAAGTACGCCAAAACCGGCATACCTGCGTGAGCGTTCGCCTTGTCCTCGTTCATAGAAATGGTCGAGATTTCGTGTAGAGGGCAAGAGGAAAACTCTTTTACACTTCAAAACTAATATAAAATTGAGCGAAAAGCGAAAAATTTTTAAAGAAATCGCATTTTTTTGTAACAAAGTTCCCAAAACGCCGTTAAATAAAGGGTTTACATATTCGAATTTGGAGTAGATTACGTATATTAAAAGTGTAGTCGGAAGTTCCGGCACTTTGACGCCTACGGCGTCCGTGGCTACGCCTACAAAATAAAATCAAGCAAGCATTAATTTTGCTTTGTAGGCTTGCACACTTTTGATATATCCCTCGACAGGGGCCCGCAGTGATTAGGCTGCACTGAATAATCAGTTTGTGGAAATGCATTCCATAGGAATGGCTATGGGGAAAATCAACGGAATCGTCAATTCCCGCTTATGCGGGAATGACAATTTGAATCCATCCGCAGAATCGGGTTTTAACGAAATCATACTTTATCAGCCGGAAGGCGAAATCCGGCTGGAGGTACACGTAGAAAAAGACACCGTATGGCTTACTCAGGCTCAGATGGCAGAGCTTTTTAAAAGGGAACGTTCAGTCATTGCAAAGCATATAGGTATTCAGCGCACATCACTCCAGAATTCAAGAAGCCGCAACATTGCACAACAGGCAATACCCTAATCTAGAACTATCGAGATAATTTTTTCTATTCAGCCGTAACGATCGGCCAATAATTTTCGGGACGCTGGTTCAGGTAAGTGAGCCGCGTCCAGGCGTCGTCGCGGAAGCAGCCTCCCAGCATGAGTTCGTCAATCGTACCGGTAAAGCCACCCACTTTAAAGTCAACCTTTTCACGTACGCCACTCCAGGCGATTTGTTCCGGCTCCGTTTCTATCTTACGGTCATTCACGTAGAAATTGGACTGCGAAGTCGTGTGGCGGCTGAAGGCAACATAGACCCACTCGCCCGCCTTAATATCAGACGTTCCAGACACCCAGGCGTATTTTATTGAATCGGAACTCGTATCGGGAACCCAGAGCGCAACCACAACGCCCTTCTCCGGATCATA
>JAEEGK010009920.1_pt1 | contig 22072 bp, 8 predicted proteins | sample 8958771 | NCBI WGS metagenome assembly JAEEGK01 (sample SAMN16246547, study PRJNA631951) | gut metagenome | biome: gut microbiome; feature: rumen; material: SC-attached | host: Bos | place: Iran: Karaj | collected 2018-10 | reverse complement strand
TGATTGGTTATTATTATTATTAAAACTTTTTTTTAAATTCTTATTTTTAGATTTAGTAAATTTGTCAAAAAATTTAATATTTTTAATAAATAATTTTTGTTTTTCCATTATTTCTTTCTTATATTCATTTTTTTCTAACATCTTTTTATTTTTTTCATTTAAACAAGAAGCTTGAATCAAAGCAGTTTTAATATTATTTTCAAAAACTTCATTATTAGTATTCTTAACAAGAAAAACATTTTCAAAATCTAAAAATATTTTATATTCTAAAGGTACAATTCTCTTCAAAGTATTTTGTACATAAACAGTAGTTTTTTTAATTTTTCCAACCCATTCAGCAAATTCCATATAATTAGGAATAGTAGCACTCAACATAATAATTCCAATTCCAGGAGGAAGTAAAATTAAAATTTCTTCCCACACATGACCTCTTTCATTATCATTAATATAATGAACTTCATCAAAAATAACCCATTCAACAGAATTTAACAATTCACTATTTTTATAAAGTGAATTTTGTAATATTTCAGTAGTCATAATTAAACATTGTGCATTAGGATTAATAGAAACATCACCAGTTAAAATTCCAACATCATTAAATTTAATTTTAAAATCTCTATATTTTTGATTACTTAAAGCTTTAATTGGAGAAGTATAAAGAACTTTTCTTTTATTTTTTTTTCCTAATGCAATACCATATTCTGCTATTACAGTTTTACCTGATGAAGTATGTGCACAAACTAAAACATTTTCATGATTTTCTAAACGAATTATTGACCTTTTTTGAAATATATCTAATTCGAAAGGGTAATTTATTGCTTTATTTTTTATTTTTTTATAACATTCTATATCTATTTCGTCTTCTATTGCATATTTTTTTTTTAATTTTATGTCGGAGATGTTTTCATTTGAAATATTTTCTGTTTTTAATTTTTTTTCTTTTTCTGAATTTTCTGAGTCTGAGTTAAAATATTTGTCATATTTTTCTTCTTCTGAGGAAAAGTTATTAGATTTTGATATTGATTTTTGAGAATTACTTTCTGATTTTTCACCTGTTTGTTCTTGGTAATTTTTACTTAAATTTTCATTTGATGTTTCTTCTTCTTTTTCACGAGATTTAATTAATTTTAAATCTTCTTTTTCTTCATTTTTATTAGGATTTTGTTCTATTTGATTATTTGAGTTATTAAATATATTATTCTCATTATTTGGTTCTTGGTGAAACTCATAATTTTCAAAATCATCTAAGTCAAATAAATTATCCATTTTTATTATTATTTTTATTTAATTAATAAAAAATTTTTAAATTATTCATTTATAATTTAAAAAAGTAGAAATATATACATAATTTTTAAAAATTTATTTAATTATAATAATATATATTGTATATTATTTAAATTAAAAATAAAAAAATTTAGTAAAAACTTTATAATTTATTTATTCATTTAAATTTTATCAATATTTATATATTTTAAAAGCATAGATTATATTATTATTATTTAATTAAAAAAGATATTAAAAAATTTAATCATTTCTTTTTAAAAAATAATTTATTATTTAAATATAATGGAAAGTACTTCTGAATCTTTAGGTTTTGAAGAGTTAAATGATGATGAACTATATTTTAATCCTAATAGTATTGAAAGAGTCTGTTGTATTGAATTAGAAAATAATAATAAAATTCTAATTCCATATATGGAATCATGGACTATAAAAGATTTAATAAAAATTATAATAGAAACAAAAGAATTTAAAAATTTATATCCTCAAAGAAATAAAATTTTAAATTCTCCATATCACTTACACTTATTTGATCTACATTTATGTTTATTTGATGACTTTAAATTAGATTATGAAAATAAAATATCATTTAATATTAAAATTGATGATTTACATTCTTTAGGTTTAATCAAAAATTATAAATTCCCTTTTTTTACTTTTAAACAAAATAAATTACCATTATCATTTATTTATAATTCATTACAGTTTAATGACTTAATTAAAGAAGTAAAAGATAATAATAATAATTATTTTCATTTTTATTCAATTTACTTACCAAGAAATAATTGTTTAAATAAATTAAATGCAAATCCAGAATTAGAAGAATTATTTACAAAAAATAAAAAAGGCTATAATGAATTTTCAAAGTTTAAAAGTAATTCATTAACAGTAGAAAAAAATTTAGATTGGTTTATTTATGATAATGAAAGTATGAAATTTTTATTAAAAATGAATAAAATGAATATTAAAGTTGGAACAAGTTTAGAAGAAATAAATGGTCATTTATATTATGAAGATAAAATGGAAAAAATAAAAGAAAATTCTCAATTAATTAAAAAAAAAGAAGAATTAAATAAATTTTTAGTAAATTTAACATGTAATTTATTTCAAAATAAAGTATCTAAAAAAATGGTAATAACTACTGAAACTACTTCTTTAGATTTAATTAAAACTATTGCTGTTAATATTACTGCATTAAATAAAGGAATTGAATTTATTCCAGAAGAAAAAATATTAAAAGTAAGAGGATTAAATGATTATATTTTTGATATAAATGAACCACTTATTAATTTTTCATATATTAATGAATGTATATCTCAAAGTAAAAATGCAGAATATCTTATTATTGATAATCCTAAAATTAAGCAACAAAATTCAAGTAAAATGAGTGCAACTATTTATGAAGAAGAAAAATATAATTTTGAAGAATTATTAAAAGTTGCAAAATATAATGAACAATTAGATAATTTGAATAATGGTGAATGTAATAATAAAGAAATATTAAGTAAATCATATAAAAATATTGAAGAATTGAAAAATGAAAATGATTCACTTGATAATTTTATTAATTCTATGATTGATGATTTATATAATAATGATATTAATACTTTAAATGTTGAAAATAATGATGATAATAAAGAAGATATATCATATTATAATATCAAAAAAATTGAATTCGATAATTCTTCTATTAAAAAATCAACTTTTTTATCTTTAAATAATAGGAAAAAAGGATTAAAAAGAAATAAACAAACTAATATTTACATTAATTCAAAACCATTAGATTTAAATAAAATTTATTCAGAATTTGACAGAAATATATTTATAAAAGATATTAATAAGCCTTTTACAATATTAGTAAAAAATATATTCTTTAGTTCAATAGATTATAATATATATAATAATTTAATTATTCTATTTAAATTTGGTATTTATTGTGGAAATCAATTATATGGAAAAATTACTCAATTAAAATGGAAATATGAATCAGTTAATTTAAATCCATTATTAAATAAAAGAATATATTTTGATATAAATTATAATACTTTACCAACTTTTTCATCAATAATATTTAAAGTAAAATATATAGAATATATAAAAACAAATGAAATTAAAAGTAGTATGACAAAATATTGGGGAAATTTTCGTTTATTTGATCATAATAAAAAATTACGTACTGGACAACATAAAATTCATTTATTAAATAGATTATTTGGTGAAGATTCATATTATAGTTATATAGATAATTTTAAAGATAATAAATGTCCAAAAATATATTTTGAAATTGAATCTTTTTCAAATCCAATAATAAATGAAGTAAAATATGTAAGTGAAGGCCTTCCAAATAATTATAATATTGATTCAAAAGATTTAGAAAAAGTAACAATGATATTAAATAAAAATCCATTTGATTCATTAAGTAATTATGAAAAAGAAATATTATGGAATAATAGATATTTTGCAGCAAAAATGTCATCTTTAGTTCCAAAATTATTACTTTGTTTTAATTTTAATGATCCTAAATATTTAATTGAATTAGAAAAAATTTTTAGTTTATCAGAAAAAGAAATAACAGTAATTAAATCAATTGAATTATTAAGTGGTTTATATTTACATGAAAAAATAAGAAAATTTGCAGTTAAATGTTTAAGAAGAGCTTCAATAAAAGAAATTAAAAATCATCTTCTTCAACTTTTTCAAGGTTTAAAATATGAAATGAATCATGATAATGAATTAGCTATTTTTCTTATTGAAAAAGCTGTAAATTATCCAATTTCAATTGGTCATTCATTTTTTTGGTTTTTAAAAGCAGAAATTTGTAATCAAGATTTCCAACAAAGATTTGGTATTTATTTAGAAATATTTTTAAATAAAATAGGAAAACAATTTTCAACAATTTTCTCAGATGAAGATCATCTTTTAAAAGATTTAATAAGCGCAGCAAAAATATTTCATTATAAACATTTAACAAAAGAAAATCAATTAAAAAGTTTTAAAATAATTTTAGAAAATATAAATAAAAAATTAAAAGAAAACAATAAATCAATTTCTCTTCCATTAGATTTCAAATATCGTATTCGTCAATTAAAAATTGAAAAATGTAAAGTAATGAAAAGTAAAAAAAAGCCTCTTTGGTTAGTTTTTGGTAATTCAGATCCATATGGAGATGATATAATAGTAATGTTTAAAAAAGGAGATGATTTAAGAATGGATATGGTAACATTACAAATATTTAAAGAAATGCAAAATTTATGGTATAATAATAATTTATTTTTAAAAATGAGTTTATATAAAGTTATTTGTACTGGAAATAATGAAGGTATGCTTGAAATGGTTACTAATAGTGAAACTTTAGCTAATATTCATAAACAAGAAGGTAAAATAAATTTTTAATTTTTTATTTATTTTTATTTTATAGGAGGTGCAATATCAAATTTTTTTAGTAAAGTTTCTCTTACAAATTGGATTAAAAAAAATTGTAATTTAATACCAGAAAAAGAATATATTAGAAATTTTCTTGTTAGTTGTGTTGCATATTGTGTTGCTACATTCGTTCTTGGAATTGGTGATAGACATAATGATAATATAATGTTAAAAAAAAATGGTGAAATTTTTCATATTGATTTTGGTCATTTTTTAGGTCATGTTAAATATAAAATGGGAATAAAAAGAGAATGGGCTCCTTTTGTTTTCACTGCTCAATTTCAAGATGTTTTAGGTGGAGAAGATGGAGAAAATTATGCTCTTTTTAAAGAATTATTATGGTATGCTTATAGTATTTTAAGAAAAAATTGTGAAAATTTAATTACTTTATTAAGAATTTTAGTTATTACTGGAATTCCTGAATTAAATGAAAATACTATTAAATTTTTAGGAAATTCACTTGATTTAAAAGAACATAGTGATGAGGAAGCTAAAAAATTTTTAGAAAAAAAATTGTATGATAGTTTAAATTCTGTTAGTACTAAAGTTAATTTTGCTATTCATATTGTAGCAAATGGTTAATTAATTAATATTTATCAAAATGTATTTTATAAAATTTTTTGGTATTTTTTTTAATGTTTTTTTTAGTTTTTTAAATTTATTGAAGTTCATTTATAATAAAATAATTGTTTATTATTAATTTATAATTGTTCATTATTATAAATTTTTATTGTCTTCAGTTTTATCTTCACCTTTATTATTACTATTTTCTTCATCTAATTTTTTAGGAGAAGATTTATATCTAAATTGATTTTGAAGTGGAAACTTATTTAAAGGATTATCATTATAAACATTATTAAAAGGAAAATTACTATTATTATTAATATTAAATCCTCCTCCACCCATATAACCTTGTTCTTCTACATTATTATTTACTTTATCATTATTAAAATTATTTATTGGTTCTTCTTCATTAATAACATAATTATTATTCATAAAACCACCAAATCCAATAGCATAACCCATATTTAATAAAAATGGATTATTATATTGATTAATAATGTTATTATTATTTTCAATCATTTGATTACCAAAATTCCCACTTTGATAATTTTCTTCATTATTATTATTATTATTATTATTTTCATTGTTATTTTCATTATTATTTTCTGGAGTAAAAGCTCCTCCAAATGCCATTAAAATTTGCTGATCAAAAGTAGGATAATTATATCCTTGATAATTTTTCACATCAATTTCTTCTCTTTGATTTTGATTTTGATTTTGATTATTATTTAAAATTGATTTTTTTATATATTGACCAAAATTATTTTTTGCTAAACTTAATTGATTACTTGCTAATGCCTTTTGACTTTCAATTAAATTTGATGATAATGATGATTTATAATACATTTGCATTAAATTTAATTGTTCAATATTTTTTTTTGCAAAATTATAAGTATATAATGTAATTTTCCCACTATCATATAATCTTTTTATATAATTTAATAATCCTTGTTTTTTAGTTAAAGGATTTTGTCTTTCATAATCATTATAAAATGAAAAATAAACATCTTTATATTCTTTTGTATTAATTTCACTTTCATAATATTCAATAAAATTACAATTAAATAAATGAGGATAAGGAATAATAATTAAAAGTCCAAATAAAATAATATCAACTAAAGCCCAATCTTTAATTGGAAAAGTTTTACTCATAAACATCCAATTTCCAATACCATAAACAAATAATAAAACAATGAAATAATTCATATAAAATTCACAAATTTTATTATTAAGCATTTCAGGTCTTTTATACATGTGAGTAAAATTATATTTTTCAAGAAAATAACCTAAAAGAAATCCACAAAGTGAAATAGGAACACCAAGAGGAAAAATAGGAATATATAAAAAAGTCATTAAAAGTGTTTTTCCAATATAAGAATATTTATAAGAAATATCCATAGAAGGATGTTCATATAATAAATTTAATTCTCTTTGACTCATATTATGTTTACTATCAGGATTATCTTTTTTTTCTAAAAAAGAAATTTTAATTCTCTTAATAATATATACAATATTAAAAGTCCATAAAATTGGAGTAACAAAAGCATTAGAAAGAAACATTGTAATCATATTATTAACTAAATTTTCATTATCACCCCAACCATATTGAAAATAATTACCAATTAAAGGAACCACTGCAGAAGTAATAAAAGTAAATAAAGTTAATTTAACACTAAAAGAAAGATAATATTCTGTTTTTGTTCTTTGATGTTCTAATTTTGTTAAATAATCTAAAATCCATTGGAAAATCATATTTAAAAAACTAATTACTCCAGTTATAACTAAAGAAATACCATATTTAATAAAAGTATTTTGTGCCCAATCAGATTTATTTGATTTATTTTGAAGATAAGTTAATGCTACAACAATTCCAACTGTAATTCCAATCAATAAAATACTTATTCCATATATAATTAAACTTTTTTGAAAACGTTGCCATGATGTAAATTCTAAATTTTCCCATATTATATCTTCTGGTTCTGATGCATGATATACTTTCATTTTTTTTCTTCTGTGAAATCTATCTAATTGTTCTTTTGAATAACAACAACAACAAATATAATATCTTAAATTTTTTAAAAAAACCCATAATTTACTTAAAAATGATTGTGGAAATTCATTATAAAAATTTTCAGCATCTTTTATTGTTTTAAATGTTACAAATAAACATCCTGCAAAATTTTCTTTTGTTAATTTTTCTCTGTCATCAATTACTCTTTTAATTTGAATTTTTATTTTTTCTCTTTCTTCTACTAACTTTATATATGATATCTCTGATTTACAACATAATGATCCACTATAATATGACATATCTGTAATTACTTTTTTATGTTTTTCTAAATTTAATTTCCTTTGTTTTGGATTATTTTCAATTTCAAATATTTTCTTATTAATTTCATTTAATTTATTTTCTAATTCCATAAAATCATTTAATTGATAACATAAATTAATACATTCAATATTTAATTGTTCATTATTATTTGAAATTAATAATTCTTTCAATAAAAATAAATTAAATTTTTCAACATCTGTTTTAGCTTCATCCATATAATTTGAATTAGGAAATTCCTTATAATAATTATAAGCATTCAAAGCATTATTTAAATTAACACAAAGTACAGTATAATCACTAGGAGAAATATTTTTAATATCAACTTCAGTTCCTTTAGCTTTAACTAAAATAATATAAACAATATTAACAACCAATAAAGTCATTAAACAAAAGAAATTAACAATAGAATAATTAACCAAAACATTATCAACTTCATCATTTCCAGTAAATTCTTTAAAAACGATTCTATAAGCTTTAATATTATCAGAACTATACTTTAAAGCCCAATCAGTATCATTTTGATAATATTGATTTCCTTTAGAATGAGAAACAAATTTAGTACAAGAAGGATAAGCTTCAACATTACCATGAACATCATAATAATTATTACATAAACGATTTAATCCTTTTGTATAATGTGAAGTTAAAATTAAAAAAGGAATAGCAGCCATACATAAAACAATTACTAAATTAATAATTGCATATTTAAAGTAATAAAAATATAAATATGTTCCTACTCCACATTCTGCAAATAATTCTTCTTGGTCACAATAATGATATGGTTCTATTATTCCTTTTGTTTCTTGAGGAAGATTACAACATGGACAAAATATTACTTCATTTGTGAATTCGTTTATTTTGTGAAGAGGTCTATTTGCTGATGCATGGGTTTTTGCTAAGGATATTTTACCTAAGTTATCTAAGGAAAATAGGGATTTTTTTATTGCTTTGCCTTTTATTACTTTTTTTATTAAGTTTGGTTTTGGTTTTGGTTTTACTTCTGGATTTATTTCATTGTTTGGATTTATCATTTTTTTCTTATATTTTTTTCTTATATTTTTTTTTTAACTTATTTTTAAAATAATATTATATTTTTAATATTATTTATTATGCTGTTTTTTTTTTCTTTTATTATTATAGGCATAAAAAAATTTTTATTATTTTTTTAATGAGAAAATTGTTAATTGATTGTATTCATTTTATTAAAAATTAAAAAAATTTAATTATAATTAATTATTATATAATTATATTATTCAACGATAATTTGCTTAACAAACTCAGATAAATTTAAATTTTCTATTAATTTTTCATTTTTCAATTTCATTAAAAATAAATAAACAACAAAACATTGAAAGAAATTATCTTTTTCTTCACAAGGAATAATATTATCTTTAAAAACAATACAAAAATAAGGTTCAGTCTCAGCACTATTATTTTGATAAATATATAAATTATTAGAATTCTTATCTAAAATAGGAGGAATAGGATAACTAATTAAAAATCTAATATTATTATAAATATTAGCATCATTATTTGCTCTTTCTAAATAAAAAATACAAATAGATGATATTAATTGACTATCTGTTGGAAAAAGATTACACCAATTTTCACCAAAAAATTTCCCACCTGAATTATTTTTATATAAATTAATATTATTCTTTAATTCTCTTATTCTATTTACTACATATTCAATTACTATTTGAGAATGTTTATCTGTTATTGGTTTAATAAATCTCTGAGGAAATAATAATTCATTTATATATAATCTTTGAATTAAGCATCTTTTTAAATTTATTAAATTTTCACCTAATAAAACTTTATTTCTTTGAAATAAAATATTATATTGATTTCTTTCTAAATTTGGATTTAAATTATGAATAGTGAATGGATTTGTTTTTTTTTGTATATCAATAATATATTCATCATTATTTCTATATAGGAAATTTTCACGATCTTTTCTTTCAATATTCATTGAATTCATTGTAAATTTTTTAATTTGTTCATTTTTTAACTTTAAATCTATAAATTTAATAATATTTTTAATCCTTTCTACATCTCCAAAAAAAATTCTATAATTTTTCTTAACATCATTAATGTAATTGTCATTATTAAAGAGATTAAAATTACTCTCATTATTATTTCTATTAATTCCAATATTATTTTTATTTTTTTTAAAAAAATTAAAATTATTATTACTATTAAAATTTCTAATATAATTTTCATCTAATTTCTCTTGTAGAACTTCATATAAATTTCCAGGTTCTTCTTCAGGTTGAATTGAAAGAACTTGAATTCCAGTAAATTCAAGTAATTGATTAAGAGTAAATAAATTATTATCATGTTGTGAAAGAATGTCTTCAAATAATTTTGAAGTAATATATTTTTTAAATTTATCAATACAAATAAAATAATTAAATTGACTAAGTTCTTGTGGAATATTATTCATATTTCTTAAATTTATTGGCTTTGATGGTATTAAAACTTTTAATATTGAATTATTTAATGTTAAAGATTTTAATATTTGAAATGATCTCATGTTCGAATTTTGGATATTTGAATTTTGATTATAATTGTTTTTCATAAAAAAATTTTTTTGATTGATTCCTAAATTATTTGAAAATAATTCATTTTTATTATCATATCTTGAATAAGGAGTGTTGAGATAAAATTTTTGATTTATTGTATTATTATTTAAATCAGTGTAATTGTTATTATTATTTATATTTTGATTAATAAAATAATTGTTTATATTTTGATTATTATCAAATCTATCATTTATTTCATTTCTATTTGAATTATCTGTTCCTATTAAATTATTATTTTGTTGATAATAATTTCCATTATAATAATTATTATTATTAATAAATGAAATATGACCTTGTGGTTTTTTTTCACTTGCTAATATTTTATTTTTACTAATTTGCTCTTTAGTTTTCTCACTAAAAATATTTAAAAATATATAATTACATTATAAATGATTTAATTACATCGTTTTGATTTAAGTCATTTGATTTTATTTTAAATATTGTATTCTTTATCCAATTAATGAAATAATCAAAATTCTCTTTTGAAATATTTAATTTAATGAATAATACTAAAATCATTATGAGAATACAAAAATATATTGTTGTTCTAGTATTTTTAATTTTGGATTCTTGAATTATATAAGCAGTATAAATGAAAAAGATTACTAAACATATGTTAAGAAGATTCTTTGACTTTTCTTTTGCTTCTTTTCTATTTTTATTCATCATGATTAAATAAAAAATTTAATTTAAATAAATTTAATAAAACTAAAAAATAATTATTTAATTTATTAAAATTTGATTGTTATTTATTTAATAAAAAATGAAAAAAATATATATTATAGTTATATTTATTCTTTTTATCTTTTCAAATCAAAAAGTTAAACTAAAAAAAAAAAAAAAATCAAAAAGTAATGATATATTAAATTCAATCATAAAATTATTTTATTTAATTGAAGCAAATAAATTAAATATGAATTTTCAATTTAATAAAGATAATGTAAATTTAAAATATCAAAATAATACACTTCTCTCTTCTTTAACACCAATAATTTCAACAATATTGAAATTTATAATTCATTTAAATATATTAAGTGATCCACCATTTCAATTGGAAAAAAATTTTGTAGATTTATTAGATAAATTTCTTACTTTTGATAGTTTGGATAATAATTATAATGAGATTCTAACTTTTTATTATACAAAAATTTTTATGGATTCTTCAAAAAATAAAAATGATGTATCCTCATATAGAGAATGTTCAGAAAAATATTATACTTATATGCAAAATAATACTTTAATTTATAAAAAATCAACATATTTTTTGATACTGATAAATAAAAAGGATGTAGCAAAAAAACAATATAAAGAATGTAAAAAAAGAAATAATTGTGATCTTGAAATACCAATTATATTTCCTTCATTTAAATTTGATACTTTAAGTTATATGTTTGCATTATGTTTACCTAATATAAATTGTAAATGTAATTTAGTTAAAAATTATAAAATTTTATTAATTAAAATTTCTAATTTATTAGATAATTTTTTCTATTTTCATCAAGAAAATATAGATGATGAATTAACTTTAATTCAAATGAATAATACTGGTTATAATAACGAAATAACTAATATAAATAAAGATGATTTAATAAAATTTATTCCTTTTTATATTATCCTTATTATCATTTTATTTATGTGTTTTGGTATATTACCAAAATTTTTATTTTCTTCTTGTTTTAAAAAAGAAGAAATTAAAGAAGAAAATGATTTATTAATAAAAACAATATCATTTGATAAAAAGCAATTTTCCAATTTTTCAAAAAGATTTTTTTTAAAAGGAAATTGGGAAGAATTATTTAATTACAAAAATGATTCAAATAAAATAAATAATGATTCAGGACTTTCATATATAAAAGGAATAAGGGGATTATCAATGATATTTTTATCATTTGGTTTTTTATTTTTATGTTTATTAAATTCACAAGTTGCAATTTATAGTGATGCTGATTTTGAAGACTTATTAAAAAATGTTTTATATTTTATTTTTTTTTGTGGATTAAGATATTCTCCTAGAATTTTATTAAGTTGTAGTGGTTATATTTTATTTTATAAATTAATTTGCTTTTTAGATGAAAAAAATGAGGAAAAAATTGAAGAAAAGATTAATGAATATAATAAAAAACAAAATAATGAAAATGATAAAACAAAAATTGAAATTGATTTAGATGATAATATTAATGTTGAAGATGATGATAGTACTCTAAATGATAATTATAGTATTACTAAAAAAGTCAAAAAATTTGAAAATATTTTAATAAGAAAAAGAAATGTAGAAGATGTTAAATTTTCTTATTTACTTCAATTCTTTATTTATCAAATTCATAAATATTTTTTCTTTATTTTAGTTCTTTTATTTTGTTTGTATAGTTTACCAAATTTATATAAAATTCAAGCTTTATTTTATTTTTTTAGTGGCGAGTTAAAAGGCATTTTTTTAGGTCCAATGTGGAAAGTATTTTGTAATGAATATATTGAATCAATTACTACATCTTATAAAAATTTAATTTTAGGATTTACTTCTACTTATTCTTTTAATATTAAAGATAGAAACACAGAAAATTTATTATTTTTCTTTTGGCTTTTTTATAATGAAGTAATTTTCTTTATAATAACGTCAATTATTATTTTCATTGGTTATAAATATAAAAAAAAAACAGATAAATTTTTTAAATATATTTCTGTGGTGGTATTGCTCATAAAATTTTTGTTAGCATTTTCAAATAATACTTCACTTTATTATTATTATAATGATTTTGGAACAATTTTTGTTAATCCTTTATATAATTATTCTTATTATGCAATTGGAGTTTATTTTGGTACTTTAAATTATATATTACAAAAAAGAATTAGTAGTTTAGATGCTGAGAATCAAGATAAACCATTTTTAATAAATTCAATTCCAGTCGTTAATTTTTATCAATTAAAAGGTTGGTATATGAAACTTTTAAATTTATGTTTTTTCCTTATAATTATTGGTATTAATTTCTTATATTATTTTTATAATTATTTTTCTGATGGGAAAGCCGTAAATAACTCAAATTATAATTCAAAATTTGAAGAAATTGTTTTTGGAACTTGTAATAAATTTATTTTATCTATAGATATTGAAATAATAATTTTTATCTTTCATTCATTATGCTTTATGTGTTTTGTTGATAGTGATAATTTTATTAATGCTTTTTTAACAAATCCATTTTGGTCAATTCTAAATAAACTTTATTTCACTTTTATTATTTTAATAAATCCAACAATTTTGTATATTTTATTTCAATCTGGAATGAGAATTAGTCTTAATATTTATAATTGTATTTTATATACTTTAATATCAAATGTTAATGCTTTTATTTTATGTATTATATCTTATATTTTCTTTGAATTACCTTTTAAAAGAATAATAAAATTAATATATAAAAAATCTCCTACAAATAAAAAGATATAATAACAATGATATATTTATTAATTAATATTTTAAAATTTAAAAAAAACAATAAAACAAAATAATAAATTAATTTTTTAAAACTTAAATTAATAATTTATAATAACATAATAAATGACTGATTTAAGTATAATCAACGAATTAAAACAACAAATAACAGATTTATATGATGAATCAAAAAGGCAAATAGATACAAAATTAAAAATAATTAATAATGAAATAAAACAGATAAAAGTTTATCATGACAATTTTTATAAAAAATCAATAGATATAATAGCAAAAATAGAAAGTGACATTAATCCCTTATCAAGTTCTAAATATGGTTTAACTACATCTGAATTGAGTCCAATGCCAACAAATAATTTAGTTATAAATTCAAAAAAATCTAAAACACCTCCTAAAAATAAAATAAATAATAATTTAAATAATAAAAAAAATACAAATGAATATTTTAATGAATTAACCAAAGCTTCTCAAAATGATTTAAGACATGCTTTATTAAATCATCAAAAAAAAAAAAATATTTTGCAATTTAAAAATCCACATGAGTCTTCTTCTTCACATGAATTTGTTTTAAAAAAGAAAAAATCAAAAAATAATCAAAATATGGGAACAATAAATACAAAAGATAAAAAAAATAATTTAAATATTAATACTTCTAGTATTTATAATTATTCATCACAGCATAAAAGGAAATTAGATAATAAAACAAATCCTCCCATTTCAATTTCTACTGAAGTAATTAATATCAGTTCAACTCTAAAAAAAAGAAATATTATAAATAAATTTGTAAATGACAGACAATTTGATTTGAATAAAGAAGATGAATTAACAAATAATATAAACAATAATTTAAATAATAATAATGAAAATAATGAATTTATAACTATTGAAAATAATAATAATAAAGAAAATGGAAATGTTAATGAAAATTATAATTATAACTTTAATATTAATAATAATGAAGAATTTGATTTAAGAAAATTTTCTATTATTGATATTCCATCATATAATCAAATTCAAGAAAGAGCAAATGAAATTGTATCATCACCATTAAGAGTATCAGAACATAAAAATAATTTTTTAAAAGAAATATTAAAAGAAGAAGTTAAAGAAATACAAGATCCAAAAGAATTATGTATTTATTTATGTACTAAATCAAATGTTGTTCCTTTTAAAACTAGAATTAAATTAAGTAAAATTGTTAAAAATATTTATAAATTAAATTCACCTTCTGAAATTTTAGAAGATTATATTATTTTTTTAGAAAGTGTTGTTAAGAAAATTAAAGCTAAATTAAAAATTAAATTTTCTCCTTCATTTACTGCAAGAAGTGAAATTAATTTTATTAATGCAAAAGATGAAAATGAATTTTATAATTTTAATACTGATGATAAAGACATTTTGAGTTTTTTAAAATGTTTGTTAATTATCTTTAATTTTAATAAAGATTTAAATAATTATAAATGCAAAGAATTAATAAAAGAAATTAAAAATGCTTCAAATGGAAAAATTAGAAATTTTTTATTAAATGAACAAAGATTAAAATGTATTAATGAGTTGTCTTTAGAAAAAATTGATAGATTTACTGATATTTTTTGTGAAATTAAAGATGAAATTAAAAATAAAAAAATGCCTACTCTTTTATATAAAATTAATTTTTTTCTTCAAGAAATTTACCCTTTTTTAATTGATAGAAGTAAAAATAAAAAAAAATTTTTAATTAGTTCAAATGAATTAAATAAATTAAAACAGAATCAATTTTTATCTAAGATTGAATAAATTCAAAATTTTTTTTATTTATTTATTTTCAAACTTATTTAACTTAATAATATATAATAAACATAGTAATATACTTAATATTTAAAATTATATAATTTTATTATTAAAATTTAAAATTCCATTTTGTAATTTTTTTATAATTAAAAAAATTATTACAAAGATTTATAATAATTATAACCTAATTATATATAAAATATAGCTTTTAGAAAAGTAAAATTTATATTAAATTACTATATATATATATTGAAACATTTGTAAAATATTATTTCAAAAAAAAATAAACAAATTTAATTCTTTTTGTGTTCACTTTTTCTAGAATTATTAGATCTTATAGATTTAATTTTCTTAATTTTCAATTTTTGAATTTTATCTTTCCTTTCAGAAAAGGATCTTTCAATTTTATCTTCAGGTTTATCAAGAGTAATTAAACCATAATCTTTATGATATCTTTTAAATTCTTTTTTCAATCTTTTACTAACATTTTTTTGTTTAATATCAAACAATCTTAATTCTTTTTGATATTTTTCTAAAGACAATAAACTTTCTTCTTTTTCTTTTTGTCCAATAATATATCTTTTATTAATTAATTTAATAACATCTAAAATATGAATTTTACCACTTTTTGAAAAAATTCCTAATTTTTTTAATATAATTTTAACTTGACTTTCATCCATTAAAGTAGTTCTATCAGGAGACAAATAAATTTTTCCTTTTAATTTCTGTTTATTTAAATCAGAAACAAATAATTTATCTCCTTTTAATCCCATAGGATATTGTAATTGACTCATAAATAAAACAAATTTCCCTAATGTAATATTATATTTAACATTACAATCATATTGACTCCAAAGTTGATAAAAATCAATTGCATCTTTTGTTGAAATTTCATTTTCATTTGAGTCTGTATTTTCATCCATAAAACTACCAACAATAACAGCAATAAACATATTTACTACAATTGTACTATTTAAAACCATAAAAAATATAAAAAAAGGATAAGTACTCCATTTTCCACATCCTTGAGGACCATTTAATTTTAAACTATAGTAATTTTGATGTTCATTAGTACAATTTTTACTTTTTATTGCATATGCTATCATTACTTCATTCCATTGATCTCCTGTTAATATTCTTGATAATGTATTAAATGAAGAAAACCAATTTTTAAAATTTACATTATCATTTATTATATTATTGTATTTTACTGTACTAAAAAGTGATATTCCTAATATTATAAATATTGATATTAAAACTAATAAAAGGGTAAAAATATTTAAAATTTGAGGAAGGATAAATAATAATATTTTTAAATAGTTTTTTATTGAAAAATTTAAATTTATTAAACGAAATACTCTTAATACTCTTATTCCTTTTATTAATCCTGGAATTACATCATATTCTTTAAAATATGTTTTATTTTTTTTAAAATGATGTATTATTGAAAATATTATTGATAAACTTGATAAAATTACTACAACAAAATCAAAAATATTCATTGAATCTATGAAAAATAATGATTTATATGTTATTAATTTAATTATCATTTCTAAAATAAAAATAAAAGTTGTACAATAAAATACAGCATCTTGAAAATTTTCAAATTCTTTTGATTGCCCAGCATGAGAAGTACACATTGCAAAAATATTAATAATAATTAACAAATTAATACCTCTATTGAAATTTTGATTAGAAACAATTCTATAACAAATTTTTCTAAATTTACTTATTTTAGTAGAATGAAGATTAATAGTAGGAATAGGTTTAAATTTCATAAACATTTTTACTGCCTTTAACCATTCTCTTTGATTATCAGTTAAAAAAACATCACCTTCCATAATTTCTCTTAAAGAAACAAAAGTATCAACAACACAAGTAACACTAAAATTCATAATAAAAATACAACCAATAATCATAAATGATATAAAATATAAAGGAGAAAAATTATTTGTAACAACATTAATTTTATACATTATATGATACCATCCTGAAGTTGTTGCTAATTCATAAACTATTAATATACTACTTGTTATTGAATCAAAATTATCTTCTTCTGGTTCCCATATAAAATTATGTTCAACACATTTTTTCCTATTTTTATATATTGAATTTGAACAATTTCCTAATAAACCTTTAAAATAATTTAATCCCGCAACTGCATAAATAAAAAATACTATTAAAGCTATTAATATCATATATAATATTGATGGAATTGATAAAAGAAGTACTTGAAACATTTGTTTTAAATTTGTAAATTCACTTATTAATCTTAATGGACGAAGACACTTGACATTATATAATAAATATGGTATGTTTATATTTTCTTTATATGATAATTTTGAATCTGTTTGTTGAATAAATACATAAAGATTTATTAATAAAGTTAATAAATGTTCTATATTTAAAATATTTCTTAAATAAGGAATTTTTGTTGAGTCTTTTTTAAATTTTGAATTTGAAATTTCATTATATTTCATTTTATCTGAATTGGATGCATTACTATTTTTTTTATAATGAAATGAATTGTTTTCATTATTATTTTTATTTAACTTAATTAAACTTTTATTACTTAATTTACTTTGAGATGATATTGAGTCATCACCTTCTTTACTTTTTTTTAATATTTCATTTAAATTAATTTCTTTAGTATCAAAATTTCTTCCCTCATAAATTCTTTTTGGAGAATTATTGTCAATTAAACTTAAAGACTTTTGTGAAATTTGAGATAAAACTAATTGACTAACACTAAAACTACTACTAATATTATTAGGAGAATTAGCACTTGAAATACTATTTAAATTTAATAAATTACTTTTTAAATTTGATTTATTTTGAGATTTTGTTTTATCTGGAAAAAGTAAACCATTTGATATAATTCTAATTAAAGTTTCAACACAAAAGAAAAAAAGAGATAATCCTTCAAAAATATGTAAAAATTTTTTTTTATTTGATTTTGGATTTACATAAGGAGTATCTAACATTAAACAAAAACAAGAAATTGCATTTAAAATAATATAAAAAGTATGAAATGCTGTTTTTAATAATAAAGCTTGACAAAAAATTCTTATTGTAGAATCTTTATGAAAAATAAATAAACTTGATTGATTTATATAATTTAAAAATCTTGATTGTTTTAATTGAAAATCCCATTTACTTCCTAATTTCTTATATGAAAATTTAAAAATCGAATTATCAATATGAACTATTCTATTACTAAAAGTAGTTGTTTTTTTTTTTACAAACTGAGTTTTAATTGATATTGTTCTTTTTAATTCACTATCATTTGGATTTGAAGGATTAATACTTATATTACAAATTTCTTTACTTGATTTATTTTTTAATTCATTAATTATTTTTCCATTTGTTTGCATATTTAATAAATTATTCAATTTTGAATAATTGACTTTTAATTCTGTAACTGTTCTTTTTATATTTGATTTTTTAAATAAATTATCATCATCTGGAGATTTAATTTTTAAATTATTCATTATTTCATTTATATTATTAGTATTATTAAAACTTTTTTTTTTATTTATATAATTAAGTAAAACATTTTTATCAACTAATGAATTAAAAAATATTTGATCTTGTTGTTTTTCATCAGGTGGTTTAATTTGAATTTTATATTCAATAGGCATATTTTTTTTAATATTTATAAAACTTCTTACAATATTATTTTTTTGATTATTCCTAATTTGAAGATAATTAGAATTTTGTTCTAATTGTTCAGTTCCACTTATAGACAAACCATTTTGATTTTTTTTCTTTTTATTTAATAATTGTTGATTTAAAATATCAATTGCTTTTTCTTTTCTAATTTTTTTTAATATTATACCATAACCAAAATGATCTTTACTAACAATTTTATCAGTATTTATATCATGTTGAAAAATTAAAGCTTCAGCATTATTTCCAATAGTAGGATTGAAAATTTCATAATCAAATAAATCAGATTTATTTAATTTCTCATCATCATTTTTTGACTCATAACTAAAATCACTACTTTCATCATTATCTAACATATCATAAGATGAAATATATTTTTTAGTATAAGTAAAAGAACAAGATCTTTTAATACCAGATTTTTTTTCTGTTATTTTTATTATATTTGAAAGTTCTTTGAATCTTTGTTTTTGTCTTGAATCTTCATAATGATAAACTAAAACAGCAACAACTAAATTCATAAAAAGTATACTGAGTAAAATATTTGTAAAAATAAAATAACAATAAACTGTAAAATTATTTATTTTATTAACTCTTAAATAATCAATCATATCAAGATACCAATCATCTCCTATTAATAAACTAAAAACTTCTGTAAATGCATTTTCTAAAGTTTCAAAATTTTTTTGAGGAATTACAATTTGTAAATCATCAAAAGCTCCTTTAAATAAAGTAATACCAATTAAAGCAAAAACATAAACTAAAATAAAAATAAGTGCAACAAATATTATTATACTTTCTAAAGTTTTTCTTAATAATTCAATAATTATATTAAAAGTTTTAAATCCTTTTAAACCTTTTATTATATTTAATGTTTTTAATAAAAAAGCAATTGATGAAACTGTTGTTCTAAAAACAAAAAATTCAATATTAACAAAAAAAGTCATAAATAAATTAAATAAATAAGTTGTATTCTTAGAATATTCTTTTAATCCCATTCCAATTATTTTAAATAATAAATCAAAATCTAAGATTATTATTATTAAAATATCAATTACTTTTTGAAAAGTACTTTTGTCATCATTTGCTTGACATAAAATAATAATTTTAATTACAATTATTATATAATTTATATGTCCCCATATTGGTTGTTGTGAAATAGTATAAAAATAAAAAGTAATTGGTTTTTTTTTATGTCTTACTAAAATAGGAGAAACTTTTTTAAAAAATTTAAATGATTTTATATACTCCCATAAAAAAGTAAATTTAGACCAAAGGGAAAATTTCCTTTGAAATAATATTTTTTTAACTTCAATTTCCAAATCAATTAATTTAATATTAGGTCTTTTTTTATTTTTTTTTCCATTATCATGAACTAATTTTTTTTCAAAATTATCCATTAAAATAGCAATAGTAAAATTTAAAACAATATAATTTAATAAAATAACCATTGAAATAAAAAAAATAGACCCTCCAGAATAAGAATAACCATTTTGTACCATATACATTATTTTACTCCAACCATTTAAAGTCATACAATTATAAATTGTTAAAAATGCTCTAAAAAAATTATCAAACGTACTGTAACCATAATTTAATTCTGGAATTTGTAATTCATTATATTTATCATAGGTTAATAAAAATGTTTTATTGTTGTTATTAAAATCAAAAATTGAATAACAATTATCACATTTATAGAATCCACCACACAAAAAAATATTGTCTTTTTCTATTTCAAATTTTCCATTTTTTGGAATTGAATTTATTCTACATCTTCTGTAAAAAATTCCTCCCCAAATATTAACTGCTAAAACAGAATATGATAAAAAAATAAATAGTAATAATATAAAAACATTTATCATTTCTTTAAATGAAGATATAAGACAACTAAAAACAATTTCTAATTTTGGTATTTCTTTTATTAATAAAAAAGGCCTTAAACCTCGAAACCAACATATATATTTATTTCTATTAAAAGGATTAAATTGACATAAAATTCCTATTATTAATTCTAAGAATTCTAAAATATTCCAAAAATTATTTAAATAACTTTTTTCTTCTATAAATATTCCATAAGTAATTTGTTTTATTGATGATTGTATAAAGTAAAAAAATAAAAATAATATTTCTAAACGGTAAAAAATTGGATTTGTTATTTCAATATCACTATAAAAACTAAGACAAATTGAGTTTATTAGTAATATTATTATCATAAAATATTTAAATATTTTAGATTTCTCTATTTTAACACATAATAAACTAATATTTTCAATAAAAGGAAGTATTCTAAAATTAAAAAATAATATAAGTTTTTCTGGTAAGATGTCTCCATTTGATGTTATTGAAGACATTATTTATTTCCAATATTAAATTTAAATAATTTTTTTGATGTAATATTTTATTTTTTTGATTTATTATTAAATTATATAATTTTTTAGCATATTTTTTATAAATATTTTCTTTTCTTAAATGTTCTTTTTTTATTTATATTTATAATAATTTATTATAATAAAATAAGTGAAATTGAATTTTTGACAAAATCATATTCATCTCAATCAAAAGATAAAAACGAATTATTTAATAAACATCAATTAAATATAGATAATAAATTAACTAATTTAATAGCCATAAGTGATAAAAGAAGTCTTTTTTTCTCATATTCTTTCTTAAATGAATCAGAATATAATTTAGTCAAAAATTTCATTTTAGATTATCATAAAGTATTATTTAATATAGATTCAAAATTAAATTTAAATTACCAAATAAAAATGATATATCAAAGTGTTTCTAATTATTTTAGTTATGTTGATTTAGTAAATTTATTGAATTATAGAGAAAATGCATTATTAATTATTAATACTTTAGAAGATGAAAAATTTGGGATTTTCTTGGATGAAAAAATTTTATTTGATAAAAATAATCAATTTATTTCTGAAGGGAAAAATATAATTTTATTTTCTTTTAGAAATAAAAATATGATTAAATATATAGGAGATAATAGTGGTATAA
>JAEEGK010009918.1_pt1 | contig 22076 bp, 16 predicted proteins | sample 8958771 | NCBI WGS metagenome assembly JAEEGK01 (sample SAMN16246547, study PRJNA631951) | gut metagenome | biome: gut microbiome; feature: rumen; material: SC-attached | host: Bos | place: Iran: Karaj | collected 2018-10 | reverse complement strand
GAACAGCGCGACTCGCTCTTCAAAGCCGCTGCCGTGGAGGACTCGCTGGCACAGATTGCCGACAGCGCACAGAACGACCCCCACAAGCGTGAATACTATCTGAAAGACATACCGTTCACCGACGAGCAGGTGGAAGCCTCCAACCTTATCATCATGGACGGACTGCATCATAGCGGCGTCATTTTCAAGGATAAACTCGACAACCTGACACTGGGCGAGAAGGCGCTGCGCCGGCTCACCGACCAATATCCCTCGTACGAGAAGATGGACGACGTGTTCTATCACCTCTACCTGCTATACATGCGAAAGGGTGAGCCGCAGATGGCCGAGAACTTCCTTAACCGACTGAAGAGCGACCACCCGGAGAGCCAGTGGACCACCATACTCACCGACCCGTATTTCGTGGAGAACGCCCGTTTCGGCACCCACATGGAGGATTCGCTCTATGCCGCCACCTACGAGGCATTCAAGGCCAACCGCTTCGACGAGGTGAGGGCCAACACCCGGCTTTCAGAGAAACGTTTCCAACTGGGCGCCAACCGCGATAAGTTCATCTTCATCGGAGGACTTAGCAAACTCAACGTGGGCGACAGTCAGGGATGTCTCGACGACATGAAGACCGTGGTGGAGAAATACCCCACGAGTCCTGTGAGTCCCATGGCCGGCATGATAATCAACGGCGTCAAGGAGGGCCGTCAGCTTCGTGGCGGCAAGTTCGACATGGGCGATGTGTGGGAGCGCCGCAGCTATGTGCTCAGCGACAGCGATTCCATTGCTGCCCGTGTGTTCGAACCCGAGCGCGATGCCAACTTCCTGTTCATCATTGCCTACGAGCCCGACTCCGTCGACGAGCACCAGCTGCTCTTCGAGATGGCGCGCTTCAATTTCACCAACTATCTGGTGCGCAATTTCGACATGGAATTCGAGGATGTCGAGGGACTGCGCCGGATGCGCCTGGCCGGTTTCCGTAACTACGACGAGACTTTGCAGTATGCCCGCACACTCTATCAGCAGGAGAACATCACCCGCTTGCTGCAACGTGGCGCGCGCGTCATTATCATCAGCGACAAGAACCTGGAACTGCTCGGCAAGCAGTACAGCTACGACGATTACGAAAAGTTCTACGAGGAGCATTTCGTGCCGCTGAAGATTTCTACCGTCAGACTGCTCACCGAGCCAGCCACCATAGAATACGAAAAACCGCCGCAGCCTGAACCCTCGGGCAATGGCAACGACCAGGGCGACGGACTCTATAACGGAGGAGTGCTCGACAACAACACGCTCATCGACCTGGGCGTGGAGCCTGCCGATGCCGGCTCTTCGTTCGACATTCCTACTGATGAACCGGCGGCCAAGCCGGAACCCGCGGGCAACGATGTCGTGGTGCCTGCCGATGCTCCAACGCGCAAGCCAGTAGCAGAACCAGAGCCAGCCGGCAACGACATCATTGTTCCTGCTGAAACGCCAGCACGCAAGCCTGCCGACGAACCAGCACCTGCCGGCAACGACCTGATTGTTCCAACCGAAACACCTGCCCGCAAACCTGCTGTACAGCCGGAGCCTGTTGGCAATGACATCATTGTTCCTGCCGAGACTCCTGCAACAAAGGCAACGGAGCCCATCATCGACGACGGAACATTGATTATACCCGAAGAGAAACCACAGCGCAACACCCCGGCTCTCGACGGCGACGTCATGGACATTCCTGCCGAACAGCCTGCCGCTGCTCCCACACGACCGGCCACAACCACAAAACCGGCAGCCCCGAAAGCACCCACGACAACGCCTAAGGCGCCTGCTTCCACGGAAAAGCCAAAGACTACGCCCAAGAAACCCGAGACCAAGCCCGCCACAAAGCCTGCTCAGACCAATGCCCCGAAGCAGCCAGAGCGCAAAGTGGAAGACACCGGCATCGATTTCTCCGACGGATTTGGCAGTCAGAACAAGGCTACGCAGAAGCAGCCCGCAAAGAAGAAACCCGTCGTCGACCTCGAAGACGAGTACTACGATCTGGAAGGGTTCTAAAAAGGAGACCCACCCCCGACCCCTCCCTAAATGGAGGGGAGCAGATACTGTTCTATTTTGATTTTATAAACTATTAAAAATATGACAAACGGATTACTACTATGGGTTGACGACGAGATAGAGTTGCTCAAGGCACATATCCTGTTTCTCGAGAAGAAAGGCTACGAGGTGGTCACCGTCAGCAATGGCAACGACGCCATCGAGGAATGCCGACAGAAAACCTTCGACCTCATCTTGCTCGACGAGATGATGCCGGGTCTCAGCGGACTCGAGACTCTGCAGTTCATCAAGGACATCCAGCCGGCCACCCCCGTCGTGATGTGTACCAAAAGCGAAGAGGAGAACATCATGGACCAGGCCATCGGCTCGAAGATTGCCGACTATCTCATCAAACCCGTCAATCCCAGTCAGATACTCCTTACGCTGAAGAAGAACATCCACCAGCGGCAGATAGTTACCGAGGTCACGCAGAGCGGCTATCAGCAGAACTTCCAGCAGATTGCCATGCAGATAGACAACTGCAAGAGCGTGCAGGACTGGGTGGACGTCTACCGGCTGCTTGTGCGCTGGGAACTCGAACTCAGCAGCACCGACAGTTCGATGACCGAGATGCTCAGCATGCAGAAGGAGGAGGCCAACAACGGTTTTGCCAAGTTCATAAAGAAAAATTATCTGGAGTGGGTGAACCCCAATGCCAAGCCTGACGATGACCGTCCGCTCCTCTCGCCCCGCATCTTCAAGCAGAAGATATTCCCGCTGCTCGACAATCACGAGAAAGTGTTCTTCATCGTCATCGACAACTTCCGCTACGACCAGTGGCGCGTGCTGGCACAAGAGATTGGCGACCTGTTCGACATCGACGAGCAGCTCTACCTCTCCATCCTCCCCACGGCCACCCAGTATGCCCGCAATGCCATCTTCAGCGGACTCATGCCCAACAAGATTGCACAGATGTTTCCCGAGTTGTGGGTCGACGAAGACGAGGAAGAAGGCAAGAACCTCAACGAGGGACCGCTCATCCAGACCCAGATAGACCGCTACCGCCGCAAAGACAAGTTCTCCTACCACAAGGTGAACGACTCACAGGGAGCCGACCGTCTTATGCAGCAGTTCAAGAACCTGCAGCAGTACGACCTCAACGTGGTGGTCATCAACTTTATCGACATGCTCTCGCATGCACGCACCGAGTCGAAGATGGTCCGCGAGTTGGCTAACAACGAGAGTGCCTACCGCAGCATCACCATCTCGTGGTTCCGCCACACCGTGCTCTCCGAGCTCTTCAAGATGCTCTCGCAGAGCGACTACACCGTGGTGCTCACCACCGACCACGGCAGCATTCGTGCCAACCGTCCTGTGAAGATCATCGGCGACCGCAACACCAACACCAACCTGCGCTACAAGCTCGGGAAGAACCTCAATTACAACCCCAAGGAGGTGTTCGTGGTGAAAGACCCGCGGCAGGCCCAGCTGCCCGCCCCCAATCTCAGCACCAGCTATGTGTTTGCCACCGGCGACTCTTTCTTCGCCTATCCCAACAACTATAATTACTACGTGAGCTACTATAAAGACACCTTCCAACACGGAGGCATCTCGATGGAAGAGATGATAGTGCCTCTCATCACGCTCCGTCCCAGAAGAAAATAAAGAACGAATATGCAAGAAAACATTGTAATAGCCAATCAGGAAAACCCCACTGTGGGAGTGGACTTGCACGAGGCAGCCCGCCAGTTCATCACCCGTGCGCTTAAGGCTGTCAGCCGTCCCAAGCCGTCACCCAGTGTCGTCGCCTTCTACGGAAAGATGGGCGCCGGAAAGACCACCTTCATCAAGGCCCTTTGCGAAGAACTCGGCGTAGAGGATGTCATCACATCCCCCACCTTCGCCATCGTCAATGAATATACTATAGAGGAGAGAGGAGAGAGCATCTATCATTTCGACTTTTATCGTATCAAGCGCCTAGAGGAAGTCTACGACATGGGATACGAAGACTATTTCTACAGTGGTAACCTCTGCCTCATAGAGTGGCCCGAGCTCATCGAGGAAATCCTGCCCGACGAGGCCATCCGCGTCACCATAGCCGAACTGCCCGATGGCTCCCGAAGCCTGAGTTGGTAAAAAACTCCTAAACCCCAAAAATATGAAAAGACTAATCATTACGACAATCCTGCTTACGGCAGTGCTGGCCATTCAGGCCCAGTGGTCGCAGAAAATTGTAGAGAAGAAGACCGAGACCGGCAAGACGTCGGTCTCCATGATCCACTACGAAGACAGCATCGGCTATCTCTATTTCGACGAGGGCATGAACAGCGTCTTCTACATCGGTAACAACTCCTCCATAGAGTTCACAGTCAACAAGGCCGCCAGCGTGAAGAAGGTCACCGGAAAGATTGAACTCTACAGCGAGAACGACGAACTCGTGGAGACCATCGAGGGCTATCAGTTTGTGGCCGAAGAGGAATACATCACCCTCTTTTCCGACAAACTCAATGCCAAGGGTGCTTCCCAATACCGCACCACCAAGCGCATCCTCGACTTCGCCATCAACGAGAAAGGCTATGTGCGCTTCATCATTCCCATGGCTGCTGGCCAGACCTTCGATTTCAAGATTCCCTGCAAGCGCATTTGCTAAAGAATCGCCCAAAAGTGAAAAAAAAGAGCAGGCTGTTCAAAACGAACAACTTGCTCTTCTTGTTTCTTATGAAGTGACGGACTTCTTATTTCGTGCCGCCCTGGAACTGCAGCAGTCGGCGAGGAGTTAACTTCTTGTTGACGAAGTCTTCGAAAATTACGTCGTCGAGGAAGATGCCGCCAATGTCCATGGGCACCTGAAGATACTTGCGGGAATAGATGAATCCGTTGGTGGGGTAGACAAAACTGAAGGTCAGCTTGTGCTTGCCACCCTTGTAGTCGAGGTCGTTGATGATGACCGACTCGGGAATGATGTATGAGTAGAGGTATTCGTCGCCCTTGTTGTAGATGAGATAGTGCACCTTCAGGTTGGTGTTGCCCCTGGCAATGACAGCCTCGCGCAGCTCTTTGTCGGAGATTTCCTTCGCGATGAAATAAAGAGGGAAGGAACTGAAGCTGATGATTGAGTCGGCGGTGATGGTTGCCGTGACATCATGCATGAGGGTGTCGGGCTTCTGCGGGTTCTCGTTGTAGTCGAGGGCATACATCTTTCCGGTGTACTGGCCCACGGCGTTTTTGTAGTCGGCAGCGTAGTTTGTCTTGTTGTCGTCATCGTTGTTGAGGCACGAAGAGAGGGCGAGCACTGACGCTGCGATGAATAGGAGGGTGGTGATTTTCTGTTTCATGCTTTTAGATTCGTTTACTTTCTCCGCGCAGCAGGTTCATGAATTCCTCGCGCGTCTTGGCTTGGTTGAAGGCTCCGCAGAAGTCGGAGGTAGTGGTGATGGAGTTCTGCTTCTCCACGCCGCGCATCTGCATGCACATGTGCTTGGCCTCGATGACTACCATGGTGCCCATGGGGTGGAGGGTCTGCTGGATGCAGTCCTTGATTTGCTGCGTCATGCGCTCCTGCACCTGCAGGCGGTGGCTGTAGATATCCACCACGCGGGCAATCTTCGATAGTCCGGTGATATGGCCGTTGGGGATGTAGGCCACATGCACTTTGCCGTAGAACGGCAGCATGTGGTGCTCGCAGAGAGAGAAGAAGTCGATGTCTTTCACGATGACCATCTGGTTGTACTTCTCTTCGAACAGGGCGTCGGTGAGCACCTTGTGGGCATCCTGCGAGTAGCCGCGCGTGAGTATCTGCATGGCTTTTGCCACGCGCATGGGCGTCTTCTGGAGTCCTTCGCGCTGGGGGTCTTCGCCCAGCAGTCCGATAATGTCTTTATAGTGCACGGCGAGCTGTTCGAGGCCGTCGCGGAATTCTGTTTCTGGATTCATCGGAATGAATTATGAATTTTTAATACTGCACCGTTATTTTTCCTTTTACGATGCAGGCTTGGGGGTATCCGAGCTTCCTGACTTGCTTGAGCAGTTTGGCTGCCTCGTTGTAGGTCTTGTAGTTGCCCATGCGGCATATCCATCGGGGCGAATAGAAGTGCACGTAGACGGGCTGGTCGGGGAAGGTGTTCTTCAGCTTGTTGCCAGCCTGCTCGGCCTTGACGCGGTCGGCGCGGGTGTTGCCGCCGGCAAATGCCTGAATGCGATAGCCCGACACCTTGGTGGCGTTGCTCATCACCTTCTTGCGCTTGTCGACGATGGTTGTGCCGTCTTCGGTGGTGATGTTGTAGTTCTCGTAGCCTATCACCTTGCGCTTCTTGGGTTCCTCGCGTTTCTCGGGGATGGAGTCGTCGGCTTCGGGCTTAGCGGGCTGCGTGGCAGAGTCGGGCTTGTTGGTCTGTGCCACGTTGTTCTGCGGCACCGGCTTCTGCTGTGTGTTGTCCTGCTGCACAGGTTTGGGGGCCTCGACTGGTTTGGGCTTGCCGTTCACCAGTTCGGTGATTTCGGGCGACTGTGTGACAGTCACCTTACCCTGTCCGGCCTTCTGCTGCTGCAGGTGGTCGATGTATTTCTGTGCCTGTACAGGTAAAGGCAAAAAGGTAAAAAGGCAAAAAGGTAAAACCCAGATGACCTTTTTAATCAAATTATTCGAATATTTGTTCATAAGCCTTTGTTTTTTACATTTCTACTTTTTACTTTTTCACCTTTTTACTTTTTTACCTTTTTGATAAAGTGTTATTTCTTCCAGGCATCGATGATACCCTTGAAGTCGGCTGCCTTGAGCGAAGCACCGCCGATGAGGCCACCGTCGATGTCGGGCTTAGCAAACAGCTCAGGAGCGTTAGAAGCCTTGCACGAACCGCCATAGAGGATGGTGGTGTCGTCGGCAACAGTCTGTCCGTACTTCTCGGCAATGATAGAGCGGATGTAGGCGTGAATCTCCTCAGCCTGCTCTGCTGTGGCAGTCTTACCGGTACCGATGGCCCAGATGGGCTCGTAGGCGATGACGATCTTGCGGAAGTCTTCCTCTGAGAGGTTGAATACGCTGCCCTCGAGCTCGGCCTTCACCACTTCGTTCTGCTTGCCGGCTTCGCGCTCTTCGAGGCTTTCGCCGATGCAGAAGATAACCTTCAGGTCGTTCTTCTGTGCCAGCAGCACCTTCTCTTTCAGGATTTCGGGAGTCTCCTTGTAGTATTCGCGGCGCTCTGAGTGGCCCAGGATGACATACTGTGCACCCGTGCTCTTAATCATCTCAGCCGAAACCTCACCAGTGAAGGCACCTTTCTCCTTGTCGGCGCAGTTCTCGGCGCCAAGGCCGATGATGTCCTGATCGAGGAACTCGGCGATGCTTGCCAGGTGGATGAACGGTGTGCAGATGACCACACCGCAGTTGGGCTTGTCGGCCTTGAGTGTCTCGTTGAGCTCTTTGGCAAGAGCGATACCGTCTTGCAGGTTCATGTTCATTTTCCAGTTACCTGCTACAATTTTCTTTCTCATTTTGCTTTTCTGAATTAAATGTTTATATATACTGCTTTGATGTTTCTTTTTTCGTAGCCACTTGGTCCATGCGAACAGTCGGTCGGCCAGCGTTAGGAAGAGCAGCGGCAGCACAAACCATGTCAGTATGGCGGCTATCTTGCCGGGAACAGAGTCGGTGGGCATTTTCCCCTCGTCGAGCTGTTCTAGCGGCAGGCTCTTGCCGGTCTTGTCTTTCTTCACGTATTCGTCGCCCAACTTTGGCAGCCTGTTGTGGCTCCATTTGCGGATGACGGTGCCGTCGCGAAGCAGCAGCAGTCCGGGGTTACTGCGGATGACGGTCTTCAGCGTGGTCTCGTCGGTGACGCAGAACTCATATTCGGCTCCTGTGATGTCGCGCCAGCGGTCGATGCTCTCCTGCGGACTGGCGGTGAGACAGATGAATGGGTAACCATGTTCCTGTGCGTACTCGTAGATTTGGTCGATGTCGCCGAAGTTGGTGTCGCTGGCGAACCTCAGCTGTGGCGAGACGAGCAGGAAGGTGTAGCCCTCGCGGCTAAGCACGTCGTCGGTGATGTCGTCGCCCTCGGCGGTCTGTATGCTGAAGTCGTGGATGGGCGGCACATACCCCTGTTTCACCATGATGCTCTTCTGTTCCACGAATGTCCATGTGGAGTCGGGATAGTCGCTGAGCGAGAACTCGCGGCGCTCGCCGTTTTTCTCCATGATGAACGTTGTCTCAAATACCGGTTGCTCGGCATCTTCGGGAAACTCCATTCCCTCTTTGATGTTGGCTCCCACGTGGTAGGGGCGGAAGTCGAACTGCGGCAGTGTCCATAAACTCCAGATGCTCGAGATGAGTATGAAGATTATGGTGAAGTTGACCACTATCCACTGGTTGGTCCTGCTGATGAACCGCATCATGAGCAGCGGCCAGCGGGCAATGACCAGGGCACAAGCCAGCAGCACAACGTTCTTGAGCAGCGTTTCACCGTTGGTCAGGTGGATGGCGTCGCCAAAGCACCCGCAGTCGGTGATGGGATTGGCCAGCCAGAGCCACAGGGTGATGAGCGTCATGACGGCCATGAATACCACCGTGAGTTTCGAGGTGGTGCGCCTGTGGATGGCAAACAGCAGGAAGATACCCAGGCAGAACTCGGTGGCGGAGAGCAGTATGGAGGCTCCGAGCGTGACAAACGACGGCACATACTGCACCAACGAGACGGCTTCCAGATAGTCTTCTATCTTATATTGCGTGCCCAGTGGGTCGATGGCCTTCACGTATCCGCTGAAGATGAACGTCAGCGCTACCAGGAACCTGCAAATGTTTACCGCCCACTTCATTTCCGCTTCTTCCTATTTCGTGTTAACCTGCCGTTATTCCGTGAGTTTGATGACTCCGAACACGGCATAGTTGATGATGTCCATGTAGTTGGCATCGATGCCTTCGCTGACGAGCGTCTGCCCCTGCAGGTCTTCTATTTCCTTGATACGCTGTATCTTGGTCAGTATGAAGTCGGTGTAGCTGCTAACGCGCATCGAGCGCCAAGCCTCGTCGTAGTCGTGGTTCTTGCGCAGCATCAGCGCCAGGGCTTCCTGCGCATGCTTGTCGTAGAGTGCCAGCGCCTTTTCGGGGTCGATGTCCACTTCGTCTACGTAGCCCTTTTCCAGCTGGATTAGGCCCACGATGCCGTAGTTGATGAGCGCGATGAACTCAGGACGGATGCCTTCGCCCACCATCGATTCCTTTTTTATCTCGAGCGAGCGTATGCGCTTGGCCTTGATGAAGAGCTGGTCGGTGAGCGATGAAGGACGGAGAATGCGCCACGATGCGCCGTAATCGTGCAGTTTCTTTTCGAAAAGCGTGCGGCACTCGGCCATCGCGTCCCTGAATTGTCGTTCTGTGTTATTCTCTGTCGACATGTATGATAAACTTCGAAATTCGCTGCAAAATTACTCAATAAATGTGAAACTTCCAAATATAAGAGGCAAAAAAGCCATTCGGCGCCGGCGTGCCGACGGGTTATTGAGCGGGTTGTTTATCATTTTGCTTCTTTTGCAGCTCTTCTTTCTTCATGTTCAGGAAGCGCACGCGGGCACACTGCGTGTCGAATTTCACCTGCATGGAGTCGAGTTCCAGTCGCATGGCTCCCAGTTCGTTGAGTTCTTTCTCGGTGGCTTTCAGCGCCTCGCGGTGGGCATCGGTGATGCGTTTCAGCGAGTCGTAGCGCTGCTGTGTGCGCTGTAACATGCTGTCCAGCTGTGGTATTTCTTTCTGTGCAGCCTCAATCATCGAGTCGATGCGCTGCATTTTTATCTCGCCATAGGTAGGCAGCTTTGCCTTTTGCTGGCACGAGCAGAGCAGGAAGAGTGAAACACCTGCCACAATCAATAATCTCTGTTTCATGGGGGCAAAGGTACGATTAAGCGAGGACAATACCAAAAAGAAACTCGTTTATTTTTGAATTGTCGAGCGGAAGTACCTTATGCAAAGGTACGAATTGGTGAGCACAAAACCAAAATAGAATCGAATTTTTGCGTACCTTTATGTCCCTTTGGGCCATGAAGGTAGGCTGCATCTCAACAAAAAAAGAAAAGATTTCTTTGTTTTGTCTTCGATTTGCACTACCTTTGCAGCCAAATTCAAGGAGCATGGTTCTCTATAGCGACGCACAATTAGCAGAAATACTCGATAAAGACATATTCCATCTGATTTCCGATTCGGCCGACGAATTGGGAGTGGAATGCTATGTCGTGGGCGGCTTCGTTCGCGATATCTTCCTGGAACGGCCATCGAAAGACATCGACGTGGTGGTCGTGGGCAGCGGCATCGATGTGGCTAGCCGCCTGAAGGAAAAGCTGGGACGAAAGGCCCACCTCTCGGTTTTCCGCAATTTCGGCACCGCCCAGGTGAAGATGGGAAAGATGGAGGTGGAGTTTGTGGGCGCTCGCCGTGAGAGCTACAGCCACGATTCGCGCAAGCCCATCGTTGAAGACGGTACGCTGGAGGACGATCAGAACCGGCGCGACTTCACCATCAACGCGCTTGCCATCTGCCTGAATAAGAGCAGGTTCGGCGAATTGGTGGACCCCTTCGAAGGACTCTACGATATGGAGGACGGCATCATCCGGACTCCACTGGACCCCGACATCACTTTTTCCGACGACCCGCTTCGCATGCTTCGGGCCGTCAGGTTTTCTGCCCAGTTGAAGTTCGACATCGAGCGGGAGACGCGCGATGCCCTTACGCGCAATGCCAACCGCCTGCAGATTATCAGCGGCGAGCGCATTCAGGAGGAGTTCAACAAGATTATGATGACCGACCAGCCCAGTCGCGGCATCTATGAACTCTACGACACGGGACTGCTCTACCAGTTCCTGCCCGAACTCTGTTCGCTCGACATCGTGGAGACCCGCAACGGCCGTGCTCACAAGAACAACTTCTATCACACGCTGGAAGTGCTGGATAACGTGGCTGCCCGTGGTGCCGGACTGTGGCTGCGCTGGGCGGCACTTATGCACGACATCGGTAAACCCAAGTCGAAGCGCTGGGACCCGCTGGTGGGCTGGACCTTCCATAATCATAACTTCCTGGGTGCCAAGATGGTGCCGGCCATCTTCCGCCGCATGAAACTGCCGCTGGATGCCAAGATGAAATATGTGCAGAAACTGGTGGATTTGCACATGCGTCCCATTGTTATTGCCGACGAGGTGGTGACCGACAGCGCCGTTCGCCGTCTGCTCAACGATGCCGGCGACGATATCGACGACCTGATGACGCTCTGCGAAGCCGACATCACCTCGAAGAACGAAGTGCGCAAGGCTCATTTCCGCGAGAATTTCCGTATGGTTCGTGAGAAACTGGCCGACCTGAAGGAAAAAGACTACAAGCGTCTGCTGCAGCCCGTCATCGATGGCAACGAGATTATGGAGATGTTCGGCCTGAAGCCATCGCCCGAGGTGGGCGCATTGAAACAGTGCCTGAAGGATGCCGTGCTCGACAATAAAGTGCCCAACGAGCGCGAGCCGCTGATGGAATTGCTGATGCAGAAAGCTGCCCAGATGGGGCTGTCGATAGCAACGAAGGATTAAAAAAACATAAATTCTACGGTCTTCGTTTCTTGAATTACCTATGCATTCGTTTTTTTTATGTAATTTTGCATCTTGAAAACTGAATTCTTTTAAAAAGTTTTCAAGGTATAACGTTTATTTCAGAGTGTTTGAAGATAGTATTAATAATATAAATAGGTATGAAAAAAAGCAAGTTTTTAATGATTGCAGCTCTTGCTGCTCTTCTGGTTTCATGCGGCGGTAATAAGGGCGGCATGAGTTTCGGAGACAATGAGTACCCTGTGGAGGCGGCTGGCACCAGCAGCGCAACGCTGCAGACCTCGTATCCTGCCACCATCAAAGGTATTCAGGATGTGGAAATCCGTCCGAAGGTGTCTGGTTTCATCACCCGCGTTTGCGTGAAGGAAGGTCAGACGGTAGGCGCTGGGCAGTTGCTCTTCGTGATTGACAACGAGACCTACCAGGCCAGCGTACGTCAGTCCCAGGCAGCCGTTAACACCGCTTTGGCCCAGTGCAACACATCTAAGTTGACTTACGAGAATACCAAAAAGCTTTATGATAACAAGGTGGTTGGCGACTTCGAACTGTCGAGTGCCAAGAACGCCTACGATGTGGCTCAGGCTCAGCTCGCCCAGGCCAAGGCCGGACTGGCCAACGCCCGCGAGATGCTGCAGTTCTGCTACGTGAAGAGTCCTACATCGGGTGTTATCGGTAGCCTTCCCTACAAGGTGGGTGCCATGGTAAGTGCCTCCAGCACGCCGGCATTGACCACCGTTTCAAACAACAGCACGATGGAGGTTTACTTCTCTGTCACCGAGAAGGATATGCTCTCCATGTCGAAGAACGCCGGTGGCATGAATGCCGCCATTGCCAACTTCCCCTCAGTGAAGCTCCAGCTGGCCGACGGTACTGAATACGGTCACGAAGGCCGGGTGGTGAAAGCCAGCGGTGTGGTGGATGCTGCCACGGGTACCATTCAGATTATTGCCCGCTTCAGCAACCCCGAGCGTCTGCTCAAGAGTGGCGGTTCGGGCTCTGTCATCATCAAGCGCGACGACAGCCGGGCCATTGTCATCCCGCAGAGCGTGGTCAGTCAGGTGCAGGACAAGAAATTTGTCTATATACTGGGCAAGGACAATAAGGTGAAATACACCGAGATTACCGTGAATCCCCAGAACGACGGCAACAACTTCATCGTTACCAGCGGACTGAACGTGGGCGACAAGTATGTCACCAATGGTATTACCAAGCTCACAGATGGAATGGAAATCAAGCCTATCACGCCCCAGCAGTATCAGAAGAAGATTAATGACCAGGCTGGTTCCATGACCGCCGGTGAAATAGTCAAGGAACTGCAGAAGTAATAGGATAACTTTTTTCAATAAACGACTATGACATTTACCGCATTTATAAAACGTCCGGTGCTCTCGACGGTGATTTCTATCCTCATCGTCATACTGGGTTTTATCGGACTGATATCACTGCCTATTGAGCAGTATCCCAACATTGCACCCGCCACGGTGAGCGTCTGGACTTCCTACCCCGGCGCCGATGCCGAGACGGTGAAGAACTCCGTCATCACACCGCTCGAAGAAAGCATCAACGGTGTGGAGGGTATGGACTACATCACTTCTACTGCCAGTTCAGGTTCGGCAAGCATCAGCATTACCTTCCGTCAGGGCTATAACCCCGACATGTGTGCCGTGAACGTGCAGAACCGCGTGCAGCAGGCACAGTCGTTGCTGCCTTCCGAGGTGACGCAGATTGGTGTGCAGGTGCAGAAGCGTCAGAACTCGCAGGTCATCATGTATGCATTGGTTTCGCCCGATGGCCGCTACGACGACGAGTTCATCACCAACTATGCCAACATCAACGTCGTGCCGGCGCTGAAACGTGTCGAAGGCGTAGGCGACGTGCAGTCACCGGGTATGAAGACCTACTCCATGCGTGTGTGGCTGAAGCCCGACGTGATGAAACAGCACGGTCTGATGCCTAGCGACATTACCGCTGTGCTGGCCGAGCAGAATATCGAGGCTGCCCCTGGTAAGTTCGGCGAGGAGAGCAATGTGGCTTACGAGTACGCCATGCGCTATACCGGTCGACTGAAGACGGCTGAGGAGTTTGGCAACATCATCATTTCGAGTGATGCCAGCGGCCAGACGCTGAAACTGAAAGACGTGGCCGACATCAAACTTGGTGCGCTGACCTATAGCGTTGCCATGCGCGACAACGGTATGCCGTCTGTCATGGGTATGGTGCAGCAGGTGGCCGGCTCTAACGCCACCCAGATTGCCCGCGACTGTAAGAAAGTACTTGAGGAACAGGCTAAGTCGTTCCCCCCGGGACTGGAATACCGCATCAACATGGACGTGACGGAGTTCCTCTTCGCTTCTATCGAGGAGGTGGTATTCACGCTTATCCTCACGCTCATTCTGGTGTTCATCGTGGTGTATGTGTTCCTGCAGGACTGGCGCTCAACGCTTATCCCGCTGATTGCCGTTCCTGTATCGCTCATCGGTACGTTCTTCTTCCTCAACTTAATGGGCTTCTCCATCAACTTGCTTGTGCTGTCGGCCTTGCTGCTGGCCATCGCCATTGTGGTCGACGATGCCATTGTGGTGGTCGAGGCCGTGCATGCCAAGCTTGACTTGGGTTATAAGAGTGCGCTGACGGCCTCCATCGATGCCATGAACGAGATTTCGGGAGCCATTATCTCCATTACGCTGGTCATGGCCTCGGTGTTTATCCCCGTGTCGTTCATGGGCGGCGTTACCGGAACATTCTATCAGCAGTTTGGTCTGACAATGGCCATCGCCATCATCATCTCGGCTGCCAACGCCCTGACGCTGTCGCCGGCCCTTTGTGCCATCTTCCTGAAACCGCACGACGAAGAAGGTCATGAGAAGAAGATGTCGTTGCTCGACCGCATGCATACCTCGTTCAACACGTCGTTCGACGCCATGAACACGAAATACAAGAATGCAGTACAGAAACTGGTGCGTAAGCCCGTCGTAGTTATCACTACGGTCATCTTGGGTATCGTAGTGCTGGGCGTCACCATGTTTACGACGAAGACCGGACTTGTGCCCGACGAAGACCAGGGCATCATGTTCTGTACCATCACCATGCCACCGGCAACCTCTGTGGCACGCACCCAGCAGGTTATCAACGAGGTGGATTCTATTATTGCCGCCTTCCCCGCCGTGCAGAGCCGCGAGCAGCTGCAGGGCTACAACTTCATCGCAGGTTCGGGAAGCGACCAGGCCACGTTTATCGTCAAGCTGAAGCCCTTCGATGAGCGCAAGCACGGACTGTGGTGGAAAATCAGCGGATTGTGGCAGGGCGACGGCATCTACCGCTTCTTCCTCGATCCCGATGCCGTGACGGGTCTCCAGGCTCAGTTGTTTATGAAGACCGCCCACATCAAGGATGCTTCCATTCTGGCCTTCGCACCGCCTATGGTGCAGGGTTACTCGGCATCAAACGGTATTTCCGTTGTCATGCAGGACCGCACCGGCGGCGACCTGAACAAGTTCTTCAACATCGTTCAGGACTTCCTGAAGGCCTATAATGAGCGTCCGGAGATTAGCCGTGCTCAGACCAGCTACAACCCGAACTACCCGCAGTACATGATTCATGTCGATGTGGCCAAGTGTAAGCAGTCTGGCCTATCGCCCCGCGTGGTGCTCTCCACGCTGCAGGGTTACTATGGCGGTCTCTATGCCTCTAACTTCAACAGCTACGGTAAACTCTACCGTGTCATGGTGCAGGGTGCCCCTGAGACACGCATGACTCAGGAGTCGCTCAATAATATATATGTACGCACGGGAGCCGGCATGGCACCTATCAACGAGTTCTGCCATCTGGAGCGTGTGTATGGTCCGGCCAACATCAACCGATTCAACCTCTTCACCTCTATCAATGTACAGGCAACAGTGGCCGACGGTGTCTCTACCGGTGAGGCTATCAAGGCCCTCGAAGAGGTGGCCGAACAGACACTTCCTGCAGGATATACCTATGACTTTAGCGGACTGACGCGTGAGGAGGCCAAGGCTTCTAACTCCACGTGGATGATCTTCCTGCTCTGCTTCATGTTCATCTACCTCATCCTGTCGGCACAGTACGAGTCGTACATCCTGCCGCTGGCTGTGGTGCTCTCCGTGCCCTTCGGCCTTGCAGGCTGTTTCCTCTTTACGATGCTCTTCGGCCACGCCAACGACATCTACATGCAGATTTCGCTTATCATGCTTATCGGTCTGTTGGCTAAGAACGCCATCCTGATAGTACAGTTCGCGCTCGAACGACGCCAGACGGGTATGGCCATCTCGTGGTCGGCCATCTTGGGTGCCGCAGCCCGTCTGCGTCCTATCCTGATGACCTCATTGGCCATGGTAATCGGACTGCTGCCCATGATGTTTGCATCGGGTGTGGGCAAGAACGGTAACCAGACGCTCGGCGCAGCTGCCGTTGGCGGTATGTTGATTGGTACGCTCTTCCAGATTATCGTCGTGCCCGGCCTGTTCGTCATCTTCCAGTCATTGCAGGAGAAGTTCAAGCCGATGAAGTTCGAAGACGACGATGCTGATGTGGATACCGAACTGCTGCAGTACACCCAGCCGTTGGAAATATCTAATAAGGATTACGTGAAATAAAGACCCACCCCCAGCCCCTCCCTAAATGGAGGGGAGGGATGTGTCTCAAGTCAGATAAAATAATAAAAATAATTGGAGTAGAATATGAAAATTGCACAATATTTAAAGGTCGTAACTTCTTCCCTTCATATAGGAAGGGGATGGGTGTGGGTCATGTTCCCTCTCTTCCTCAGCAGCTGCGGCCTCTACAACCAATATGAGCGGCCCGAGGTGAACACAACCGGCATTATCCGCGATCCGGTTAGCCTGGTGGACACCTTGAAGGCTTCCGCCGACACTACCACCTTCGCCAACCTGCCTTGGCGCGAGGTGTTCACCGATCCCCAGCTGCAGAAGCTTATCCAGCAGGGACTCGACAAGAATCCTGACCTGCTCAATGCCGCACTCAACGTGCACATGGTGGAGTCGCAGCTCAAGATGGCCAAGCTGGCTTTCCTTCCACAGGTGACCTTCTCGCCGCAGGGTACGCTTTCTTCATGGGACTTCGGTAAGGCATCGCAGATTTATTCTCTGCCGCTGAACGCATCGTGGACGGCCGATCTCTTCGGTAACATCCTCAACCAGAAGCGTTCTACACAGATGGCACTCCTTGCCACGAAAGACTATCAGACGGTGGTGAAGACCAAGATTGTGTCGGGCGTTGCCAATATGTATTACACGCTGCTGATGCTCGACCGCCAGCTGGAGATTGTCAACGACATGGCCGGACTGACCAAGGATACCTGGGACATGATGAAACTGCAGATGCAGCTGGGACGCTATCGCTCCACCAGCGTGCAGAGTGCCGAGGCCGGCCACTACAGCGTGCTGGCACAGACCGAAGACATCAAGCGCCAGATTCGTGAAGTGGAGAACTCTCTTTCGTTGCTCATCGGACAGCCCGCTCAGACCATTCAGCGCGGAAAGCTTGCCGACCAGAAACTGCCCGAGAAATTCTCTACAGGCGTGGGCATCCAGCTCCTGAAAAACCGTGCCGACGTGCATGCTGCCGAGATGCAGCTTGCAGGCAGCTTCTACGATGTGAACGCCGCTCGCGCAAAGTTCTATCCCAGTCTTACCATCAGTGCCACTGGTTCCTATACCAACAGTGGCGGCATGGGAATCGTGAATCCCGGTAAGATTCTGGCTTCGGCCGTTGCCTCTCTGGTACAGCCCATCTTCATGAACGGCCGTCTGACGGCAGCCCTTAGGGTGGCAGAGGATACCTACGAGCAGAACTACAACAAATGGCAGAATGCCGTTCTCTCGGCAGGCAGCGAGGTGTCGAATGCGCTCGTGGCCTACAATGCCTACGATGCCAAGAGCAAACTCGAGGCCCATCAGGTGGAAGTGCTGAAGAAGAACGTCGAGGACACCCGTGCCCTGGTAAGTTCATCCACCAGCACCTATCTCGAGGTTATCTCGGCCCAGAACTCGCTGCTCAATGCCGAAATCTCTAAGGTCACCGACGACTTCAACAAGATGCAGGCCGTGGTAAGTCTTTATCAGGCACTGGGTGGAGGAAGTAAATAAGGACCCTCCCCCCAGCCCCTCCCTATAGGGCGGGGAGTGGATACTCTCAATGATATTATTCAATATAAATATAAATATTAAAACAATGACCCTATAAACCTCTCGATAAAGGTTAAAACACCCTCCCTAAACAGGGAGGGCAGGGGTGGGTCTCTTTTTTTTTATGATCAGCGACAAAGCAGTAATCAGCGAAAAGGCGAAAATTGGGAAGAATGTCACAATCTATCCCTTCGCCTATATAGAAGACGATGTGGAGATTGGCGACGACTGCGTCATCTATCCATACGTCAGCGTGATGAACGGCACACGCATGGGGCGTGGCAACAAGATTCATCAGAACACCGTGCTGGGAGCCATTCCGCAGGACTTCAGCTATCGCGGCGATGCCACGGTGCTTGTCATCGGCGACGACAATATCATCCGCGAGAATGTAGTCATCAACCGCGCCACCTTCAAGGATGGCGAAACCCGTATTGGCAACCGCAACTTCATCATGGAGGGCGTCCATCTCTCTCACGACACCCATGTGGGCGACGGCTGCGTGTTTGGTTATGGTTCCAAGGTGGCCGGCGATACAGAGTTCGGTATCGGCGTGATTCTTTCATCGAATGTGATTGTAAATCCGCAGGTACGCATCGGTAACGGCGTCATGGTCAGTAGCGGATGCCGTGTCTCCAGGGATGTGCCTCCCTATATCGTGGCCAACGACAACCCTGTCCGTTACGGCGGACTTAATGCCCAGGTGCTTACCGCTCATGGGGTCGATGAAAAAATACAGAAGCATATTGCCAACGCCTATCGCCTGATTTTCCACGGACAGACCTCGGTCTTCGATTCCGTCATTCAGGTGAAGGAGCAGGTGCCCGATAGTTTAGAAATCCGCAACATTGTGGAATTCATCCGTGGTACCAAGCTGGGTATCATCGGAAAACAGTAAACTCATACCTATAATTTTTTAATGACGGAGAGGACGAGTCGAGAGATTCGTTCTCTTTTAAATAAGTGGATGCGCAAATATCGTTCATAGAATTATAAACACAAAGCGACAAAGATATTAAACAAAAATCCACACAAATCCTACGAAAATATTTATGTCAGATTTTTGAAGATTTTTGTCCTTTATTTCTTTGTGTCTTTGTGTTCCAATAATAATGTTGACTGATTACATATTTCATGAAATCCTCTGAAATGGAAAAGAAAGAAGGTTCAGCCATAGCAATGACCTCCGGCTCTCCGGTCCGCCATATCCTGCAGTTTGCCCTTCCCCTCATCCTGGGCTATATCCTGCAGCAGGTATATTTGGTGACCGATGCGGCTATCGTGGGGCGTTTTCTTGGAGTCAACGAACTGGCTGCCGTGGGAGCCAGCAGCAGTATCATGTTCCTCATCATGGGATTCTGTAACGGCTCCTGTGCCGGCTTTGCCATTCCCGTATCACAGGCGTTCGGGGCGCAGGACTTCCAGCGCATGCGCCGTTATGTGTGGAATGCCTTGCTGCTGTCAGCCATCATCGTTGTTGTGCTCACCTTGGTGTGCTCCCTGCTTTGTTCCTGGATTCTCCGAATGGTGAGCACCCCTGCCGAGATTTTCCATGATGCCTGGCTTTTCCTGCTCATCCAGTTCCTCAGCATCCCCTTCACCATTGCCTACAATCTGCTTGGCAGTTTCATCCGAGCTTTGGGCAACAGCAAGACGCCTTTCCTCATCCTGATTATCTCCAGTCTTTATAATGCCGTGCTGGCCTTTGTCCTGATTGTCGTGCTGAAGATGGGTGTCGAAGGTTCAGCCCTTGCCACCATGGTATCGCAGGCATTGTCGGCCTATTGGTGCTACACCTATATCCGCCGGAAGATGCTGCAGCTGATTCCCCTGCGCGAAGACCGTCACTACGATGCATCCCTTTCCCGCAACCTGCTCTGGCAGGGCGTTCCCATGGGCTTGCAGTTCTCCATCACCGCTATCGGCAGCATTATGGTGCAGACGGCCAACAATGCCTTGGGAACAGTCTGTGTGGCTGCCTTTACCGCAAGTCTTCGCGTAAAATATCTCTTCACCTGCGTCTACGAGAACCTTGGCGTGGCCATGGCCACCTATTGCGGTCAGAATCTGGGTGCGGGTAAAATCGGTAGGATAGGGCAGGGCCTTCGTTCCGCCACCGGCATCATGCTTATTTATATGGTTTTCACGGTCGTTGTCCTGCATTTCTTTTCCGACGAACTTATCCTGCTGTTTGTCGATGGTAGTGAGTCGGAGATTGTTGCCAACGGCGTCATCTACATGCAGCTCACCAGTTATTTCTTCCCCTGTCTCGGCATGCTTACCATTCTGCGCTACAGTATTCAGGGATTAGGCTACAGCAACCTCTCCATCCTTTCCGGTGTGATGGAGATGATAGCCCGTGCCGGTGTCAGTATCTGGTTGATTCCCGCCATAGGCTGGCTGGGTGTCTGCTGGGGCGATCCCGTAGCCTGGGTTTTTGCCGACCTCTTCCTCATCCCCTGCATGTATTTCCTTTACCGCCATATCCAGCAGAAAGAAAGACCCACCCCCAACGGACCCACCCCCAACCCCTCCCTATAGGGCGGGGAGTAGATAGTGATGCCGCTACATATTACTTCCCCTCCTTAGAGAAGAGGGGCCAGGGGTGGTTGATAACAGGTGGGAAATTCCTGTGCCACAAAGTATTTACTCCCCTCCATTTAGGGAGGGGCTGGGGGTGGGTCTCTTTCCTCGTAAGGGCGGGGCAGATAGTGATGCCGCTACATATTACTTCCCCTCCTTAGTGAGGAGGGGCTAGGGGTGGTTGATAACAAGAGTGGCTCAGTAACTCCCCTCCCATCGTAGGGGAGGGGCAAGGGGTGGGGTCAGTAATTAGAAATATAGGCCATACATTTCGGCCAAAATCTTCTGCGAATTCTATAAAATTGATGCTTTTGATGTTTTTTCCTTTAAAATCTTTGTATCTTTGTGTCTTTGTGTCTTTGTGTTCCATTAATCTAATAATCACCCGAAAATGTGATTTTTGCCGCAAAAAATCATCCGAAAATGTGATTTTTTGCTTGTTCTAATAGCCGAAAATGTGATTATAGTGTATGAAATGCTTAAAAGAAAGATAGATACAAAAACATTGGGTGGAATGGCCAGTTCTACACCTTCCCCTATTTCCTTACTTTCCTTTTAAAACGCTTTCTGAAGGAACAACGCTCATAACTTCCGTTATCGTCCTCGTTAAGGTTATCGTTATCGTTAACGTTAAGGTTAACGTTAGGTTTCTCGCGCGCGTATAAAAAGTTTTTTCCCGAAAAAAATGCCACTTTGCCACCTCCCCTTTGTTTATGGGGGCTGAGGCGGTGGCATTATGGTGGCATTAGTGGCATTTTCGGGCAAATTGTTCAACACAGAGATACAGAACTACAGAGTTTATTAATCTTACGCTGTGGTTCTTCGTGTCTTTGTTTCTTTGTGTTTTACCCTTTGAATGAAAAAGTGCAGCCCTTTTGCACTGGTAGTGCAAATAGGTTGCACTATTAGTGCAAAAGTTTTGCACCGTTTTAAATAATAATCTTTTGGGCGGGCTTTGCCCTTGAAATTAAATTTTGAATTCTGTATATGATTTTTGATGCAGCATAAACTTATACAATAACCCTGACGATAACGAAGACGATAACGAAACCTTAACGATTTGCTATAGCATATAGGTACAACTACTTGATGTGTATCTACCATCATTCGTAGAATAATAACGCAAAAAATACCTCTATAGACTACTCTTCGTCATCAGCCCAGATACAGTCTTATAAGGCAAAGGTTTACACTATTCAAGCAGCCATTTCCAGATTGGCTTTATTTCACTCATATTATAGCAAGCCTGTATCGCCGTATGTTCATCGGGCAGGTAGAAATCCACTTCCACATTCTTGTTATAATAGTAAAGATGCTCTTCATCGTAAATCTGATGCAAGTGTTTGGACAATTATTTTCATTACCAATGAAAATTTTTAGCCAATTATTTTCATTGGTAATGCAAATTTTTCTTGTTTCCTGCTTCAACGTAAGCATTCGATAAACTACAAGTAGTGTACACCCATCCGCTCACCGAGTTCTGCCTGGGTAAGCGACAGTGACTCTCTTGCTTTTCAAATATCGTCCGAAAATGCCACTAATGCCACCATAATGCCACCGCCTCAGCCCCCATAAACACAGGGGAAGTGGCAAAGTGGCATTTCTTTTGGAGAAAAAACTGGTTCATCCGACATTTCGAGTGATAAAATGATGCGATAGAAAAGAAAACCGCTGTAAATATTGTATATTTGAATAACCACAAACAAATGTACAAAGATGAACAGCAGTTTTCTATATCATGCTTGG
>JAEEGK010009917.1_pt1 | contig 22079 bp, 13 predicted proteins | sample 8958771 | NCBI WGS metagenome assembly JAEEGK01 (sample SAMN16246547, study PRJNA631951) | gut metagenome | biome: gut microbiome; feature: rumen; material: SC-attached | host: Bos | place: Iran: Karaj | collected 2018-10 | reverse complement strand
TAAATTAATTATTTTTATTTGTATTAATTCTTCATATATTTATTTTTTCTTTGATGATATTTTCAAATTAATTGTTAAATTTATTTTTAATAAATATAATCAATTTACCTTTTGACTAATTTAAATTATTTAAAATGATAAATAGTTTAATTTAAAAAAAATATAATTTTTTTCCCATCATTTATAATTCTTTATATACAAATCTAAGATTTAATTTATTATTTTTTTTAATACTTTTAAATTTTTTCGAAAACAAGATTTTCATATTTTTTCTCTATATAATTGTTTTACAAATCTATTCCTTCTATTACTTATCCATAACTACATCTTCCTTTTTCTTTTTCCATATTTCATTTATTAATTTTTTCCTCAGAGACATACACATCTATTTTTAACAATTATTCTTCCTCTAAATTTAAGTTGAGTATCTTTATTTTTTTCAATACTCTATTTACGATAGGTTTAAATTATTTTTCAAATTTTAATTTATAATTAATTATATTAAATAATTTTTTAATTTTTTTGATTTATTTTCATTTTAAATATTAATAATCAAATATTATAATATATCAGATTTTATTTATATAAATAAAAATAAAAAAAATTAAATAAATGTTTTTAGACAATAATGGAAAATATTTTTTTGAAGAAACTTTGAAAAATGAATATACTTTATCAATACATAATGAAATATTAGATAATATTGAGGATAAAGAATTTTCAAAAAATATGTATCAAAAAAAATATAATAAAATAGTTGATGGAAAAAAATATGTATTCTCATTTGAATTAAATTTAATTAAAATTGAAAATGAATCACAACAAATGAATTTATTAAACAAAGCACCTATTAATATAAAAATTTTAACAAATGAAAAAATTATTGAAACTAGAGATGTTTTTACATTTAATCAATTAAATATAATATTTGAATTTTTTAAAATTGATATTCCTTTTTACAGTAATAAAATTTTAACTGAGCAATTCATTAAAGATCTTTTTTTACAAAAAATTAATTACAAAGAAATAATTATTTCTGATTATCCTATTGAATCCATTATTTCTGATATTAAAAATAATGAAAAAATGTTAACATTTTATTCATTTTCTAAATTTATAAATTTATATATAAAAAGTGAATTTGGTTTAAATAAATATATTGAAAGAAAATTTTTGGCTCAAAATATTTTTAATATTAATCCAGAAATTGAAATAAATTATTTTTCTTTTAAATCAAGAAAAAAACTTTGGGACATATTTTTAAATAATATTTATGAAAATAAGAAAGAATATTTTATGACAGGTCCACAAGGAAATGGTAAAACATTTTCTTTATTGGGATTTGTAAATTCATTTGATAATTTAAATTCAAATATAAAAATAGCATATTATAATTTAGATGCATTAAACAATTCTCAAAATTATTTAGATATTCTAATATATGAATCAAGAAAATTATTTAATAATATAGAAGAAATTAAAGCCGCTTTAAAATATATTAAAAAAACACTTATAATATATAATGATAAAATACCTATTATTGAAGGTTTAATTAATTTTATCGATATAAATAATAATAATGATGGTATTAAATATATTATTATATTTGATCAATATAAATATGTAAATAATGGAAATATTGAGGAAAATGAATTTAATCATTTAAGAAATGTTATAAAAAAAAAAATAATTTTTTTTTGATAGTATGCAGTTCAATTAATTATAAAGGAGTTAAAGACAGTTTATTAAAAAATTGGTTTTTTAATAAAGATATTAATATTCCACTATATGAATTAAATAATTATATTATAAATTATAAAGATTATATAAAGGAGGAAGATGAAAAAAATAATAATTTAAAATTATTAGGATATTTTCCAAGATATTATCAAATGAAAAATATTTTAAATAAAAAAATAATAAATGTTCTAAAAAAAAAAATTAAAGATAAAATAAAAAAATTTTATAATAATAATAATCATTTGATTGAAGATAATTTAAGACAAATTAAATATTTGGTAAATAAAAAACTGGATTTAAATGAATTTAAAAGTTTTATTGAAACTAAACCTATTAAATATTTTTTATTAGATAATGAAGAAAAAAAAGTAAATTATCTTTATCCATTAGTTAAAATTGCTATTAATGAGTTATTTAGAACACTTTATTTTGAAATTCAAATAAATGATGATTTATCAGGAAGTGAAAAAGGATGGATTTTTGAACATTCATGTATTAATAAATTAGTTAGTGAAAATTTGTTTATGAATTATTATATTGACAATGTTTTTGAAATTAAAAGTATTTTTAATAGAGAAAAAATAGATTATAATTTTAATATGAATGAAAATAGTTTGTTTATTTTTAAATATAATAATATTAAAAGATATGATTGTGCAATTTTCCTTGGAAATGAAAATTATTTATTATTAATACAAATAAGTACTCATAAAACAAAAAAACAATTAGAACAATATAAAGATGATGTTATTAACAAAGATATTTTAAAAATTAAGAGATTTTTAAAAGAGAATAATATTTATCCGGTGCAATATTATTTATTTTTTATTCTTGATTATAATAATTATAAACAAAATGCAAATTATATGGAACAATTTTCAAATTACAAATTTAATTATTATTTTTATAATAAACAAGAAAATAAATTTTATAATAATTTTTTTCAAGGATTGTCACATTTAAACATCAATAATGATGAAACTGAGATTGAACAAAAAAGAATAATTTCCTTTAAAAAGCATTCTTTTTTTGAAATAATTGATGATGAAAATTTTGATAACATTGAATATTCATTTGATTTATATTATGCTGAAGTTGGAATGAATTTATCTGAATTTATAGATGAAATTTGTCATGAATTTATAATTTATGATTTAAATGAATTGAAAGAAAAATATTTATTAAAAACATATGTAAAAACTTATGAAAGTGCTATAAATTATGATTATTATTCATATTTAAAAATGGATAAAATTATTATTGTGCTTGATAATGGAACATTATATATTGGAAAATCAAATATAATTTCTAATAAATATAGTTATAATTGGGAAGCATATGGAAGTAGTATTTTCTTTACTAAAAACAATGAAAAAAATTTATTTAATAAGAAAGGATATTTTATTTTTGAAAATCAAATAAAAAAAAAATAATCAAATATATTTATATTAAACTTTTAAAAAATAATTTATTAATTAATATTATATATAATAATTATATTTTCATTTTTTATATATTTAAATAAATACTTTAAAGATTTTCAAATAATTGAGAAGAAAAATAAAAAATGATTATTATTTCCCAAATATTGAAATTGAAATATGAAAAAAAATATAAAAAGAACTTTTTTTAAAGATATATAACTTTGACTTTTTCCTTTAAAAAAAAGTATATATTTTATGCATATTTATTTTTTAACATAATTTATTTATTATTTGAAATTATATGCATGAAAATTTAAAATAATCGAAATAATCATAAAATAATTGAATTAGAAAATAATTTTTTTTATTTTATTATAATATTAAATATAGGTAAAATATAAAATAAATATAATTTCATACAAAGTAAATTTTTATATTTTATAATTATTTTGATATTATTATATTTTTAATTTAATATCATTATTTTTTAAAATTCAATCAAAAATCAAAATTTTTTTCCTCAATAATATTCCTTAGATAATGAATTTTTATTATTCAATAACTTATTATATATTTAAAATTAGCAATATGATATATATTCTAAATATTTTTATTTTTTATTTTTGTTAATAATTGGATTTAAATTTTTAATATTATCAATAACAAAAATAAACACATTTACAATAAAACATTAAAAATATAATTAATTATGAAATATTCTAAATATTTTATCATCAAATGGAAAAAAATACAAATCCATATTATGAAATGTATTCAAAATCAATAGACAAAAATAAAAGAGAAGATTTTTGGTATGAACAATCAAAAGAAATATCATATATTAAGCCTCCAAAAAAATCTGAAATTCTAACTCAACGAAATAAAAAAATTCCTATATATGAATGGTTTCCAAATATAGAATTAAATATATGTTATAATTGTTTAGACAGGCATATAAAAAATAATTTAGGAAATGAAAATGCAATAATATTTGAAAGTTATTATTTAAATAAAATAATAAAAATAACATATAATGAATTATATAAAGAAGTAAATTTAACTTCATTTATTCTTCAAAAAAATAATATTAAAAAAGGTGATAGAATAATAATTTATATGCCAACAATTCCAGAAGGAATAATTAGTATGTTATCTTGTTGTAGAATTGGTGCAATTCATTCTGTTGTTTTTGGTGGTTTTGCTTATTATGAATTATCAGAAAGAATTAAAGATTCTAATCCAAAAATGATTATTATTTCCTCTTGTGGAATTGAACCAAAAAGAGTTATTAATTATTATAATATTGTAAATAAAGCTATTGAATTTTGTGGTGATGAATATAAGAACAATATTAAAATTTTAATTTTTCAAAGATATGATTCTTTATATATAAAAGAAAATGAAATTAATAGAAAAAATACACTTATTTATAATGAAGAAATAGAAAAAATCAAAAATAAAAATATAAACATTCCATGTGTCAAATTAAAAGGAAATGATATATTTTTTATATTATATACAAGTGGGACAAGTGGTATTCCAAAAGGAATAGTACATGATAATTCATCAATAATAACAATAAATTTCACAATGAAATATATAATGAATATATATTCAAAAGAAATAGTTTTTAGTACAAGTGACATAGGATGGATAGTAGGTCATATTTTCATTGTATATGGTCCATTATTGAGAGGAGCAACAACAGTAATTTTTGAAGGAAAACCAATTGGAACACCAAATCCAGGAAAAATATGGGAAATAATAGAAAAATTTAAAATAAAAGCATTTTACACTGCACCAACTGCATTAAGATCAATAAAACAAAATGATCCTAATTTAGATTATTTAAAAAAATACAATATTAATACATTAGAAAGTATTCATTTAAGTGGTGAGAGATGTGATAGTGAAACATATATTTGGTTAAAGGATAATTTAGATAAAAAATTATTAAATAATAACAATATAAAAAATAATAATAAAAATATAATAATAAATGATCAATGGTGGCAAACAGAAACAGGATGGCCAATTTGTTGTAATAATTTAGGAATAAAAACTTTTACTGATTTAAAACCTGGAATTTCAGGTCCTCCTTTAATGGGTTATTTAATTAAGATATTAGATGAAAATAATTTAGAAGAATTACCAATAAATAAAAATGGTATTATTTGTATTGAATTACCCTTACCTCCTGGATTTATGAAAACTTTATTTGGTAATGATGAAATTTTTTTAAAAAAATATATATCTAAAAATAATAAATATTATATTACTGGAGATATTGGTTTTAAAAATGAAAAAGGTTATATTTGTATTATGGGAAGAAATGATGATATGATTAAAATTTCTGGTCATAGATTATCAACTGGGAAAATTGAAGAAATTATTAATCAAATTAAAAATATAAGTGAATGTGCAGTTGTTAGTTTAAAAGATAAATTAAAAGGTGAAGTACCTTTTGGTTTTATTGTTTGTGAGAAAGGAACTAAAAATTTAAATGATGTTATAAATGAAGTTTATGTTAAAGTTGTTGAAAAAATTGGGAAAATTTGTTCTATGAAATGTGTTATTATTGTTGATAAATTACCTAAAACAAGAAGTGGGAAAATTATTCGAGTTTTACTTAAACAAATTGTAAATAAAGAAAAAATTTATATTCCTCCTACAATTGAAGATAAAAGTGTTGTTAAAGATATTTTAGTTAAAGTTAATAAAGCTAAATATTAAATTTTTTTATTTAAATTATTCATATTCAATAAATAATATCATTAATTATAATAATAATATATTTTATAATATAAATTTTTTTATTAAATAAAAATGATTCAAATTGAAAATAATGTATGTTATAAAAATGTTAAAATGGAAGATTTAGATGAAATAATTGAAAGTAAATTAATTGAATATGGTCAACCAATTTATTTAAATATTTATCATTTGAGTAGTTTTAATTATCTTATTCAACTTCTAGGATTTGGATTTTTTCATACTTCTTTAGAAATAAATGGAAAAGAGTTTTCATATTCTGCAACAAATGATGATAATTCAGGTATATTTTCAAATTCAATTGAAGATAAAAATTTAATTTTAAAAGAAAAAATTTATTTAGGTAATACTTTTTATAATGATGAAGAAATAAATGAAATTTTATTATTAAATACTCCTTATTGGCTTGGTAAATCTTATGATCCTTTTTTAAAAAATTGTAATCATTTTACTCAATTTTTATCTGGATTATTAATAGAAAATAATAATTTTATAAATGATTATCCTGAATATATAAATAGAATAACTCAATATAGTTTTTTTTTTAATTGTTTTTATACTCCAATTAAACGAATATATGGTAATATATTTTTAAATCCAAAAGTTGAAAATAATTTTAATTCTATAAATACTAGAAAAAATAATAATATTATAAATGATATTGAAAAAAATGATACTCCTATTTATCATCAAATTGAAACTAATATTGGTTTAATTGTTGAAAATAAAATTGATGGTGAACAAAATTATTCTTATGATAAAGTATCTTATAATAATAATTTGGAAATAAGTAAAGATAATTTTTCTGATCATCTATCTTTGAAAAGAAAATATACTATCAAAAATCAAAAAGATTTTATAAATAAAGCAATTATTAAATATAATTTTTTTTTAAAACCTTTTTATTATCATGGAAATATTTTAATATTAAAAAAATTGTCAAAAGCAGATTATTTTTTTATAAATAAAAATTATAATAAAGCTTTAATATTGTATCAAGAAATTTTAAAAGAAATTGAGAATAATGATAATATTGAATTAAATTTTAATAAAATTTATTCTTTTCCAACTTCGAAATATCATTTTAATTCAAATGATAATATAAAATACATTTTATTAAAAATAAAAATCCTTCATAGTATTTATTATATATATTTTATTAATGATTTATTTGATGAGCAAGAAATAATTTCAACTTCAATTCTTAATTTTAATAAAAATGATTATTTTTCTCTATTTTATAAATCTTATTTAAAATTTAATGAAAAGAATATTCCTGAATGTGTAAAAATAATAAAACATGGAATTGAAATTTGTAAAAATATGAAATTTAAAAAAAAATTTAAAGAATTTAATTTAATTATAGACCAAATAATAGGTTTTTAATTTATTTAAGTATATTGATAATATTTTATTTATAAATATTAGATATAAATTCTTAAATAATTATATTTAAAATTACTTATAAATTAAGAAATGATGATAATAATAAATTAAATTAAAAAGATAAATATTAATGCATAAATATATAAAATAAATAAAAACTCTATAATTTAGTCTAAATTATTTTGTATTTTTAATAAAAAAAGAAAAATATAAATTTTGAGTAATATAATAAATTATTTTGTATAAAATTAAAAGAAAATATTATATAAATATATTTATTAATTTCCACCTTCTTCTCCTTCTTTATATTCATTATTTTCATTTTCTTCTTTTTTTTCTTCTTCTTGATTTTCATTATTTTCAATATTATCATTATTAACTAAAATATCGTCTTTATATTCAACATCTTTAACATTTCCTTCAGAATCAGTTAATTTACCAATTCCTTCTTTTTTATCATTTACACTATTTCCTTCCCATTTACTTCCATTAGTAAAATAATAAGTTCCCATACCATTAATTTTATCATTTTCAAAATTACCTTCATATCTTGTTCCATCTTCTAATATTTTCATTCCTTTTCCATTTAATAATCCTTTAGAAAAATTACCTTCTAAAATTACATTCCAATCTTTATCATATAATTTACAATTTGATTCTTTTAAATTTTTTTCCCAATGACCAATGAAACAATTATTTGTATTTTTATATATAACAATTCCTTTTCCTTCTTTTTCATTATTAGAATTTTTTTGACCTATATATATTCCTTGATCATCATTAATTTCTGTATATTTTAAATTTTCAAAATTATCATCTTCTAATTCATTTAAATATTTCATATATTCCGGATATTTATTATTTAAATATTGTAATATTTCTTCATTTGGATTTAATTTTTTTAATGTTTCGTCATTTAAATAATTATAATATTCAATATTTAATTCATCATCTTTTATACTTTTTGAACAAAAATCATCAAAATTAAAATCTTCTTGAATTGGCATCATTTGACCTTTAAATTTTAAAGTCCTAAAATATGATTTTAAACCAAATTGACATTTTTTATTAGAATTAATTTTCATTGATAAAATAAGATAATTTCCTTTATTAGGTGGAACAACAATTTCAATTTGTTTTTCTTTTGTATATGGATATAATAAAAACATATTTTCCATATTAGGTTGAAAAATCCATTTTTGATAACAATCAATAAATGGATTATAAATTATTTTTAAACCTAAACCTGTATAATTATAAAAACTATCACTCATAGTATAAATTTCATTTTCTTTCATATGAGAACCTTGATATTGCATAATTGCATTTAAAACCATATTTTTTATTAAATTAAATTTCTTATCTTGAGTATATAAATTTAATTTAAATGTTGTATCTGATGATACTTTAAAATAAAATTCATCCATTTCTAAATTTGATCTTTCAGAAACTAAATAAGTCCATATGACATAAAATCCTTTTTCTAATTCTCTTGCAAATTCACAATTTTCATTTGAGTTAAAACAGCCTTCAAAATTATTTAATTTCTTATTTACTGGATCATATTTTGATATACAAATATTTGAAGGAGTACATCTTTCAATATCATTATTTTTATCAATTATTTGTTTAACAATAATAGAAAATGAAACTTTTGAAGTTTGAGGAATAAATAAATTAAAAACATTTGGAATTCCAATTTCTTCATATTCAATTTTAATTATTTTAGTATTACAATTTAGCATAGTATGAATAATTGATATTTTATTAAAATAATTTAATAAATTTTCAAGTGACATATAAATAACTTGTTTTTCATCTTCATTATAATTAATAACTCTTTTAATATCATCATTCCATAAATTAGAAGTTGGATTCCAATCACCAGTATATTTTTTATATTCAAATAAATTTTTAATTTTAACTAATTTCAAACAATTTTCATTACCATTTGAATCAGTTGTTTTCACATCAAAAATTTCATTTAATTGATATGCTTTTCCTTTTAAAATTCCAATTTTTTCATTATTTTCTTCATTTGGTGTTAAAAAAACCATATTATTCATCTTATTAACTCTAATTATATTTTCTAAATCATCATAATCAATATCAAAAAAATTTAATCTTTCACAAGAAAAACCAGTAAAAAAAATAATAATATCAGTAATTTTACAACTTAATAAACTTCCATATCCACCAAAAACTTTTGCAAAAGCTTTTTCCAACAATAACAACCAAATTTCATTTTTATTTGGTTTTGCAAATCTTAAAGTTGTAGTTCCTTTAACACAAGGAAAATAATCATCTAATAATAAAATTTTATATTCTCCATTAATATAAATATATAATTCAAATAATGTTGTTTCACTATTTATTTCTTTTGTTTTAAATATTTGTTCTATTATATTTGGATATGTTGATAAAAGATTTATTGCATGAAAAAAATGAGTGTAATGACTAAATAATTCTCCTTTATTTTCATTAAAATTTATTGATAAATCAATTTTATCTTCTTTTTTATCAAAAATTGTTATTTCATTTGGTATGAGAATTTCTGATAATTTTTTCCATTCTATTTCATTTATACTTATTTTATTTACATATTCTGTTTCCTTTTTATAATCCATTAATGATTCTGTTGTTGTTGGGAATAATTCATCTTTAAATTCAGAATTTGTATAATTTGGTTTTTGATTATTCCAATATGATTTTATTGATTCATAATGAAATATTCTTTTTAAAGGTTTTTGATTATTTGTCGTATTGTTATTTGGTTCATTTTCATTATTTTGTTTATTATTATTTTGTTCATTTTCATTATTTTGTTTATTACTATTTTGTTCATTTTCATTATTTTGGGTTAAGTCTAAATTTGGTGTTTCGTTTTGATTGATATTTTCTGAATTCAAATTTTCCTTATTTTCATTATTATCATCCATTTTTTTTTAACTTATAACTTCCAAAAAAAATAATATTTAAAAAAATATAAAAAATTAATTAAAAAATTTATATATAATCTTATCAAAATAAATCATATTCACTAAAACTTAAAAAAAAAAACAATTTTTAAAATAAAAAAAAAAAAATTCATATAAAAAAAAATGAGTCGTAAATACGATTCCCTAACAAGTATCTTTACTCCAGAAGGACGTCTCCTCCAAGTAGAAAATGCAATAAAAAACATAGACAACGCAGGTTTATGCATATCCTTAATAACAAAAGATGGAGTAATAATATCATGTGAGAAAGAATCATTATCAAAATTATTAGAACGTGGTAAACACAGTGAAAAAATATATAAAATAGATCGTAACATTGCAGTAGGAGTAGGAGGTATAGCAGCAGATGCTAATTTATTAGTAGATTATTGTAGAGAATATAGTCAAAATTACTTTTACAAATATAAAACATACACTCCAGTTGAAAATGTAGTAAGATACATTTCTGACATTATGCAAACTAAAACTCAATTTGGTTCTACTCGTCCTTATGGTGCTGGATTTCTTTTTGTTGGTTGGGATAAAAATTATGGATATCAATTATATAATACTAAACCTAGTGGTATTTATAATACTTGGAAAGCTCATGCTATTGGGAAAAATGATCAAAGTGCTCAAAGTACTCTTAAACAATATTATGAAAATGATTTAAGTTTGAAAGATGGTATTAAATTAACTGTTAAGGTACTTAAGAAAACTCTTGATAAAAATAAAATGAATGGAGAAAATGTTGAAATTTTTGTTCTTGAAATGAATGATGAAGGTGATATTATTCAAAGGTTTGTTAAAACTGAAGAAATTAATGAATATTTAAAAGTTGTTGAAAAGGAAGAAGAAGAGGAAAAAGCTAAGGAAGCTAAAGTTAAAAAAGATTTTTAATTTGAGGAAATAGTATTTTTTATTTTTTTAATAAAATAAATTAAAAATTTTATGGAATTAAAAAAAATAAATGATTATTTTTTTAATTAATATATAATTAAGATTTTATATATAATATTTTTTAATAAAAATGACCTAATATTATATAAAAAATCTATTCTTTATTAAATGATAATGTTAAATAAAATAATATAAAGTATAAATATAATAAAAATAAATAAAAATAAGATAAAATAATGGGAGCTTGTGAAGCTGTAAAAAATCCTAATGAAAAAATTATTAAATCGAATGTTTATTCTGAAATAAAAAATCCAAATAATGAAACAAATAAAAACCAAAAATTCGAAATAAATAATAATATCAATAAAAATGAAATAAATAAAAACGATATTCAAGAATCAAATATAAATACAAAAAATAATCAAATAAAAAATGATTATATTGAGTTATCACCTCCAATTGAAGAATCAAATTTATTTCAAAGAAGAAGACCAAGATTAAGAAGTGAAAATTTAGTTCATCCAAAAATGCAATTTTTATTGGGTAAAAAAATTGAAGAAGAAAATGAAAATAATAATGATAAAAACAATAATACAAATGAAAAAAATAAAACACCAATATTTTATACAATTAAAAATAATTCTGTAACATTTCAAAGAATGCAATCAATGAAATATTGTAATGATTTTAAGAAAAAAACTCAAACTGGTTCAGGAAAATATTTATTAAATCATTTAGCAAATACTTTAATAAGAAATACAATTGGTGAAGATAAACCAAGAAATCCAAAATATTATAGGCCAGAATTTGTAAATGATTGGAGATATGTTAAAAATGAAACAACAAATTTATCAATTTGGAAAAATTTTGGTCAAATTCCTTTAAATCAAGAATTAATAAATTCAATTATAGATTTAGATATTAAAGAAATATCAAAAAATGAATTTTTTTTCAAAAAAAGAATTTGGTTTATGAATTATATATTAACTCATATTACAAATGTAATAAATGAAAATCCAATATTAGTAATTAATAGAAAGAATATTTTAGAAGAGTCATTTAATCAATTTATGACTACAAAAGATTTAAATTTAAAAGAACCAATTCAAATTCATTTTGTTGATGAAGTGGCACATGATGCAGGAGGTGTTTATAGAGAATGGTATTCTTGTTTATTTAAAGAATTTTTTAATATTAAAAATAAATTATTTATTGAAAATAATAATAATGCTTGTTTTAAAGGAACTTATTTAATTTATCCTAAATATGATAATATGAAAATGGAATATTATGAATTTTTTGGAAAATTAGGAGCAAAAGCTTTAATTGATAATGTTAATATTTCTGAAATTTTAAATAGAATTGTTTTAAATTATTTAAGAGGTGATAAAGTTGTTTTAGATGATATGAAATATTATGATTTAGATCTTTATAATTCTTTAAAACAAATAAATGAAATTGAAGATATTAATTCAAATGATTCATTTAAAGAATTTAAATTTGTTTGGAATTTAAAAGATGAAAATGGTAATATTAAAGAAGTTGAATTAATTCCTGGAGGTAGTAAAATTAGTTTAAGTAATGAGAATAAAAATTTATTTATTGAAAAAATTATTTATGTTGAAACTTTAATGAGATATGAAGAACAAATTAAAAGAATGAGAAATGGATTTTTAAGTTTATTTGGTGAAGAAATTAATATTTTTAAACCTGAAGAATTTGATTTTTTAATATCAGGACAAAGGACAATTGATTTAGAAGATTGGAAAAAAAATACAATTTATAAAGGACATTATAATGAAAATAATCAGACTATAAAATATTTTTGGCAAGTTTTATCTGAATTAAGTCAAAATGATTTATTTATTTTTTATTTTTTTTGTACTAGTTCTACTCATGTTCCTTTAGATGGTTTTAATTCTTTAAAAGGAATAAATAATAAAATACAAAAATTTACTATTGAACCTAAATTAAATTTAATTTTAGATGAAAGTGGAGAAAATAAATTTAAGTTAATTGAAGCTAAAACTTGCTTTAATAGAATTTTTTTACCTGAATATGGAACTATTGAAGAAATGAGAAAAGCTATTGATATTATTATTGGGAATGATACACAATTTTTTGGTTTAGAGTGATTTAAAATTAAAAAAAAATAATATAGTTTTTTACATAATTTTTTAATATTAAAAAATTATGTAATTAATTATTTATTGGATTTATTATTATGCAATATTATTTGAATATATTAAGAGTTTAAAGTTTTAAATATTATTTATTTTTAAGATTATTTTTTTATTTTATATATATTATATATAGAAATCAAATATATATCTATTTAAATCATTTTTTTAATATATAATTTTGTTACAATATTATAAGGAATAAAATAAATTATAAATAATTTAAGATTAATAATTGTATTATTTTTAATTTTTGGAAAAAACAAATTTACAATAATATTGTAGTAACCACAAATTAGATGAATAAAAAGAAAACTTTTAAATATAAAATTCAAAGAAAAATTTATTTCAATATAAAAAAAGACTTATTTAAAAAAAAAAATTATAAATTTAAATTTATAGAATTAAATCTAAATATTCCTAATCTTTTTGATATAAACTTAATAAATATTATCAATAATATTAAAATCCAAATAAATTTTTTAACATAATTATTAAATTTATAAATAAATTAATATGTAAATGTTTTTACCAATAATTAATTAAAAATTCTAAATTACAAAAAAATTAAATTTAAATAAAAAAAGTATAAAAAACATTTTGTTGAAATTATTATTAAAAGTAATTTATAAAACATCCATTTACTTTAATTGAAAATATTTTTTTATTATAATTTCATTAGTAATAATTCAAAAAATGTTTATAATTTATATTAGTAACTAACATGGGGAATAAAATAATAAATATTTTCTATTTTTTAATTATTATTAAAAATTTTCATACCAATTATTAAATTCATTAATTTCATCATCACTCAATTTAATTTCAATCTCAGGTTTATATTCTTGATAATTTTTATTTACATAATCACAAAATTTATCAATTAAACAATTATGAGTATTTTTATTATTAAGATAAATTTCTTCTTTTTCTTTATCAATAACAATATCATTAATTTGAATATTAGGAATATTTTTAATAATAGGAAAATAAGGAGGAGTCATATTTAAAGAAATTAATTCTTCCCAATTAAAAGAATTAAACCACAAATGTTTTCTAATAGCTTCAAATTTACTTAATCTATTTAAAGGTTTTTTTTCTAACATTTGTTTCATTAAAACAATAAATTCTTTATCACGACAAAAATTAGGAAAAGTTAATTCATCATGTATAATACTATAATATATTTTCATAGGATCTTCAAAATTTTCTCCAAAAGGAACACCTCCGCAAATAAATTCATAAGCACAAATAGCAATTGACCAAAAATCAACTTGAAAAGAATATCCTTCACCAAAAATAACTTCTGGTGCCATATATTGTGGAGTTCCTATTATTGTTGATGTTCTATCTATTATATTTTTTACTGTTCCAAAATCTATTAATTTTAAATATCCATTACTTAATATTATTAAATTTTCTGGTTTTATATCTCTATATATAAATTTCCTTTTATGTAAATAATTTATTGCTAATAACATACTTGCAGTGTAAAATAATGTTTGTTGTGTATTTAATAATCCTATGTCTCTAATTACGTAAAATAATTCTTTTCCTTTTAAATATTCCATTAAGAGATATATGTTGTTTTTGTCTTTTAAACATTTTACTAATTTTACTATAAAGGGATTGTCGATTGATAATAAAATATTTTTTTCTAATTCTAAATTGTGATTTAATTTTTCATATAAAATTTGCTTTTTTTGAATTGTTTTTATTGCATAAAAAAATGAATTTTTTTTACAAAAAACTAAAGAAACTTTACCATAATTTCCACTTCCTAATTCTCTTATATGATATAAATCATTTAATTCAATTGAATCATCTTGTAATAATAATCTATTAAAAAGAAAATTTTTCATATTATCTTCAATATTATTTAAAAAATCTTCTTTATTTAAAGAATATAATTCAGAATAACCTTTAGAAATTACTGTTGCAGTTCTTAATTCATTTGTTAATAATGCTCTTTCTCCAAAAGAATCTTTTGGATTTAAAGTTCTTAAATAAACTCCTTTTGAAAAAACATTAACATTTCCTACTTTAATTATATAAAATTTATTTCCTTTTTCTCCTTCATTAATTATTTTTTGTCCTGATTTAAATTTTTCTAATCTTATCATAGTTGATAAAATTGATAATTTACTTTTTGGTAAATTTCTAAATAAATTTATTTTACTTAAATTACCAATAACTTCACTTTTTCTCAATATTTCATCAAAATTCATACATTGTAAATGTTGTAAAACTTTATCAGTATCTGCTTCAAGAAATAAACAATCTGGATGAGGAAAAAGTGCATAAGTTAATTTTTCATTTGAAATAAATAATAAATCTTTTTCAAATAATATATCTCCTCTTGATGCAACAATTTGATTAGTTTTTGACTAATTAAAATAATATAAATTATTTTAAATAATATTAAACTTACATTTATCAAATTACCATCAATTATAATAACAATTTTAGATGATTTATTATGTTTAATTGGAAAAGCAACATTATCATTTCCTAAATTAACAGCTTCAAAATATTGAAAAATTTCTTCTAGAAAATAAGTATTTAATTGATTAAACAATTCAGATTTTTGAAAAGCAGATTTCATAAAATTTAAAAATAAAAAACTTCTATATTTTTCACCTAACATACTTTTTAAATAAGAAATAGAAATAGAATAACAAATACAAAAAGTTTTAGCAATAACATCTAAAGTTCTTTTTTTATCAATTAAAATGCTTCTTTCTCCAAAATGTTCTCCTTTTTTTAAATGTCTAATAACAATTCCATTTTCATCAATACATTCAACTTCTCCAGTTTTAATAATATATAAACAAGAACTAAATTCTCCTTTTTTAACAATTAATCTTCCTTTATTAAATTCTTCTAAAACTAAATGAGAAGATAAAATAGTTTTTTGATATTGTTCCATATGTGATAAAACACTAACAGAATCAATAAATTGTAAATTTTCTTCATATGTAATTTTATTAATATGTTCAATTATTTTTCTAAAATTTTTTCTTTCCATTGTCCATAATAAACATTTTGAAATTGCTTTAATACTTCCTGAACGAGGTGCATCATGTAATAATGCTAATTCTCCAAAACTTTCTCCTTTTTTTAATATTTTAATTAATTGATGATTTACTAATAATTCAGCTGAACCGGATTTTAATATATAAAAATAATTTCCTATTGTTCCTTGTTTAAATATAAAATTATTTTGTTCTATTTCTACTAAACTCATTTCTTCTATTATTTTACTTATTGCTTGTTTATTTAAGTATTTCATAAAAAAATGCTTTTGAATACATTCATTTATTAATATTGCATCTTCTTTTGTTTGATTATGGACTTTTAATATTTTGAAATTTTCTTTTTCTGTAGAAATATTATCCATTATATTTTTTTGATGAATATTTTTTCTTAGTAAAAAATCAGAGAATTTATATAAGTTTCTTTTTGTAAATCTTGTTGTGGTTGTATTATCATCTGCTTCTATTTCTTTTGTATTTAGTGTAAATTCTTTTTTTAATTCAGTATATGATGTTTTAATTGGTAATGTATTTATTATTATATTATTTTTTTTTGATGATGATGGAACAGCATTATCTAATGGTATATCATGTATAGAATTATGTACTCCCATTTATTATAATATTTATAAAAATAAATCAAAGTAAAAAAATATATTATTTAAATTTAGTGAATTTATAATTATTTTTTTTAATGAATTTTTTTTAATAATAATAAATATATTTATAAATTTATTTATATTTTGTATATTTTAAATAAAAATTATTTTAAATTACAATAAAAAATGTACATATTTTTAATTTTTATTCATTTTAAAACGCAAAGTAGATGAACTAATATCATAAACCATATCATAATATCTAAAAAAAAGATTCCCAAAAATCCATTTATTTTCATTAATTATTGTCATAATATTAAATATTAAAGTCTTTTCATTAATTTTTTTAAATAAAACATTAAAAGAAAATTTAATATTCCATTTTCCAAAAATAAAATATATATACATTGATGATTCATTTAATAAAAATGAATTACAAAGTAAATATTTATATACTCCTTTTTCTTCTTTGACTGAACAAGCATTCACTCCACTTTTATTAAATTTAGTAAAAAAATTTCTAACTAGAAAAATTAAAAAATTCTCTGGGCAAAATATTTTATTATGTTCAGGACTAATCATTACTTTTTCATTTAAATTAATAATTGTAGAATAATCATTTAAATTATTAAAAAGAATAATCTCATTTAAATTAATTTCAAAAGGATTATTTTCATTAATTTTAGTAATTTTATTATAATCATTAAAATTATTTATTCCAAAAGTGATTAAACCATTTTTTCCTTTATTATAAGTTTTAATTTCTAAAGCATACTTTTCATTAAGATTACCATATAATTTAATAAAATTGACAAAAGAATTATAGCTGCTATTTTTAAATCCAATAACTCCACAATAATTAGTATATTTAAATCCTTTATTTATAATAAAAAATTTAAAATATCCTTTTTTCAATTCATTATTTTCAATTTGTAATATATCAAAACTTTCATAACCTTCAAGATTATATTTTTTATCTTTTAATTGAATAATTGAACCACTATGAATATATGTTTCAGATTTTTCTTTTTCAAAACCAATTCCAAAAATATTATAATCAATAACATAACTAAAATTAGTATTTAATGATATTTTAAATGGAAGACATTGTTTTGGTGTTCCTAAACATAAATTTATAATTGGATGATTAAATTCAGTATAATTAATAGGTATTTTTATAATTTTTCCTTTAATAGTTTTTTTTAAAATAAATAAGAAAATAATAAAAAAGTAAATTTTCATATTATATTATTTTTTTAATCAATAATCTAAATTTAAATTATTTAATTTAAATAATTTTATTTTAAAAAAAAAAATATAAAATAATAATGTTCTCATTCTTTAGTTCAGAACCACCAAAAGTAACAGAAAAAATGTTAATAGATGCTAAAATTCCATTAATTCATAAAGAAGAAATATCTATAGAAAAAAAATTAATTTGTGTAACAGGAAGTGGAAAATTTTACAAAGGAACATATAATAATACTCCAGTTTCAGTTAAAGCAGTAGATATAATAAAAGATGATACAATTACAACTGAATTTATTTATTGGAATGCATATAAAAATAATGATAAAATTCTTAAATTATATGGTGTTTATTTAACTAATAAAATAGGATATATTATTTTAGAAGATTTTGTTATTACAATGGAAGATGCTTTAAAAAATAATAAAAATGTATCTTTTCCAAATAAATTATCATTAGCAAGTCAAGCTTTTGATATATTATATATGTTTCAAAAAGAAAATAAAAAAATATTAGATTTTCGTCCTAAAGTTTTGGGATTAACACAAAATGGTTGTTTAAAATTATTAGATTTTGGTAAATTAATTAATCCAGAAAAGTTATTAAATTATAAAGAAATAGTAAAAGAAAAAATTAAATATGAGCCACCAGAATCAATTAATAATATTAATACTGTAGATGATATAAGTTATGATATTTGGTCTTATGGTTGTATTTTACTTGATATTTTTGCTGAAGAATCAACAATTTGTAATTATAATATAAATAATATTGATAATTTTAAAAATTTAGTTATTAATGGTCAATTTCCAGATTATTCAAAAGAAAATTTTCATCCTATTTTAAAAAATTTATTAATGAAATGTTTAGAGAGAAATGTTGAAAAAAGAGTTAAATATAAAGAATTAGATTGTGAAATAAAATCTTTTGTTGAACATTTTTTATCTAATGATGTTGATATTACTAAAATTAGTGTAGATGATAATAAAAATATTTCTGAAAGATTAGGTCCTTATCATTTTTTTGTTGTTAATAATGAACCTAAAATTAATTTTAAATTAAATGATATTAATAATAATTTATTAGAAAAAAGTTCAGTTTGTCAAAAGTCAATTAATGAAATTTTTGAAACAGAAAAAAAAACTTTTAATAGTAATATTGATATTATGATAAAAACATTAAAAGAAGATGCTATTTTAAAACAAAAAATAATTTTAAAAATAAAAGAAGAATTATCAAGTCAAATTGGTGAATTAAAACAATTATTAATTTTTGCAATTGGAGATATAACAACTTCTCAAAAAATTATATTAGATATGAAAAAAAATATAATGTTTCTATTTGCTTCAAATGATTTTTTAAATGAAAATGAAGATCCAGTTTTTTTAAAATTAGAAGAAGAAAAAAGTAAAATAATGCAATTATTAATAAAATATTCAAAAGAAGAATTATTTGATAGAATAACACTTCATTTTGATAAAGCAAAAAAATTAATAGATTTTTATAAAGAATTATGCACACAAAAAGAAACATTAATGACAGAAATAATGGAATTAATATTAAATCATAAAAAAAAATATATTGATAGTAATGAATTAAAAATATTTTTACCAAAACTAGGAATTAATGTAAGAGATTTAGGTGATGAATATATAGGAAATAATGTAAAAGATTATTATAAAGAATTTATTTGTAAACCATATGATAATTCAAATGTAATAAATGTATTTGATTTATTTAATAAACAATATTTTCAATATACTTTAGATTCAATATATGTTTTTTCTAATTCATTTTCATTTTATGATATTAAAAAAAGAAAATTATATATTACTGGTGGTTATAATAATGAAGAAAATACTGGAATTGATATTACTTATGAAATTTCATTTGATAATTATAATAAATTTGATAATAATGTACATGAATTAGATGTTAAAGTTAAAGAAATTACAAGAATGAAATTTACTCATTTTTCTCATTCTATGATTAAATTTGAAGATAATTATTTAATTGTAGCTGGTGGTGATAATGTTGAATGTGAAATTTATGATATTGAAAATAATATTTGGTCAAATTTACCTCAATTACCTTTTATTTGTAATAATAGTATTCTTTCTGTTTTTCAAAGAACTATTTTTTTATTTAATGATGATAAAATATTAAGAATAAATATAATTAATTTAACTAAAAATGAAAAAAAAGAAATTATAAATGTTCAAGAAAATAATTGGGAAGTAGTAGAATTTATTTTTAATGTTCAATTAGAAAATGAAAATAATCAATTTTTATTTAGAAATAAAATGGGATCTTATTGTGATTATAATAATGGTACTATTTATTTATTTGGTGGGAATGATGGACAAAATAATCATAATCAAATTTATAAAATGGAATTATTAGATTCTTTTGAAGTTCCTGATGAAAAGAATAAACATGCTAAAAAAATTAAAAAAGTTTTAAAAAAGAATTTTTTAGTTGAAGTTGATAAAAATGAATTAAATTTTAGTAGTAGTTTTAATAATAATATAATTAGCCTTCAAAATAATTACCTTTTAATGATTGATAATAAAAATAATGCTATTGAATTTAATTTAATGAATCGTGAATGTTTTATATATGATAAATAGATAAAGGAATTTTCAATTTATTTTATTATTATTTAAAATGTAGAAATTTATATTAAAAAATTTATTTATTAAAATGCTATTTAAATAATTTAAACACATATTTAAATTTTAAAAAATTGTTTTTATATCTTCTAAATTTATTATTCTTAAAAATTTATATTTGTGAAGTTGTACATTTAAATTATCAATAAATCTTTTTTCATACTCTTAATTTAAATGGGAAATATAATTTTTAGATTTAATTTTTACACTATAATCCATTTTTTCATTATAAAAACATCTTTTTAAATGAATTGTTAAGAAAATTATTTTTTTTTTTGAATAGTTCTTCATCTCCAATTGTTTTTTCAATATTTTTAATAGTTTGTGAAACTAAATAAATGTTCAGTATCTTCAACTTCAAATTTTAAAATCATTACATTTTTGTTTCCAATTTTTTCTTCTTCTTTTTCTTCTGCTCTTATATTATAGAATTTCATTATTAAACTTTCTATTTCACTTTGAGAATCAAATTTTGAAATTAAATTTTCATAAATTAAATCTTTTGTAATTGTAGAATTAATAAAATCACATTTAATATTATTAATAGTAGAACTTATATTATCATATATCTTGAAAATATATGAATTGTGTTTTTTGTTTGATTTATATTTTTAAATATTGTTGAAAATTAACATAACAATTTTTATGATAACAATTATTAATTGGTTTAATATATCTTTCTTCTGCATTTGAATTATTTACAATAAAATTATATCTTGTGAAAAAGTTTTTGTTAAAATTGAAATTACTTCTTCATCAATTTTATTATTATCTTTTTATTTCTAAGATTTAAAAATACTAAACCATTAATTTCTTCTTTGTCACAATTAATTTTTTGATTTTCAATATTAATAAATGTTTGTTTCATCTTTAATAATTGTAATATTATTAATTATTTCAATAATTTTTACAGAAATTTGTCTTTCTTCTTCATTTAATAAAATATCAAAAACAATTAAATGTTTTTCAAATCTATTTAAAAAAGGTGGACCTAAGATAATATATTATCATCATCAATTAAAATAGCCATTTTGAAATTATTATGAACTAATATTCTAGGTTTATTTATCATACCAATTGAAATTCTTGTATATTTTCTATTATTATTAATTCCTGAATAAGTATAATGTTGATTGAAAAAATCA
>JAEEGK010009915.1_pt1 | contig 22083 bp, 14 predicted proteins | sample 8958771 | NCBI WGS metagenome assembly JAEEGK01 (sample SAMN16246547, study PRJNA631951) | gut metagenome | biome: gut microbiome; feature: rumen; material: SC-attached | host: Bos | place: Iran: Karaj | collected 2018-10 | reverse complement strand
AGAAGCAGATCCGGCGGGCGGAAACGGGATGCTTTTTCATTCGCCCCAGTCCTCCTTCCACTGCTTTTCAGGGGATGGAGACTGCACCGGGGTACCGGCCGGGTCAACGGGAATATCCGCAGGCGCGCAACCAATGGGTGGAACCGGCATGGGACCGGCGGCAGGAGGAACCGGAATGGTCTCCTGAACCGGCGGGAAGGCCGGTTGCTGCGCACCCCAGGGAATTCCTGCGGGCGGTACTTCCATCTCCGCCGGGACAGCCTGCTGCAGCGGATGAACCGTATGGTCCATCGCGGCAAAAAGCTGAAGCCGGAGAACCACCGAGCCAACCTGCAGGCACATTCCATGCGTCATGGGCCGGGCGGAAGAATCTGAACGGCAGTCCAACGGTACGCCGTCCACCAGGACTTCACAGCCGCTGCGGGGATACAGGAGCAGGCCGACGCCGTCCTGCCAGCGGAAATCCAGATGGCAGGAGCGGATTCCGGGACCCGGGACCACCAGGTCGCAGGAGCGGACAGAACCGAGAACGCCTTCACGGGGGACCGGAAACCAGGTCTGGGCGGGAAGATGGTCGCTGCCGGACAGGATCACCAGTTCACCGACGGTTCCGGCACCGGGCAGGGCACGGAGACGCTCCTTCCGGGCACGACGGTCCGCTGCCAGCCATCCCAGCGCGGAAACCAGAATGACAACAGCCAGAATAACAAAAAGCCAGCGTGACAGCAGGAAAAGTACATTCCAGATTTCCGGTGACACGCTGTACAAATGCAATGACCTTCTTTCAAGCGGCAGATCAGAGATCCGCGGGATTGAGCCAGGATTCCCATTCGGCGCGGGGGCGTGAATCGCGGATGATCCGGGCAATGATTTTCCGTTCCTCGGCGGGGAGAAACTCCTGGTACCGGGTATACAGCACGCGCATGGCGGCATAGGAGCCGGTTTCCATACAGTATGCGTGGAGAGCATCGTAATTGACGGAGTATACCTTCAGGCTTTCGAACAGGACCCCCATGACATCATCCGCCGCATCTTTCAGCTCCGACGTCCGGACCCGGCGGGAAGTGCCGTCATCCATCCGGACGGCCATGGAAGGACCGAGATGCTCATACAGGGTATTGAAGAGAACATCCTCCAGACGGGCTGCCATATCGGAGAATGTGTCCTTATAGGCGGCGTATGAGCAGAGCAGCGCGGCCGCACGGTCCGGAACGCCGGGCTCGTCCATCAGGGCCGAACCGAAGCGGGGACGAAGCGCTTCCCGGACACGCCAGGTTTCAATCATGGAAATCCCTCCGTCGATATCAACTGTTCCTATCATATCATAAAAATCACCGAAAGGACACGGGGTTCCCGACAAAATGTGAATTATGTATTAACTCTTTTGAACAAATGGTTAAGCACATATGGGAACATAAAAAAAACCGGATTCCAAATCCGTGGAAATCATAAATCTTGTGGAAGTAAAGGGGAACAAAGCACAAAACCTTGACATAGACAGCTGTGAATTTCTTAAAATTCTGTCAAAATAATCCACAGGCAGAAAGCCTTGAAATTTCGCGATGTTTCTGTTATCATGGTCGCGCTGGTTTTGGAATAAAAAGTTTTCCACAGCTGGTTATCCACAGCTCACGAGATCGTTTCGTGCGCCATTTTTTACACGATAATTTACGGATTGAGAGGAATCGTCCGGATGAACTTAGAGGTACTCTGGGAACAGACATGCGCACTGCTGGCCAAAGATATGAACTATGTTTCCTACAGCACATGGGTGGACGGAAACATGGTTCCGTCTGCCATCCGCGAGGATGAGGTCATCATCGGTGTGAAGATGGAGGGGATGATTCCCCTGATCCAGAAAAAGTACCTGAAGCTGATCGAAAAGTGCCTGAGTGAATCCGCCGGACGGCCGCTGCGGGTGACCCTGCTGAGCAAGAACGCGGCAGAACAGATGAATACAGCGGTTGAGCCGGTAAAGGATGACGAAAACGATCCCCGCCTGAATCCCAAGTATACATTTGAAAACTTCGTGGTCGGAAACGCCAACCGGTTCGCGCACGCAGCTGCCCTGGCCGTGGCGGAAAGCCCGGCGGAGGCTTATAACCCGCTGTTCATCTACGGCGGCGTGGGCCTGGGGAAAACCCACCTGATGCAGGCAATTGGCCATTTCATCCACCAGAATGATCCCAGCAAGAGAATCCTGTACATGACCAGCGAAAGCTTCACCAATGAGCTGATCAGTGCCATCCAGCAGAAAAAGACATTTGAATTCCGGGAAAAGATCCGGAAGGTGGACGTGCTGATGGTGGACGATATCCAGTTTATCGCCGGCCGGGAGAGCACCCAGCAGGAATTCTTCAACACATTCAACGAACTGCATAATGACAACAAGCAGATCGTGCTGACCAGCGACAAGCCGCCCAAGGATATCCAGCGGCTGGAGGAACGCCTCTGCTCCCGGTTTGAGTGGGGCCTGGTGGCGGATATCCAGCGGCCGGACATCGACACGCGCGTGGCGATCCTGCGGGAAAAGACACTGCAGGAGAACATCAACGTTCCGGACGATGTGCTGCAGCTGATCGCCGGAAAGATCGACAGCAATATCCGGGAACTGGAAGGCTGCCTGACCCGTCTTGTGGCATATTCCAACCTGGTGAAGGAACCGATTACGATGGAACTGTGTGAGCAGGCGCTGAAGGAAATATTCGACCAGCGCCGGCACAAGCAGATTACCGCCGAGCTGATCATGCAGACCGTAAGTGATTATTACGGACTGACGCTGAATGATCTGATCGGACCAACCCGGAAACGGGAGATCACCGTTCCGCGGCAGATCGCGATGTACCTGACCCGGGAGATGACCGGAATGAGCCTTCCGCAGATCGGCAGCGTGTTCGGCGGAAGGGACCATACAACGGTCATGCACAGCTGCAAAACCGTAGAGGCCGGAATGGACGGGGAATCCAACCTGAGCATGGTGGTGAACGACGTCAAGCGGCTGGTGAAAAATGCGCAGTAATGATTGACAAATCAAGGCTCCGCATGATATAGTACCGCATGAAATCGCGAATGAGGAAGCGCGGCTTCGTCCCTGCGAAGCCGTGCTTTTTGTATTACTGAAGGAGTGGAAGGCATGGAAGAGAAAATCAAAGCCCTGCGGGAAGCGATGGAGCAGGCAATCGCCGGAGTGGACACCAAGGAAAAACTGGCTGCGTTCTGGCAGGATTTCCTGGGCAAGAAAGGCAGCATCGCCGAACTGATGAAAGGCCTGGGGGCTGTGGCGAAGGAAGACCGGCCTTCCGTGGGCAAAATCATCAATGAATTCAAGGTTCAGGTGGAGGAACAGTACCGCAGCCTGAGCGATAAAATTGAGCAGATGGAGCTGGCGGCCCGGAACCGGAAGGAGCAGGTGGATATTACCCTGCCCGGAACGAAACGCTCCCTTGGCGGCCTGCATCCACTGACCATCGTCAAAAATGAAATGATCGGCGTGTTTGCCGGTATGGGTTTTGAAGTGTATGAAGGTCCGGAAATTGAGGATGATGACCACAATTTCACCCGGCTGAACGTGCCGAAGGACCATCCGTCCCGGGATACGCAGGACACCTTCTACCTGGACAACGAGTACCTGCTCCGGACGCAGACCAGCGGCGGCCAGATCCGCATCATGGATATGGAAAAGCCGCCGATCAAGGTGCTGGTTCCCGGACGCGTTTTTCGCTCCGACAGCGACGCAACCCACAGCCCCATGTTCCACCAGATGGAAGGCCTGGTGGTGGACAAGGGGATTACCCTTTGCGACCTGCAGGGCATGCTGGACAAATTCGTCCAGCAGATCTTCGATGCGGACGTCAAGACGCGCCTGCGGCCGAGCTATTTCCCCTTCACTGAGCCCAGCGTCGAAGTGGATGTGAGCTGCTTTGAGTGCGGCGGCAAGGGATGCCCCCTGTGCAAGCATACCGGATGGATCGAGGTGCTCGGCGGCGGTGTCGTGCATCCCAAGGTCCTGGAGAACTGCGGAATTGACTCCAGCGTGTATTCCGGCATTGCCTTCGGAATCGGAATCGAGCGGATCACGATGCTGAAGTACGGCATCAACAACATCGGTCTCCTGTTTGAGAACGACCTGCGGTTCCTGAAGCAGTTCAAGGATTGACACGAGGAGGAAACGACGATGAAAGTACCATACAGCTGGCTGAAGGAATATGTGGACCTGGATATCACCGCGCAGGAACTGACGGACAAGCTGTTCGACTGCGGGTTTGAGGTGGAGGAACTGCAGGACCTGGGCGCGGAGATCAGCCGTGTCGTGGTCGGTGAAGTGCTGAGCTGCGAGAAGGTGGAAGGCACCCACCTGTTCACCTGCCAGGTGAACTGCGGTGAATACGGCAATCCGATCCAGATCGTGACCGGCGCGCCGAATGTTTATGCCGGCATGCATACGCCCGCCGCCCTGGACGGTTCCACGCTGCCCGGAGGAATTAAAATCAACGCGAAACCCATGAAGGGAATCGAGTCGAACGGCATGCTGTGCTCCGGTGAAGAGCTGGGCCTGAACGACGACCTGTATCCCGGCGCGGATGTCTACGGACTGATGGACCTGCCGAAGGACACCGTGCCCGGAACGGATATCCGGACCGTGGTTGGCCTGGATGACTATATCCTGGATGTATCCATCACGGCGAACCGGCCGGACTGCCAGAGCATCCTGGGAATCGCCCGGGAAGTGGCAGCCGCGCTGGGCAAGGAACTGAAAATGCCCGCGACGGATTATAAAACGACGGATTACGTGTTCCCGGACCTGGACGTAAAGGTTGAAGCGCCGGACCTGTGCCCCCGTTACCTGGGACATGGCGTGCGGAACATCACTGTCGGGGAGAGCCCGCGGTGGATGCGGCGCAACCTGGCCCTGTGCGGACTGCGGAGCATCTCCAACGTTGTGGATATCACCAACTATGTGCTGCTGGAGATCGGCCAGCCGATGCATGCCTTTGACATGGACCAGCTGCAGGAGCGGAAGATCATTGTCCGCCGCGCGAAGCCCGGCGAGAAGATCCAGACACTGGATGAGAAGGAATTCAACCTGACCCCTGAAAACCTGGTGATCTGCGACGGCAACCGCCCTGTGGCACTGGCCGGCATCATGGGCGGACTGAACAGCGAAATTACCGAAAATACCACGCAGCTGCTGTTTGAGGCAGCCAAGTTCGCACGGGACAACGTGCGGAAAACCTCCCGCGCCCTGGGACAGAGCAGCGACTCTTCCGCCCGGTTTGAAAAGGGCATCAGCGAATATACCACTGAGCTGGGCATGGCCCGGGCCCTGCACCTGATTGAGGAGCTGGGCTGCGGCGAGATTACCTCCAGCGCGTTTGACTGCAGCGCCGGCGCACCCCGGGAGGGAAAACGCTTCACTGCCAGCCTCAGCCGGATCAACGCGATCCTCGGCATCGAGGTGCCGGCGGAGGAAGTACTCCGGATCCTGAAGAACCTGAGCTTTGACGTTACACGGGACGGCGATACCCTGAATGTACAGGCGCCCCGCTACCGCGAGGACATCGAGGTGGGCGAGCCGGACCTGGCGGAGGAAGTGATCCGGGAATACGGCTATGACCATGTTACCCCCACCTTCCTGAAGGCGGCCATGGTCACGAGCGGCGGAAAGAATCCCGCCCAGCTGCGCCAGGACAAGCTGAAGCGGATCATGTGCGCGGAGGGCTACAGCGAGATCATGACGCTGTCCTTCTACGCGGATGCCGACCTGGACGCGCTGAAAATCCCGACGGATGCCCCGGAACGCAATGTGCTGCGGATCAGGAACCCGATCTCCACGAACCTGTCGATCATGCGGCCCCTGCTGGCACCCAGCATGCTGAACATTGTGACGGAGAACCTGAAGAAGGGCAACAATGAAGGCCGGATATTCGAACTGAGCAACGTATATACACCCGGCGAGGCCGGTGCACGGCCTGTGGAGCGGCTTCATATCGGCTTTGCCGCCTTCGGCGACAGCGAGGATTTCTTCACGGTGAAGGGGAGCCTGGAAGCACTCGGAAACGCGTTCGGCCTCAGCTTTACCGTGGAACGGGCACAGGATGTTTCCTGGCTGCATCCCGGAATCGCCGCATACCTGCTGTGCGAAGGAGAGAAAATCGGCGTGTTCGGCCGGCTGGCCAATGAAGTGACGGCGGAACTGAAGCTGCACAAGGATAACCGCGCCAGCCACAAGATCTTCCTGGGTGAGATTGACTATGAGAAGATGATGGCCCATGCGGCCGCGTCCTTCCGCTACCGCCCGATTTCCGCATTCCCGCCGGTGATCCGGGACCTTGCGCTGACCGTTTCCGAAGAAACGGCATGCGGAGACCTGATGAATGAGATTGCCAGGGCATGCCCGCGCGTGAGTGACGTGGAACTGTTCGATATTTACCGCGGCGAGCAGATCGGGGAAGGCAAGAAGAGCATGGCCTTCAAGATCCGTTTTGAGCCCGATGACAAGGCGCTCACGCCTGATGATATCGAGCGTTTTGTGAAGAAAATCCTGGGCAACCTGAAGTTCAAGCTCGGCGCGGAAATCCGCTGAGAAGGCAAACGTTTGCACCTGTTCCTGAAAAACATAAGAAAACCAAACGGGCCCGGCACTTTGCCGGGCCTTTCCTGTTAAGTTAATGTGACGGAAAAGTGATCATTCCGTGATGTTTTTCAATTGACAATACACCCCCCTGTCAGTATAATATTTGTGCATACAACCCATGTTGTTTTTGGTTGGTTTCCAGAAAAGAATATCCGTTCGGAACGCCTGATCCGGGTGTCGGATCATGCGTTTTGTGCGGGAACAGTGGGAGATGGACTCATGACAAGGAAATGGCGGAACGTGATCATCGGAGTCCTGGTAGTCGCGCTTCTGGGCGTGGTGCTCTGGCTGCTCAGCCAGGGGACCGACAACTACCGGGCCAAGTATGAGGGTACGGATCTTTCCACGGATGTTTCGGGCGTTGGACGCAGCAATACGTACAGCGCCTATCTGGCGTCCCATGCCGGTGAAGCGGCCGTGACGGAAGAAATACCGGTTGATGTTTTCTCCTTTGAAGGAGAGGGCGAAGCCCGGGCGGAGGGTGTATTCACACCGGAAGAAACGGAAGCTTCCTGGAAGGTAACCGTTGCTCAAGCCGGACTGTACAACATCCGCCTCGATTACCTGACGACCCAGAGCCGCGGTGTCGATATTGAGCGTGAACTCCTGATCAACGGGGAAGTGCCGTTTGCCGGCGCCTCTGCGCTGACCTTCAGCCGCCTGTGGACAGACGCAGGTGAGGTCCGGCAGGACAACCAGGGCAATGATATCCGCCCCAGCCAGAAGGAGATTTTCGACCGGCAGACCGCATACTGCAAGGATGATATGGGTTACCAGACGGAGCCCTATGCTTTCCACTTTGATGAAGGCGAGAATACCATTACCCTGCGGGCTGTCAACGAGCCGGTCATTATCTGCGGAATGACGCTGGTGCCGATCACCAAGGCGCAGGAGTATGCGGAATACGCAGCGAACCAGCATGACATTGTCATGACGGAGGAAGGAAAGAACTACTCCCAGACCATCCAGGGTGAGAACGCGACGCTGCGCAGCGCTCCCAGCCTGTATGCCCGGTATGACCGGAGCTCCAGCCAGACAGTTCCGTATTCTGTGGACAAAACAGTACTGAACTATATCGGCGGCGATCCGTGGACTTATCCGGGCGACTGGATCCAATGGGATTTTGAAGTGCCGGAAGACGGATACTACAATATTTCCATCAAAGCCCGCCAGATGTACCAGCGCGGCGCACTGTCCGCCCGGACGGTTTATATTGACGGTGAGGTTCCCTTCAAGGACCTGGAGGCTGTAACCTTTGGCTACAACACCGCATGGGAAATGCGGACACTGGGCGACAAGGACGGGAATCCGTTCCGCTTCTTCCTTAAGAAGGGTGCCCATACGATTCGGATGGAAGTGACGCTGGGCGAAATGGGCCCGGTGTTGCAGGATGTGGAAGACAGCGTTTTCCGCCTGAACCAGATTTACCGGAAGCTGCTTGTGCTGACCGGCGCGACACCGGACCGGTTCCGGGATTACAACCTGAACAAGGTTTATCCCGAAGCGATTGAAGCGATGGAACTGGAAAGCAAGCGCCTGTACAAGATCGTGGACGACGTGGTGGCAACCACGGGCGAGAAAAGCGACCGGATTGCCGCTGCGCAGACCCTGGCAGTCCAGCTGGAGCAGTTCGTGGAAACCAACGAACGGATTACGGAATCTTTCAGTAACTTCAAGGACAATATAACCTCACTGGGTTCCGCCATGCAGAACATGTCCGAAAGCAAACTGGACGTGGACCTGATCATGATAACCGGCGAAAATGCCAAGGTGCCGCCGGTGCGCGAGAACTTCCTGACCAGCGCCCTGCACGAGATCCGCAGCTGCGCAAGCTCCTTCTTTGTGGATTACAACACGCTGGGCGACAAGTATGACGCGAATGACGACAACGTGCTGGATATCTGGATTACCACAGGCCGTGACCAAAGCACGGTGCTGAAGAGCATTGTGGATGATACGTTCACCATTCAATCGGGCATCAAGGTCAACATCAAGCTGGTGCAGGCAGACGCGATCCTGACCGCTGTGGTGGCCGGCAACGGGCCAGACCTGGTGCTGAGCGTAAGCGGCTGGTTTGCAGTGAACTACGCGATGCGGAACGCGGTGGAGGACCTGACGCAGTTTGCAGATTTTGATGAGGTTGTGCAGGCATTCCACCCAAGTATTCTGGATCCGCTGAAGTACAACAACGGCGAACATATCGGCATTTACGGACTGCCGGAGACCCAGGAAACGCTTTTGCTGTTCTACCGCAAAGATATTATGGAAGAACTGGGACTGCCGGTTCCGCAGACATGGGATGAACTTATTGCAGAACTGCCGACCCTGCAGGGTGACAGCCTGAGCGTCGGTGTTCCGTTCCCGGATGTCAACAATGTGGATACCGGCGTGTTCAACACCCTGATCTACCAGAACGGCGGGGAAATCTATGATCCGGACGCCAAGCGGACGCTGATTGACAGCGAAGCCGGCGTTGCTGCGTTTGAACTGTACACGAGCCTTTACAACGATTACGGACTTCCGTCCATTTACGAATTCCCCAGCCGGTTCCGCAGCGGAGAAATGCCGATGGGTATCGCGATGAGTTCCACGTACAATACGCTGTCGATTTCTGCACCGGAAATCCGCGGACTGTGGGACTTTACCCTGATTCCCGGTACGCTTAAATCAGACGGAACGATCGACCGCACCGCTCATACGGGCGGACTGTGCTGCCTGATGATCAAAACGGATGACGAAAAGGTCCGCAACAATGCCTGGGAATTCATGAAGTGGTGGGTCGGCTCGGACGCGCAGGTGCGCTTCGGCCGCGAGATGGAGAGCGTGCTGGGAACCAGCGGCCGGTATATGACGGCCAACCGGGAGGCAATGCCCCAGCTGGGCTGGAACGCGAAACAGCTGCGGGTCCTGGAGGCCCAGATGGCCCAGACGCACGGTTTCCCGGAAATCGCCGGCGGCTATTCTACCACGCGTCATATGACCAACGCCATCCGCCGCGTGATCACCGCTAAGGAAGACAAGCGGGAGACGCTGATGAACTATGCGCGGACCATCAATGAAGAGATCCGGATCAAACGGCGGGAATTCAACCTGCCGCTGGATTAAGAAACAGGAAGGGAGGAATCAAGCATGCAGCAGACACAGTCTTTTACATCCCGCTTCATCAAAATGAAGCGTGAACAGTTCCAGCACGGGCTGGTGCAGGCAAAGCATAACAAGGTATGCTACCTGTTCCTGGCTCCGTACGCCATCCTGTTCTTTACTTTCTTCATCCTGCCGATCTGTACGTCGATCTTTTACGGATTTACGTATTACAACATCCTGGAACCGGCCCGGTTTATCGGCCTCCAGAACTACATCAACCTGATCCTCCAGGATGAGGTATTCCTGATTGCCATCAAGAACACGTTCGTGATTGCGGTGATTACCGGACCGGTCGGATATATCCTTTCCTTCCTGTTCGCGTGGTTTATCAATGAACTGCCGAAATGGATCCGCTCTGTGGCGGTGGTGATCTTCTACGCCCCGTCCATTGCAGCCTCCGCGTTCACAATCTTCTCCGTCCTGTTCCGCGGTGATGCCTACGGTTGGTTCAACGCGATCCTGATGGAGTTCGGCATTATCGAAGCGCCAAAACTCTGGCTGATTACCCCGGATACCATGATGCCGATCCTGATCGTCGTCATCCTGTGGATGAGCATGGGTACCGGCTTCCTGAGCTTTGTGGCCGGCTTCCAGGGAATTGACCGGAGCATGTATGAAGCCGGGTATGTGGACGGCGTCCGCAACCGTTGGCAGGAACTGTATCACATCACCCTGCCGAGCATGAAGCCTATGCTGCTGTTCGGCGCGGTGATGAGCATCACCAACGCTTTCAACGTCAGCGACGTTCCCCGGATGCTTTGCGGATTCCCCTCCACGGACTACGCGGCCCGCACGGTGGTTACTCACCTGTTCGACTATGGTTTCAGCAGGTTCGAGATGGGCTATGCCAGCGCCATCGCGACCATCCTGTTCCTGGTCATGATTCTGTGCAAGAAAGCAATCACCGGATTGCTCGGAAGGGTGGGAACCTGATATGAGTGAGATCAATACAGTCAAATCAAACGGCACCCTGAAGCTGATTGACGGCAAGAAATACCGCGGATACCTCCAGGCGGATGAAACCGGCGCCGCCTTCTACCCAAAGGGAAAAACCGAACCCATCGTACAGTGGACCTACGCGAGGATGCACCGGATGGACCGGATCCGCCGGGGTGGAACATCCGGCGAGATTACCGTGATCCTGAAGGATGACAGCCGGTATGTCTTTGATCTGGATTACGGCCTGAAGCTCTATGACCATATGGACAAGCGCTGGGTCGACAAGCCGGTGATGCCCCGGACCCGCGGCGATGAGCTCCACCGCCTGGCAGAGCTGCGCGGTGAAAAAATCGAGGTGCCCAAAAAGCACCTGATTACGCGGCGGCATCCCAACCGGTCCATCGGCGGCGATATCGGGATCTACCTGATCCTGCTGTTCTTTGCCATCCTGATGGTATTCCCGCTTGTTTTCCTGATCGGCAACAGCCTGAAGCCGCTGAATGAGTTCTTCCGGTTCCCGCCGCCCGTGTGGCCTTCGCAGCCCACGACCGACAACTTCTCCGACCTGTTTGTCCTGATGGGGCAGAGCTGGGTTCCCTTCAGCCGGTACCTGATCAACACTGTCCTGATTACCTTTGTCGGCACGTTCGGGCACCTGGTGATCGCGAGCATGGCGGCGTTCGTGCTGGCTAAATACCAGTTCCCGGGCGGAAGAACATTCTTCGCCGTGGTCACCACGTGCCTGATGTTCTCCGGCTATGTGACGGGCGTTCCGAACTACCTGATCATGAGCCGCCTGGGCATGATTGATACCTACTGGGCTCTGATCCTTCCGGCCTTCGCAGCACCGATCGGCATGTTCCTGATGAAGCAGTTCATGGAAGGCCTGCCGACTGCCCTGATTGAAGCAGCCACCATTGACGGCGCGAGCACATTCGGAATTTTCTGGAACATCGTCATGCCGAACGTGAAGCCGGCCTGGCTGACCATGATCATCTTCAGCGTCCAGGGCCTGTGGAACTCCACAGCGACTACCGTGATTTACTCCGAAGCCAAGAAGCCCCTGGTATACGCCCTGAACCAGCTGCTGGCGGGCGGCGTTGCCCGTACCGGCGCAAGCGCAGCGGCGCAGGTCGTGATTATTTCCGTCCCCATTCTCATCTTCATCCTGAGCCAGAGCCGGATCCTGGAGACAATGGCCTCCTCCGGTATCAAGGATTAAGGTGATCCGGATGATGAACGACCGAATAAACTACAGGAGGGGATATCCCGTGAAAGGAATGATCAGGGCCATTGCAATCCTGTGCCTGCTTGCCCTGCTGCCGGTCACCGCACTTGCGGACGACAGCTACAGCATGCAGCAGGACGGATTCAGCACTTCCTATTCATACATTTATGATTACTGGCGTGACGTGCAGGAATGCCCGAATCCGTACCGCGTCGCAACGGTGGTTGACAGCGTTTCCCTCGGACTGGAACAGCTCGGGGGGAAACGCATGAGCAAGCCTCAGAGCATGTTTGTCCAGGGTGAAGACGTGTATATCGCGGATACAGGCAACAACCGGATTCTTCAGACCTGGTATAACGGAAAAACTTTGATTTTGAAACGGGTAATATCCGAATTTAACGGTGCTGATAAAAACACATTCAGCAGTCCCTATGATGTTTTCGCCGATCCCGAGGAGAACATCTATGTGGCGGATTACGGCAATTTCCGCGTGGTAATGCTTGACAAGGATCTGAACCTGATCAAAACATTCACAAAACCGGTGGATGCAACATTTGATCAGAGCCTTGATTTCCTGCCCAAGAAAATCGCTGTTGACGTAGCAGGCCGGTTGTATGTGCTGGCCAATAACGTAAACAAAGGTTTCATGAAATTCGAAAGCGATACAACATTTACCGGATATATCGGTGCGAACCAGGTATCCATCAATATGGCACAGTATATCTGGAAACGGTATTTCCAGACGAAGGAGCAGCGTGCCGCCTCCGAAAGCTTTGTCCCCACTGAATATGAAAACCTGTATATCGATGAAGACGGATTCATTTACGCTACCAATACGATCTTCAGCGAATATGACCTGGAATGGGACAAAGCAAAGCCGATCCGCCGGCTGAACAGCCTGGGCGGTGATATCCTGATCAAGAATGACCGCTATCCCCCAATCGGCGATCTCTGGTGGATCAAAGAGAGCACGGTAAACGGGCCGTCCAAGTTTACAGACATCACGGTGCTGAAAAATGACCTGTATGTGGCAGTTGACCGGACCCGCGGACGGATTTTCGGATATGACAGCCAGGGTGTGCTGCTGTGGGCATTCGGAACAAAAGGAAATACCGCCGGCGCTTTCACCAGTGCGATTGCCATTGAGCACTGCAATTATGATCTGTTCGTGCTGGATCAGTTTGAAAATTCTGTCACTGTTTTCCAACCGACAGAATACGGACAGATGATTTATGATGCCACAGAAACCTACCTGAACGGTGAATACGACCGGAGTGCTGAAATCTGGCAGAACGTTATGCGGATGAATGCGAACTATCCGCTGGCGTTCCGCGGAATCGGACGGGCAATTCTCCGGCAGGACGATTTCGAAGGCGCCATGAAATATTTTGAAATGGCCCATGACCGGGAAAACTACGGACGTGCATTCAAGCTGTACCGGAAACAATGGATTGAGAAGAATATCCTGTGGATTGTCCTGATCCTGGTGATTGTCCTGATTGTTCCACTGGTAATCGGGAGAATAAAGAGAGCGAAGTGGGAGGTGATTATGCATGAGCAGAGCAAAGTCCGCCAATGATTCCGTAAAGGCACTTAAAGCTGAGAAGCGGAAGGAGTCATGGACTCGTTACCGTCAGTCCCTGCGGTATTCGCTGCATGTCATTACCCATCCTTTTGATGGCTTCTGGGATCTGATTCATGAGAAAAAAGGGACTCTGGCAGCAGCCCATACTTTTCTTGTCCTGTTCCTGGTAGTCCGCGTTCTGAAACTGATCCTGACCAATTTCCAGTTCATCAATGCACCGATCCAGCACCTGAATGTTTTTTCAGAAATGGGATCCCTGCTGTTTCCCTTCCTGATTCTGTGCGTGGCCAACTGGGCAATGACGACGCTGTTCGAAGGAAAAGGCCGGTTCAAGGATATCTATATGGCGATGTGCTACGCACTGGTGCCCTATATCCTGATCCAGCTCCCCATGGTGATCATCAGCAACGGGCTGACATTTGAAGAAGGAAGCATCTTCAGCATCATGCTGTCTGTCAGCGTGATCTGGTGCGTGTTCCTGGTGTTTGTCGGTCTGATGCAGGTACATGACTATGGCCCGGGAAAGACTTTGATTTTCCTGGTGGTCACAGTAGTCGGGGCACTGGTGATTATTTTCCTGATCCTGGTTTTCTTCAGCCTGCTGAGTGATGCAGTCAGTTACTTTATCAGCCTGTACCGGGAAATCATTTATCGGTTGTATTAAGGAGGGATCACAGAAATGAACAGAAGGAAATCCCTCGTATGGCGCATTCTGCCATGGATTATTGTGCTTGCAGCCATCGCATGCCTGGTTGTGTTCGTGTTTGTTCCGATCTATTCACCCAAGGATGTCCGGGTGAGTGAGGATCCGGTTGTTCACGGTTACAGCGGGGACGGGAAGACGATTACCATGGAGAACGAGCATCTGCTGTTTGAAATGGATCCGAATACCACCCAGTTCTCCGTTACAGACCGGCATACCGGCAAGGTGTGGCAGTCCAACCCGCAGGACCGGGATAAGGATCCGGTGGCAAACGGCACGAACAAGGATTACCTTTCCTCCACACTTGCCATTACCTATTCATTCAGCGGCGGTGACATTGAGCTGAACAACTACACATACTCCATGGTGAACAAGACGTTTGACCTGATTCAGCAGGAGGACGGGTCTGTCCGCGTCGATTACGCTATCGGCAAGATCGAGCGGGAGTATATTGTTCCGGTTGTCATCACCAAGGAAAGGTATACGCAGTTTACAGGCGCCATGTCCGGGAAGAACAAGAAGCAGGTCAGTTCCGCCTATACCCTGTATGAGCCGGAGAAACTTGACAAGAAGGATAACAAGGAAGAGATCATTGCCCTGTATCCCAGTGTGGTGGAACAGCCCCTGTATGTGCTGAAAGCCGACGTCAAGGCCCGGACGAAAGAATCCATTGAGGCATGCTTTGCCGGCGCGGGATACACCCGTGATGATTTCCTGGCGGATATGGAGCTGACAACAGGAACGCGTAACAACAACGGTCCGGTTTTCAATGTCAGCATGGTCTACCGCCTGGACGGCGAGGACCTGATTGTGGAAATCCCGTATGAAGCAATTCGTTTCAGTATGGATACCCCGATGACCTACGTAAGCGTCCTGCCCATGTTCGGTGCAGCCGGAACTGACCAGAACGGTTTCATGCTGATTCCGGAAGGCGGCGGCGCACTGATCAATTATAACAACGGAAAGCTTTCCCAGAGCGCGTATTACGCAAACCTTTACGGATGGGATTACGCAACGGAAAGAACCGAAACCATCAGTGAGACCCGGAACGCGTTCCCTGTATACGGAATGGGACAGGAAGACGGTTCTTTCATCTGTATCATTGAAGGCGCGAGCTCCTATGCCGGAATCAACGCAGATATTTCCGGACGATTCAACAGCTACAATACTGTATATCCAAAGTACAATGTGCTCCATTATGACCGGTTCAACGTATCCAACCGGACCGCACAGCTGCTGTACATGTATGAGCAGGCGATTCCGAAGGACACAATCATTCAGCGGTACCACTTCATTGCAGGAAACAATTACAATGATATGGCGAACGCGTATGGAGAATATCTGCGGCAGCAGCCGGAGATGCTGAATGAAAAAGCGAGTGAAGAGATGCCGGTCAAGCTGGAACTGGTCGGCGCGATCAACAAGGTTGTGCCGAAACTGGGACTGCCGGTTGATTCGGTCATCTCAACAACAAGTTTTGACGAGGCCAGACAGATCATTGACGAAATGACCGGGAAGGGAGTCAGGGACCTGCATATCCGGATGACCGGATGGGCTAACGGCGGTGTACGGCAGAAGGTGCTGACCGGCGTACATGTACTGAATGAGCTGGGCGGCGAGAACGGGATGAAAGCCCTGATCGCGTATGCCCGCGAAAACAACATTCCGCTGTTCTTTGACGGAATCAGCTGCTTTGCCTATAACAGCGGCCTGTTTGACGGATTCCTTCCGTTCTCCCATGCGGCGCGTTTTACCACAAGGGAGCAGGTGAAGCTGTACAATTATGATATTGTGACCTACCAGCAGTCTGACTGGCAGGATGTGTACTATCTGGTGCGGCCTGAATATGCCCGGAAATGTGCGGAAAACCTGATCAGCGGGCTGAATGACCGCGGCGCGTACGGTGTCGCTTTCCGTGACATCGGCAACCTGCTGAGCGCAGATTATTATGTCAACAATATTGTGACCCGTGAACAGGTGAAGGAAATGAATATCCAGAGCCTGAAAGAAGCCTCGGAGAAGGGACTGACCATCAGCATCAAGGAAGGGAACGATTACGCAGTTCCATATGCGGATATCATTACGGACATGAATCTGACCGGAAATGCATACGCCATCATTGATGAACAGATTCCTTTCTACCAGATCGCACTTCACGGAACCAAAAACTACACCGGTGAACCTGTCAACCTGGCCGGTGATTACCAGACCACACTGCTGGAATGTGCTGAATACGGCGCCGGGCTGAACTTCACCTTTATGAAAGCGGACACCCTGATTCTCGCGGACACAATGTACAGCAGCTATACAGGTGCCGGATATGACCGGTGGAAGGATATTGTGACGGATATGATCCTGCGGTATCAGAAGGAAATGACCGGACTGAACCGTCAGAAGATTGTCAACCACATGAGGATCAGCGAAGAAGTTGCTGTGACGGAATACGCGGATGGCACAAAGGTTTATGTTAACTACGGGAATGCTGTTTTCCGTATGGGAAACATCCGGGTTCCTGCACGTGACTATGTTGTGGAAAGGGGGAATGCGCAGTGAGCAAGAAGATCCGCAAACGCCGGGAACACTGGTATTCCGGCATTACAGAAGCCTTGCAGATGTACATCCCTGGGAACAAAATCTACCATACCATGCCGGCCCGCAGGGCCCGGATAGGCACCCTGTTCATTCTTCCCTTTATCATCGGATTTATCTTCTTCATGATTTCCCCGCTTTTCCTGTCCCTGCGGATGAGCCTGAATGATGTGAAACTGAAGGCCGGCGGCGGATTTGAACTGACCTGGAACCAGTTCAACAATTATCATTACGCTCTGCAGACGGATCCGAACTATAACCAGTATCTGGTGGAGGAAATCGGACGGATGGCCATCAATACGATTGCCACCCTGGTGATGAGCTTTGTTATCGCGGTGATCCTGAACCAGAAATTCAAAGGCCGCCTGATCTGCCGGATAATCTTCTTCCTCCCGGTAATCCTTTCTTCCGGCGTATTGCCCGGTATTGAAAGCTCCAATGAATTCTACAATATGATGACCGATATCGGAAACCAGGTGCAGAATTCCTCCGGAATCAATATCTCACAATCCTTGCAGGAACTGCTTCAGGTTTCGGGCGTGGCAGGTGAAGTATTCGATGTCGTTTTCGATATGATTAATTCGATCTATGACATTATCATGGCCAGCGGCATCCAGATCATTGTGTTCCTGAGCGGACTGCAGGCAATTTCCCCGTCGCTGTATGAAGCAGCGGACGTGGAAGGCTGCTCCGCATGGGAATCCTTCTGGAAGATCACGTTCCCGATGGTCAGCCCGCTGCTGCTGGTGAACTGCATCTATACGATCATCGACTTCTTCATGAAGAATGACAACCGTGTGATGGAACGTATCAATACCGTAATGTACGGTGTTCAGCTCAATTTCGGTGTCGCTTCCGCAATGAGCTGGATTTACTTCGGAGTTGCACTGGCCTTCATCGGAATCAGTACGATCATTATTACAATGGCGGTGAAATCTTATGAGTAAAGACAATACGGTCTATATTGGCAAAAACAAGGATTTCTGGGCCAGAAACAGGAGAAGTGAAGGCTACCTGCTGAAGCGGAGGATCAAGGAAATCACGGTTTCCGTTGTCCGGGCACTGCTGATGTTCGGCCTGTGCTTTATGATCATCCAGCCGATGCTGACACGGTTTGCGATGAGCTTTATGGCGGAGAAGGACATCTATGATTCCACAATTATCCTCCTGCCCAGAAACGTGACGCTGGAGAACTATACGATTGTTGCTGAACTGACAGATTTGAAAACCATCGGAGGAGCATGGCATTTTACATCCATGCTGAACACACTGTGGATTTCTGTGGTAGTGTCCATCTGCCAGGTGGTTGCGGCTACCCTGGTGGCTTATGGATTTGCCCGGTTTGAGTTCCCGCTGAAAAAGTTCTGGTTTGCCTGCGTGGTGGTGCTGATTATCATCCCGCCGCAGACGATTCAGACTGCCATGTATGTCACATTCGCCAATTTCGACCTCTTCGGTATCTTCAAAGCGACGACCGGAAGCGGAATCAACCTTCGTTCATCACTGATTCCGTATGTACTGATGAGCCTGACCTGCATGGGGCTGAAAAACGGACTGTTTATCTACATGCTCCGACAGTACTTCAAAGGCGTGCCGGAAAGCCTGGAAGAAGCGGCGTATGTGGACGGATGCGGAACAATGCACACATTTGTGCGGATCATGCTTCCGGATGCTGTTCCGACGATTGCCAGCTGCTTCCTGTTCAGCTTTGTATGGCAGTGGACAGACCTGTTCTATGCACGGAACTTCCTGACGGGATTCAACCTGTTCTCCATCCGCATGAGCACTATGGCCAGCCGCATGGGACGTTATTTCTCGAAGGACGTTACCCAGTCGGTTGTTGTACCGAACGGGCGCCAGCTGCAGCTGATTTCCATTGCAGTTCTGTTCTGCTGCATTCCGCTGATTATCCTGTACTGCTTTACGCAGAGGACGTTTGTGGAAAGCCTGGCTATGACGGGCTCCAAGGAGTAACGGGAAAAGTACAGACAACTGGCACAAAAATGGTGAAAAAAACCACAACAATACTTGAATCTTTGTCGGATGTGGTATATAATCTGCCTGCGAGGAAAAAGATCGCATAAATACGCACCTATACGGACTTTGTGAGAGGTCCGTAAGGAAATAAAAAAGGAGGTTTTCTCGTATGAAGAAAATCCTGGCTCTGGTTCTGGCCGCTATGATGCTGCTGGGTATGTGCAGCGCGATGGCCGAAGCTCCCGAAGGTTATCCCGAAGTGATCGAAGGCCTTGACTTTGGCGGCCGCACGGTCTACATCTATGACTGGTGGGGAAATGACGATGCTGAACACAGCACCCGTCAGGCTGAACCCGATGCTGAAACCCAGGCTCTGTATGACTACCGTGACTGGCTCGAAGCGACCTACAACGTCAAGATCGTTGAGACCGCTCTGAGCGACTGGTCCGGCAACCCCGCTGAACTGACCAACATCAACATGAATGGCGGTCTGAACGGCAAGGGCGACGAAGGCGACTGGTGCATCATCGCGATCGCGGCTGACTTTGCTCCCGCGACCCTGAAGAATGACCTGTATATGCCCTGGACCATCGACCTGTCCGCTGAAAAGTGGAATCCTGTCACCACCAACTTCATGACCAAGGACGGCAAGGTCCTGGGCGTGCACGTTGGCAAGACCGAGCCCCGCAGCTGCCTGTTCTTCAACAAGCGCGTGCTGGAAGAAGCCGGTATCGACTGGAACACCATCTATGATATGCAGGCGGACGGCACCTGGACCTGGGAAGCCTGGGAAAACATCATGGACCAGGTACAGCGTGACACCGACAACGACGGCATCATCGACATCTACGGCCTGACCGGTTCCGGTGATGACATGGCGGTTGCCCTGGTGTTCGCCAACGGCGCTTCCTTCTTCGACAAGGACGAAAACGGCAAGATCACCCTGGCCGTTGACAGCCAGCCCGCCCTGGACGCTCTGGAAGAGCGCGTCAAGGTTTGGGACACCTACGCCTGCCCGACGCCCGAAGGCGCCAACTGGGACTGGTTCAAGACCTATTGGGAAGAAGGCACCTCCGCGTTCTACGCCGGCCAGACCTGGCAGGGCTTCAACGACGGTGCTGAAATGGCCGACATGGAAGATCCGTGGGGCTGCGTCATGGTTCCGAAGGGACCCAACGCGACCGACTACGTAGCCATGGCCTGCGACAACATCTACGGCGTGCCGAACGTCTACAGTGATGAAGTTGCCCTGAAGATCCAGCAGATCTACGATCTGTACACCAACGATGTCCCCGGCACCGACTCCGAGGACAACTGGATCGGCAACAAGTACAACTTCACCGACGAGCGTGCTGTTGACGAGACCTACGCGATGATGCGTGAGCCCGAGCACAGCGCTGCGAACTACACCTTCAACCTGGGCTCCACCAACGACGTTCTGGGCAACGCGCTGCTGTGGGGACCGATCAACAGCAAGGGACCGGCTCAGGCTGTTGAAGAATCCAAGCCTTTCTGGCAGGATCTGATGGACGTGTTCAACGGCGACAAGACTCAGGAACAGGTTGACGCCGAGAAGGCCGCCCGCGAAGCTGAAGAAGCTGCCGCTGCTGAAGCTGCTGCTGAAGCTGAAGCTGCCGCTGAAGAAGCTGCTGCCGAATAAGCAAACACAAACGGTATCCCGGACCGCCCGTCAAGGGCGGTCCTTTTTTGTGAAAATAATGTGCAACACCTTGAATAATCCGCTCGGAGCAGGTAGAATATGTACGAACAACTTGTTCCTGAAAGGATGGTATATCATGGTCAAGAAGCTTCTGGCTATCCTGATGATTATGACCCTGCTGGGCAGCTGTGTTTCCGCTCTGGCGGATGAAGCCAAAATAGTCTATGTTTCCGATTTCAAGAAGAATTCGGATGACTGGTACGGCCGGGGAGCGCAATGCTACAACACGGTTGACGGTACACTGAAGACCATCGGCAGGCAGAGCAGCTGGAATTCACCCGGACGCGATTTTCCCCTGATCGAGGGCGGAAAATACGATCTGAGCGTTGAAGTGAAACAGGATGACCTGGAAAAGGCCAGTTTCATGATCTCCATCGCACACAGCGTGGAAGGAATGGAAACCTATGAAAACCTTGCCTTTGGTGAGGCAAAAAAGGGCGAATGGACAACGCTGACCGGCAAATATACCGCGGGGGACTATTCCCGTTATGTGCTGTATGTGGAAACGGCCGGGGCAGAGAACCTGGATTTCGAAATCCGGAATTTCACAGTAACCGCCCCCGAAGGAGAACCGGAACCCAAGCCGACTGTGCCTCCCATGGTGATTGAGGAAGCCGGAGATGTTCCCAGCCTGAAGGAGATCTATGCGGACAAGTTTGACTTTGGCTCCGCGGCGCCCCAGATGGTTTTCCGTGAACTCAAATGGCTGAATCTGATGAAGGATCAGTTCAGCATCCTGACCCCTGAAAATGAAATGAAACCGGATTCTGTGCTGGATGTGGCCGGGAGCAAGAAACTGCTTGAGGAAACCGGGGATGAAACCGCTGTCGCGGTCCGCTTTGACGCGGCAAAAGCCCTGCTGAGATTTGCACAGCAGACCGGAATCAAGGTACACGGACACGTGCTGATCTGGCACAGCCAGACTCCGGAAGCTTTCTTCCATGAAAGCTATGAAATCAAAAAGCCGCTGGTAAGCCGTGAGGTTATGCTGGGCCGGATGGAAAACTATATCAAAGGTGTTTTTGAATTCCTGGATGAAAATTACCCGGGCGTGGTGGTGTCCTGGGACGTGCTGAACGAGGCGATTGACGACGGCTCCAACTGGCTGCGGAACAGCAACTGGAAAAAGATTATCGGAGAAGATTATCCGAATTTCGCCTATGCCTATGCCCGCAAGTATGCTCCGGCGGATGTGAAGCTTTATTACAATGACTACAACACGGCAATGCCGGGCAAGCTGCGCGGGATTGTGAAGCTGCTGAACAGCCTGATCCCGGACGGCAACATCGACGGATACGGTTTCCAGATGCATCACAGCGTTTCTTTCCCGTCCATTGAGCAGATTGCGACCGCAGTGAATACGATTGCCAACACGGGACTCCGGCTGCGCGTGAGCGAGCTGGACGTGACTGTGAGCAACAACAGCGAAGCATCCTTCAGAAAACAGGCCCTGTATTATGCCGAAGTGATGAAAATCATTCTCAAACACAGCGATCAATTTGAAGCGGTACAGGTATGGGGACTGACAGACACGATGAGCTGGCGCGGATCCCAGTATCCGCTG
>JAEEGK010009914.1_pt1 | contig 22084 bp, 15 predicted proteins | sample 8958771 | NCBI WGS metagenome assembly JAEEGK01 (sample SAMN16246547, study PRJNA631951) | gut metagenome | biome: gut microbiome; feature: rumen; material: SC-attached | host: Bos | place: Iran: Karaj | collected 2018-10 | reverse complement strand
AGTGGTTTACACTCCTGGTCGTGGACGCTCTCTGGAATTGTGGAACCCCGAACGATACGAAAGCAAGAGTAACATCGAATCCGATGCTGCCCAGAAGTCGTTCGACGAAATGTTCCGCCTAATCGGTTCGTCGGGAGGTCTTGATGGCAAACGCTGACCTCAGACAAACTAATTTACATACAAACGAATACTCTGCGGCTCTTGCCGGCGCTACCGATGGCGTGTTCTATCACGACCCCGTGATGCTTGCCGAATGCCTTGATGGTTTGAACATTAGGCCTAACGGTACCTATGGCGACTGTACGCTCGGCGGTGGCGGACATTCCTACGCGATTGCAAATAAATTAAATGAAGACGGAACGCTTCACGCGTTTGACCGTGACGAGGAAGCCGTTGCGTTTGCGACCAAGCGCCTTGCGGGTGTCAAGTGCAAGTTTATTGTGCATCCGGTGCGCTTTGGCGAACTGAAGAACGAAATTGCACCGAACACTCTCGACGGCATCCTTTACGATTTGGGAATCAGCAGCCACCAGGTCGACGATTCCAAGCGCGGGTTCACCTTTGTGGGCGATAACCCGCTCGACCTCCGCATGGACCGCCGCGAAGGAACCTCTGCGCAGGAATGGCTCAAGAATGTCGATGCAGAAACGCTTGCCGGTGCTCTCCGCAAGAATTCGGATATGGACCGTGCGTTCAAACTTGCGACCCGCCTTGTAGAAATGGCGACTATCGCCAAAAAGGAAGGCCGTGCCATTTTGCCCTCGGACGTGAAGTCTGTTGTGGAATCGGTATTCCCCGACAAGAAGCGCGAAGTGAACGGCCTTTTGGCCCGCGTATTCCAGGCGGTACGCATGGAAGTGAACGGTGAACTGAAGGAAATCGAGGACAGTCTCCGCGCCGCGGTGGATTGCCTCAAGGTGGGTGGCCGCCTGGTGGTAATGAGCTACCATTCCGTGGAAGACCGCTGCGTGAAGGAAACTGCTGCCGAATTCGAACGCGCTTGCATTTGCCCGGAGAACCTGCCGGTATGCGTGTGCGGTGGCAACCACCAGAAGCTTAGGAAGGTCAATCGCAAGCCGATTTTGCCGACAAACGAAGAAATTGCGAACAACAGCAGGGCTCGCTCTGCAAAACTAAGGGTTTACGAACGGGTATGAGCGAAACTGTGAAAATGCCTGTACTGAAGACGAACAAGATGATCGCTCTGATCGTCGTGCTCGCCGCGTTCGCTATCGTGATCGGTATCATGACTCCGCTATACTTGCAGAACAAGATCAACGCGCTCTACAAGGAATATAGCAGGCTTTCGAATGAGACGACTGTCCTGGAGAGCGATATACTGCAGTTGAAACTCAAGGTGAACCAGTATTCTTCGCTGGAACGCCTGAGGGACTTTGCCAAGGTCGCTGGGCTTGAATTGAATGCCGTGCCGGTGAAGGTCATGGGCGAAGGAGGGGCCGGTGAATAACAAAGTCCAGATAGAACCGCTCGCCTTTATCAAGTGGCTCCTGATGAGCCTCATCGCTATCCTTGCGTGGCAGACGATAAACATCCAGGTGGTGAACCGCGAAGTTTACCAGACGCAGACTGAGAGCATGGTGGTCAGCACGAAAAACGTGCATGCCGACCGTGGCCGTATTCTGGACCGTAATGGAAACGTGTTCGCGGATAATGTCAGCGATTCGGCGAACAACTATAGCCGCCTTTTCTTGCAGGGTAAGCTTGCGAGCCAGCTCATCGGGAAGGTGGGGCACGACGGAAAGGGCAGCATGGGCCTTGAACTTACCTTTGACGAAAAGCTGAGGGGCGTTAGTGGCCTCAGGGTCGGGGTGAAGGACCTTTACACGCGTTCCCGCGAAGTGGCGAAGGCCGAACCCGGTATGAGTCTCGTGCTTACCATCGACAAGAACATACAGGAAATTGTCGAGAGGGAACTTAAGGACGGTGTCGAGGAATTTGACGCGAAGAGCGCGAGCGCGGTTGTGGTGGAGCCGTACACGGGCGAAATACTTGCGATGGCGAGCTACCCGACGTTCGATCCGAACTCCAAGACGCAGGGCGTTGGCCGCATGTCGAAAAACGATATCGTCTCCATGTCGTACGAACCGGGTTCTACCTTCAAGGTGATTACCGCCGCTGCGGCAATCGAGAACAAGGTGGTTGACCCGGCCCGCGTTTACGAGAACGAGGGCAAGTGCTGGAAGTGGAACCCGAAATCGGAAAAGATTTGCGATACGCATATCTACGGCGACATGGACATGAGCGAGGCGATGGTGCAGTCCTCGAACATCGTGTTTGCAAAGATTGCCGACGAGGTGGGCGCGGACAAGCTCTACCACATGGCGCGCAGTTTTGGTTTCGGAATGCCGACGTCGGAGTTCTTTGCCGGCGAGGAAAATGGCCGCTTGCTCAAGCCCTACGAACTCAAGCGCGATGACCGTACGCTGAAGACGATGGGTTTTGGCCACGCAGTTTCCGTGACGCCTATCCAGATGGCGATGGCTTATGCGGCAGTCGCGAATGGTGGCGTATTGATGGAACCGATGATTGTGCGTGAATGGCGCGATGCCCAGGATAGCGTTATCGAGAAAAGGCAGCCGACTCCCGTGCGCCGCGTGATTTCGGAAAGTACTGCGTCGACAATCCGTTCCATGCTCTACCGCGTGGTGAACAGCGGTACGGCGAAGAAGGTAGTCTCGAAGAAGATTCCCGATGTGCTGTTCGGCGGCAAGACGGGTACGGCAGAAAAGTTCAACCAGGAAACGCAGAAGTATGACCGCGACCATCAGGTGGCATCGTTCATTGGCCTTGCCCCTGTGGAAGATACGCGCTACGTGTGCCTGGTGCTGGTCGATGACCCGCAGGGCAAGCACGTGGGCGGCCTTACCGCGGGCCCGATTTTCCGCCGGATTATGGAAGGCATCTACTACAATCCGGAAACATCGCCGCTTTCGCATAACCTCGCGCAGGTCAAGTCGCAGAACCCTTGCGATGTGGAATTTATGGGCCTGACCGTTGATGGCGCCAAGAAACTTGCCGATGACAAGGGCTGCAAGGTTACCTTCGTGGGTGAAGGCAACCGCGTGATGTCGCAGAATGTGGACGGAACGGGCGATGCGGGCATTGTGCTTTCGCTCGGGAACGTTTCGGCATCCAGAATGCCGGACCTGAACGGGCTTTCGCTCCGTGACGCTATGGAAATTATGGGCAATATACGCGTGAATGTGGAATACGAAGGCAAGGGCCGCGTAGTGGCGCAGTCCCCGAAGCCCGAGGAAGAACTCCGCAAGGGGACCATTTGCAAGTTGACGCTCAAGGAGAGAGGCTGATGATTTCGGAAGGATTGATGCAGAACTTGTCTGTGAAGGGTCTGTGCGACGATTCTCGCCGTGCGAAGCCTGGTGATTTGTTCTTCTCGCTTTCGACGGAAGGTTTCGAGGAATTTGCGCGCAATGCCGTTGCCGCGGGTGCCGTTGCCGTGGTGAGCGAGTTGCCTGCGCCCGAAGGGCTTACCTCCAGGTGGATTCAGGTGTCCGACGTGAAGGCGGCGCGCCTCGAGGCCGCAAGGATTTTCTACAAGAACCCGTTCGCGAAACTGGCCTGCCATGCCGTTACCGGTACGAACGGCAAGACGACGAGCGCTTTCCTGATGAACGCGATGCTCGAGTCTTCGGGCAAGAAGACGGCCCTCCTTGGGACCATCAAGAACAAGATTGGCGATACCTCCGTGGTGGCGACGCTTACGACGCCCGGGCTTCTGGACCTGTTCGCTTTTGCCGCGAAGGCCGTGGCGGCGGGCTGCACCGACCTGGTGATGGAAGCCTCCTCGCATTCGCTGGTGCAGGGGCGCGTGGCGGGAATCCGCTTCAGGAGCGCGCTCTTCAGCAACCTCACGCAGGACCATCTCGATTACCACAAGACGATGGAAAACTACTTCGAGGCAAAGAAACTCCTGTTCACGAAGTATCTCGCGGAAGATGGCGTTGCGGTACTGAACATCGACGATGCGCATGGCGAAAAGATTTTTGACGAGATGAAAGCGGCCGGCCGCAAGGCGGTTGCCGTGTCTCGCCTCGGGAATGTCAAGGCCGACGTAAAGCCCGAAGGGGCGGTAAAGAGCACCGAGGAAGGGCTCGAGATGCTGCTCCCGATGATTGCGAAGGAAAAGCTGGAAACGCCGCTATGTGGCGAATTCAACGTGGATAATGTATTGCTGGTGCTCGCCTGGGCGAATGCCATCGGGATTCAGGAACTCGCTATGCGTGCGGCGATTGCGAGCGTGCGTGTGCCGGGCCGTTTCGAGAAGGTCTGGAACAAGGGTGGCCGCCACGTGATTGTGGATTACGCCCACACGCCCGATGCCCTCGAGCGCGTGCTGAATACGGCACGCAGCCTCTGCCGCGGTACGCTTTCGACCGTGTTCGGTTGTGGCGGCGACCGTGACCGCACCAAGCGCCCGATTATGGGGCATATTGCGGAAACTCTTGCCGACAAGGCCTGGCTCACCTCCGATAACCCGCGCACGGAAGACCCGCTTGCGATTATCGAGGACGTGCGTGCCGGAATGAAGACGGAAAAGTTTGAGGTGGTCCCGGACCGTGCCGAGGCGATTCGCAAGGCATGTGCTGCCCTGAAGGATGGCGACTGGCTCGTGATTGCGGGCAAGGGGCACGAGGACTATCAGATTGTCGGGAAGACGAAACACCATTTTGACGACCGCGAACAGGCGGTGAAGGCGATGGAAGAATGCTGAAACTTGATTTGACAGTGCAACAGATGCTGGAAATCCTGGAAACCGATGCAGTCGGCGTTCCGGCCCGCACTCTGAAAAGGAAGGTGAATCTTTGCCTGGATTCACGCGAGAAGGCCAAGGGCGTGGTGTTCTGGCCTATAAAGGGCACGCGTTTCGATGCCCACAAGTTTGTTCCTCAAATGGAAAAGGATGGAGCGCTGATGAGCGTAGTAAACAAGGAATCCGTTGAAGAGAATACCATCAAGATGTACGCCCCGGTGGACGATACCACCAAGGCTCTTCTCAAGCTCGCGAAAGGCTACCAGCGCCTCTTCAAGGTGAAGAAGGTCGCCATTACCGGCAGTAATGGCAAGACCACCACGAAGGAAATGGTGAAGGCGGTGCTTTCTGCGAAATACAATACGCACGCCACGCAGGGGAACTTCAACAACCATATCGGCGTCCCGATGACGCTGTTCCAGCTGAAGCATAGCCACGAGGCGGCCGTCGTCGAGATGGGCACGAGTGGCCCCGACGAGATTCGCCCGCTTTCGCTTGCGGTGGAACCCGATGTGGCGGTGATTACGAACATTGGCGCCTCGCATCTTGAACGTCTCGGTGACCTGGACGGAGTCTTCAGGGAGAAAATCACCATCAGGGAAGGCCTGAAGGCGGGCGGCACGCTTATCGTGAATGCGGACGACCCGCGCCTCTGCAAGGTGCGCAAGACGAGGAACATGAATGTGGTGACTTTCGGTGTGAAACGCGGTGTCATCAAGCCCGAAAAGCTCACCTGGAACGAGAATGCCTGTGCCGATTTCTACATCGGGCGTACGCACTTTGTGCTGAACGTGCCGGGCACGCACAACCTCTACAACTCGCTTGCCGCCATTGCGGTGGGCGATGCATTCCGCGTGCCGCGTACCACCATCGCGCGTGCCCTCGGGAACTTCCGTGCGACCAACATGCGTATGGAAATCCGCAAGGCGGCTGGCTTCAAGATTGTGTCCGACTGCTACAATGCGAACCCGTCTTCTACCCGTATGGCGCTCCAGACTATCGGCCACATGGATATTCGCGGGAGCCGCATCGCGGTGCTCGGCGATATGCTCGAACTGGGCAAGGCGAGCAAGGATTTGCACAAGGAAATCGGCGCCCTCGTGCCCGAGATGAACTTTGACCTCCTCCTTGCGGTAGGCAAGGATGCGCAGGAATTCGTGAAGGGAGCACGTGCTGCCGGCATGGCACAGGCGTACCACTTCGATTCCGTGCAGGAAGTGATTGAATTTCTGGGCGATGTCGTGTCGGAAGGCGATGTCGTGCTGGTGAAGGGCAGCCGCGGCATGCACATGGAGCAGGTCGTGGATGCGCTCACGAAACTTTCTCCGGTTTCCAAGGACTAGCAACTGTAGGTAAAGAGGCTTTAGATAGCGATGAGTAACAACCAGTCCGTAGGCGTAAACAAGCTGCTGTTGGTATCGACAATCCTGTTGATACTGTTCGGCGTTGCTGTCGTTTATACTGCGTCCGCTCCTGCTGCGATAAAGAAGTACGGGGATCCCGAATTCTACCTGAAGGCTCACTGCAGCAAGGTCCTGATTGCGTTTGTCGCCATGTTTGTTGCATCCCGGGTGGATTACTCCATCTGGAAAAAGGCTGCCCGCCCGGTATTTATTGTCGGGTGCGCCCTGACGCTTGCCGCAGTCCTGTTTGGCCCGACCATCAATGGTGCGAATCGCTGGATTTGGGGTATTCAGCCCTCCGAAATCCTCAAGTTCGGTTTTATCTTGATGGTGGCGACAAAGCTTTCCGATGCCGGTACCGAAATCAAGTCGCTCAAGTGCAGTATTATCCAGCCTGGCATCCCGTTCTTGATTGCGGCAATCCTGCTTGCCCTGCAGCCGAACTTCTCAATGGTCGGCATGTTTGCTGGAATCTTTACGATAATGCTCCTGGTGGCTGGCGCAAACTTCAAGCATATGCTCAAGAGTTACGGCATTGCCGCTGCTGCAGGTACTGTCGTGGTCATGTTGAAGGAACTTGTCAAGGCCATTTCTGGGAGCAAGGATAAACCCATATACCAGCATGTTAAGGACAGGTTTGATGCGTTCTTCTCGTCGGGTGACCCTGCGATGCAGACCGAACTTGTAAAGAAGAAGATGTACCAGACGCAGCAATCCCTTGAAGCGCTGGGTAACGGCGGAATCCTGGGCACGGGTGTCGGTAACAGCGCTCACAAGCTGGGGTACCTGCCCGAGGCACACAAGGACGTGGTGTACAGCGTGGTGGGCGAGGAATTCGGTGTCGTGGGCACGCTGGCCGTGCTTGCCGCCTTCAGCATCCTTTTCTACCAGGGTTTCGAGATTGCGAGGAATTCTACGACGCGTTTCGGCAAGTACCTGGCGGTGGCGCTTACGGTTTCGCTTTTCTTCAATTTCTTGGTGCATGTATGCGTGAGTACGGGCCTGATGCCTACGACGGGTCAGCCGCTGCCTTTCATCAGTTATGGCGGTACGAACCTTATTGTTGCTGGGCTCTTTATCGGGATTCTCTTGAATATTTCGAAGGCGGGTACCGGCAAGAAGTTGACCGAACCCTATATGGGCGGCATCAACACGGATACCTACACCATAGGTGGATTTAATATAACGAGGGCTGAAACATGAAAAAGTTCCTGTTTGTATGCGGTGGCACGGGTGGCCACATTTTCCCGGCAGTCGCCATTGCCGAGAGCCTAAAGAAGATGGGTGTCGAAGACATCACGTTTGCAGGCCGTAAGGATTCCATGGAGGAACGCCTTGTGGCAAAGAACTGGCCTTACGAGTACATTACGGCAGAACCGCTGCACCGTGGCCCGTTCCTCAAGAATCTTGCCCTCCCGTTCAAGCTTTCCAAGTCGCTCGTGCGTGCAAAGAGCGTGCTCAAGAAGGTAAAGCCCGACGTGGTTGTCGCTACCGGCGGTTACGTGTCGCTCCCGATTGTGCTTGCGGCAGGCTCGCTTGGCATTCCTGTGTACCTGCAGGAACAGAATGCGGTTGCGGGTATCGCGAACAAGGTCGGTTCCCGTTACGCGAAGACGATTTTTGTGACCTCCGACGATGCGGCGAAGTTTTTCCCCGCAGAAAAGTGCATGGTGTTCGGTAATCCGGTCCGTAAGCTCCCCGATGCGGGTGCACTCCCGCGCCCGGCTGAATTTGCGGAAGGCAAGAAGGCCGTGTTTATCGTGGGCGGTTCGCAGGGTGCCGTGGGCATCAACAACAAGATTGAAGAAAGCATCAAGGATATCGCCGCCCGCGACGACGTGAATGTCGTGTGGCAGGTGGGCGTGAAGAACGTGGAAGCGATTACCGCCCGCGTGGGGAATGTCCCGAACGTGGCGATTCGCGGGTTCCTCGACGGTATCTATTCCTACATGAGCCATGCGGACCTGATTATCAGCCGTGCAGGTGCATCGGCACTCGCCGAAATCCTTGCCTTCGGCAAGCCCTCTATCCTGTTGCCGTTCCCGCACGCGACTGCGAACCACCAGGAACACAATGCCCGTGTGGTCGAGAAGGCGGGTGCCGCCCTCGTGGAACTCGACAGTGACCCGAACGACTTGTGGAACAAGACGCTCTCGCTCCTCTCGGACGAAAATAAGCTTGAGAAGATGGCCGCCGCGGCGAAGGGCCTCGGGATGCCCGATGCCGCAGACCGCATTGCGGCAGTCATCATGGAAAAGGAAAACGCATAATGCAGATAAATGATTGTAAGCGTGTCCGTAAACTGCACTTTGTAGGCATCGGTGGTGCCGGCATGTCCGGCATCGCGGAAGTGCTTCACGACAATGGATTTGTGGTGAGCGGTTCCGATACGGGCGAGAGCCCGGTTATCGATTACCTGAAGGGGCTCGGGATTGCGATTGCCCCGAAGCACGAGGCGAAGAATGTGGAAAACGCGGACCTCGTGGTCTATTCCTCGGCTGTCCCGTACGATAACCCCGAACTCGTGGAAGCGCGCAATCGCCGTATTCCGGTGATTCGCCGTGCCGAGATGCTCGGCGAGCTGATGCGCCTCAAGTACACGCTCTCGATTGCGGGTACGCACGGCAAGACGACGACCACGTCCATTGTGGGCCAGATTTGGGAAGAGGCCGGCCTCGACCCGACCATCATCGTGGGCGGCGTGGTGAAGGGCAAGGGCAGCGGCGCCAAGGTGGGCTGCGGCGACTACCTGATTGCCGAAAGCGACGAGTTCGACCGCAGTTTCCTTTCGATGATGCCTTCTTCGGCGATTGTCACGAACATCGATGCCGACCATCTCGATACCTACGAGAACATCGAGGATATCAAGGATGCGTTCGTGCAGTTCGTGAACAAGATTCCTTTCTACGGGCAGGCGATTCTGTGCCTCGATGACCCGAACGTGCAGGCAATCCTTTCGCGCGTCAGGAAACCCGTGATTACCTACGGTTTTAGCCGCCAGGCGAAATACCGCGTCGATAACCTGCGTTTCGAGAAGGGCTACCCGGTATTCGATATCCTGAACGATGGCGAGAGCCTCGGCGAATTCAGGCTCCAGATTCCCGGACGCCACAACGTGCTCAACGCGACTGCCGCCGTGGCGCTCGCGAACGAGGAAGGCATTGCACCCGATATCGCGCGCAAGGCATGCGCCGAATTCCAGGGGGTGACCCGCCGCTTTGAATTCATGGGCGAGAAGAAGGGCGTTATGGTGTTCAACGACTACGCACACCACCCGACGGAAGCGACTGCCACGCTTCTCGGGTTCCGTGAGGCGTTCCCCGACAAGCGAATCGTGGTGGCGTTCCAGCCGCACCTCTTCAGCCGTACCCGCGACCAGCACGAAGCCTTCGGCATGGCGTTCGCGAACTGCGACGTGCTTTTGGTTGCCGACATTTACCCCGCACGTGAACGCCCCATTGAAGGCGTTACCGGCGCACTCGTGGCAAACAGCGCGAGCGACCGCGGGCACCGCAATGCGCGCTTCGTGGGCGACCAGGCGAACATCTTGCCTATCCTCAAGGAAGAACTCCGTGAAGGCGACGTGGTCGTTCTCATGGGTGCAGGCAACATCTATAAACTCGGGACCCGTATCTTGGAGGAATGTATTTGAGCGAATCCGGGACGACATTTCTAGGCCGTCGCATAGGCTATAACGAGAGCAAGCGTAAGCAGGCCCGCAAGGAGAAGATCAAGCGCGGGTTCAAGGGTGCTTTACGCTGGTTCAAGCGTTGTGGCTGGATTCTCTGCATCCTCGTCGTGGCTGCAGGTGTCGCTCTGTGGCAAAACCGCTTCTACGTGCAGCGCTTCAACCCGCTCGAGCTTCGCCACCTGAAGTATATCGATATCGAGGGTAACCGAATGCTCACCTGGGAAGACGTCATCCAGAATGCGCAGGTGGAACCGGGCATGCTCATGTCGGAAGTCGTTCCCGATTCTATCGAGAAGATGCTCATGCGCTCCCCGCTCATCCGGTCCGTTTCGGTCACGAAGCATTTCCCGTCTTCGATGTCCATCTCGCTCGAGGAATCGAAACCCGTCGTGTCGTATTTCGATGCGGGGAAGGCGACCGTCTATTCCGAGAGGGGCCTCCCGCTTCCGCTTTCTACGTCGACCGCGTTCCGCCTCCCCGTAGTGGAGCAGGGCTCGCTCGAGAACGTGAAGGCGATAAGCAGGTTCCTCGCCGAAATGCAGAAACTCGACCCCAGGCAGTATTCGCTCGTGTCGCAGGTGGGGTGGTCCGCAGAGGACCGCGCCTTCGAGGTGTTTTTCAGGGATGTCGCTTTCCACGTGCTTTACCCCCAGTCGGGCTGGAACCGCGACATGTTCGCCCTTTACGATATGGTCAAGGCGGGATTCCCGCAAGATATACGTTGTGCAGGTGAAGTGGATTTACGATTTGTTGGCTTTGCCTATGTAAGGAACTTTGATAAGAGGTGTGTCAATGGATGAACCCAAAAATGAAATAAGGAAAGAGGACTTGCTGTTCGGTCTGGACATCGGTGCCTCTAAAATCAATCTGTTCGTCGGCGTGGCGAATGGATCTTCCGTGCGCGTGCTCGAATGCGGGGATTTCCCGCTGAAGAACTCCGACGAGTTCGACACTGTTGTCGAGACTCTGAAGAAGGCTGCGCAGACGCTCGAGTCGACTGCGGGCGTGGATGTCCACGATGTTTACGTGGGCATTGCCGGGAAGCACGTGTCCTCATTCAACTATAGGGGCCTCATTACGCTCCCGACCGGCGAAGTCCGTAGCCAGGATATCGAAACCGTGAAGGACCAGGCGAGCACCATTCCCGAGAACGCGGGTCAGATCATTCACGTGTTCCCGGGCGAGTACACGCTCGATGACCAGCCGGGCATCCGTAACCCGAAGGGCCTCAATGGCCGTCGCTTGGGCGTGGAAGTGCAGGTGGTTACCTCGAGGCTCAATGCCATCCAGAATCTTGACAAGTGCGTGCGCAGCGCGGGCCTCCACACGGTGGAATTCGTGCTCGAGCCTCTTGCTGCCGCATATGCGGTCCTTACTCCCGATGAAAAGGAACTGGGCGTTGCCCTGGTAGATATTGGCGCGGGTTCTGCCGATATCGCCGTGTTCGTCGGGGAATCGGTCCGCTACACAGCCTCGCTCGACCTCGCTGGCAACAAGATTACCAGTGACATCAGCAAGTGCCTCAAGGTGCCTATATCGCTCTCGAAGGCAGAAGAAATAAAGAAGAAGTACGGTACCTGCAAGTTGAACAACCTCCTCGAAGACGAGACGTTCCCGGTTCCGGGTGTCGGCGATCGTGGCGACGTGCAGTGCTCCCGCGAACTCCTTGCTAAGGTGATTACTGCCCGCGTGGCAGAAATATTCAAGATTATTAAGGATAATCTCGAAACCCACAAGATTGACGGCCTCATCAACGGTGGCATCGTGCTTACCGGCGGTTGCTGTGCTCTCGAGGGCATCGACGAGATTGCCGAGAAGGTATTCAAGAAACCGGTCCGCATCGGTTACCCGAAGGGTACGAGCGGTATCCAGGAAGCGTTCCATAAGCCGTCCTATGCAACCGGCATCGGCCTCTTGCACTATGCTGCACGCCAGCAGAGCGTAAACAAGAAGCACGATACGGGCGCGCAGTTGACTGTTTCCGTAAAGAAGGGAATCCAATGGTTCAAGGACATGGTTCGCACGTACTTTTAACTAAAACATCAAACACTCAAACAATCACAGGGAGATAAACCATGAGTGAAATCACATCCCACATCGAGATGGACGAAACCACCCTCAATAACGCGAAGGTGAAGGTGTTCGGCGTAGGTGGCGCCGGCGGAAACACCGTAAACCGCATGGTCGGCATGAATATTGAAGGCGTAGAATACTATGCCGTCAATACCGATGCGAAGGCACTCGAACTGAGTCTCGCAGACCACAAGATTGCCATTGGCCAGAAGACGACGAAGACTCTTGGCGCCGGCGCGAAGCCCGATGTGGGCCGCAAGGCTGCCGAAGAGAACATCGACGACCTGAAGGAAGCCATGAAGGGCGCCGACCTGATTTTCATCACTGCCGGTATGGGCGGTGGTACGGGTACGGGTGCCGCTCCCGTGGTCGGTGCGGTTGCCCGCGAAATGGGCATCCTCACGATTGCCGTCGTGACCAAGCCGTTCAGGTACGAAGGCCCTGTGCGTGGCCGTAATGCCGACAAGGGTATCAAGGACCTGCGCGACAAGGTCGATACCATGATTGTCGTCGACAACAAGAAGCTCATGAACATCGTGGACAGGAGCATGACTCTTGACGGTGCGTTCAAGCTTACCGACGAAATCCTCGGCAACGCAGTGCGCAGCATTTGCGACATCATGTTCCGCCACGGCCTCATCCACGTTGACTTTGCCGACGTGAAGACCGTGATGACCAACGGCGGTTCCGCCCTCATGGGTACCGGCATTGCCGAAGGCGACGGCCGCGGCCTCAAGGCCGTCGATATGGCGCTCTCTTCTCCGCTCCTGGAAGACGTGAACGTGGAAGGCGCTACCGGCGTGCTCGTGAACGTGTCCCACGGCGAAAACTTCTCCATGATGGAATACAGCGAGGCCATGGACCACATCTACGAAGCTGTGGGCGACATGGGTGACCCGAACATCATCATCGGCGATATCCTCCTCCCGGAACTTGGCGAGAAGGTGTGCATCACCATCATCGCGACTGGTTGCGGTGGTACCGGCAACCAGCCCGCTGCTTTCACGCAGCCGGCTGCACAGCCCGCAGTTGCCCCGCGCCCGACCGACCTCGTGAACAGCATCGGTGGCCCTGCCGCCAACTACCCGCAGGCAGCACCCGCTGCTCCTGCCGCCCCGGTGCAGCAGGCCCCCGTGGCTCCGCAGCCGGTGCAGGCGACCCCGCGCCCGACGGCATTCAATTTTGCCGCCATCGCGCGTGGCACCATCCCGATGCCCTCCGTTGAAAATCCGGTCGGCTTTGCCGCCCCGGGCTTCTCGGCAACCGCTCCTGCCGAAGAAGTCATGCTCGGCACGCCGAACGCTTCCCTGCACGACACCCAGGAATTCTCCGAAATCGCCGATACCGACGACATGAACGGCGTTCATGAAGCCCCGGCGAAGCCTGTGCAGATGGATGCGAAGTCGCTCGAGACCCCGACCTTCATGCGTCAGGAAGCCCTCGCGACTACCGTTGCCTCCAAGACGGTGCAGGATGACCCCGGTTCCATCAAGAAGGCAAGCGGCGTCGATTACGACGTGCCCGCCTTCCTCCGTGGAAACGCCCTGAGCGACATCTTCTAAGATGCCTCTGAAGAACTTCTAGAAAGAAGAATAACACACACACAGGGTGTGCGTATTCCGCGCACATCCCCACAACACACAAGGGACTACCTGGGTCTCCCTGCCTGGGTAGTCCTTTGATATTATTAAAAAGTATTTGTTTTTTATGTCATCCCCGGCTTGGCCGGGGATCTCCTTTTTTTATTTACTATCTTGCTTAACATGAGGAACTGTATTCACACCCTCGTTTTTGGCGTGCTCGCTTTTGCGGCCCTGTGCCATGCATACCCGGCGCCCCCGCAGGCGGGCGAGACGGGCTATTTCCAGATAGGTACCGACTTCAACTTCGGGCTCAACGGCGGCCCGACCGACCCCACCTTCGCGGTAGATACTGCCGACTGGTTCGGGGGCAACTGGCGCGGTCTCCAGATTCCGCTCAATAACGCCCGCAGTTACGAGGACCACCTCGACCCGTTCTTCACCCTCAGTTTCCGTGCGGGTTACAAAAGTTTCCACGTGCTCCTGGAAGCCCCGCTCCGCCGCGATCTGGAGGCCTGGTATCAGGACGACCTTCACAAGAATTTCACGTACGACCCGAGTGAACTCGATATAAACGTTCCGAACAACGCCTACGCCGTATGGGAAAACCCCGTGGGCTACGTGCAGTTCGGGCGCTTTGCACTTGACGACCTGATGGTTTCCAAGAACGACATCCTGGTGGGTGGCGCTCCTTACCACGATGGCCTGCGCTGGAAATTTGCCGCAGGCATGTTCCGCTACGACTTTTTGTTCAGTTCCCTCAATGCCTGGCTGTACGGCGACGTGATGAATCACGATACCGGATGCCCGCCCGTGGGTACCGAGGCCTACGCGCAAAAGTGCACTGATCCCGGCAACCAGGTGGCAAACCAGCGCAACCGCACTTACACCGACAACATCAAGACGTTCATGTTCCACAAGTTCGGTGTCGAGACCGAAAAACTCTGGATATACGTTGCCGAACAGAGCATGATAGGCGGCAAGGCTCCGGAATTCCGCTCCATGAGTCCGTTCATCTACTGGCACGACAACTACGCGACCGGCTACACGTCGGCGGCTACCTCCGTGGAACTCGGCTACAAGACGAGCAACGGCGCGAAGTTCTACAGCCAGGTCAACATGGAAGACATCAACAGCCCGGTAGGCGAGGATGATGACAAGGGCACAAGCCGCTCCGTAATCAACTATCTGGTGGGTTACTACCATGAACTCTCGACTGCACTCTATGGCAAGTTCAACTGGCGCCTCGACGTGGTGCGTACCGACCCCGTGTCGAACAACAGCAAGCTCCCGCTGCTCAAGTACACGAGCCGTCGCAATTATCGCAGCAACTTCCGCGAGCAGGACGACCCCGATTACGCCGATGCCTACTTCGTGGATTACCCGATAGGCTACCGTCGCGGTGCGGACGCACTTGACGTGTGGTTCGATTTCGGCTGGCAGTATGGCAAGCACTCGCTCGCACTCACGCTTGCATGGCTGCGCCAAGGCGACAAGGAAATGTACACCGACTACAATGTGGCGCTCGCCGGCGGCGACACTTCACCTTCCGGCGTGGAGGAGGCCCAGTACCTGATAGACGCCCTATACAAAATGAAGGTGAACGACTGGTTCGGGTTCTACGTAGGTGGCGGGTTCCGCAAGTACGAGAACCTCGCGCACGAAAAAGGCGACGACGGGTATGATGGCTGGATACGTTCCGGCGTAAAGTTCACCTTTAACCCGGTTGACACGAAGTTCTAGAGAGTGACAGGAGTTTGGAGACATGTTGCTGAGGAGTAAATTGCTGATGCCATCCCTTGCCGTGTCATCCTCGCCCGTTCGGCAGGCTCAGGGCAGGCTCCGGCGAGGATTCATACATCTCGTACTTGCACTTGTTCTATTGCTCCTCCTCGCGTGTGGCGATGACACTACCGAAGTTGTCACGCAAACCGTCCCGAACAACATCGAAATTGTTGCCGAGGAATCCGACCTCCCCGAATGCACCGAAGATAACGAGGGCGAACAGGTTCTCGTGAAGGGCGAAAACACCGCCCGCACGTGCGTCGATGGCGAGTGGTCTGCCGCGTTTACCCCGGGCAGGGACACAATCTACCTGAAAAGCGAGAAAATCACCTGCTACACGGCGGAACTGGCCGACAAGCAGGGCGTGAAGGTCATCTGCGACGGCGACAGCGTGGGTGTGCTCCACAACGGCGGTGCGGGCAATCAAGGTGACAAGGGCGATGCCGGTGCCGGATGTTCGCTGGTGCAGCTCGATAGCGTTACGGTGCGCCTGTTCTGCGGTGCGGATTCTACATCTATATATCTAGGCGAAAAGCCCAAGTCTGTCGTGGATACCACCAAGGATCCGGAACGTGTTACGATAACGGTGGATTCCCTGACGGGGTTCGCGCAGAAGGGTCCCTTCCTGAAGGGCGGAAAGGTTACTTTGTACGAACTTCATGATGGCTATACCTTGGAAAAGACAGGCAAGACTTATTCATGCGAAATCCTGAACGATAGCGGGTATTACAAGTTCCCGAAAATGGAGCTTTCTAGCCAATACGTGCTAATCAATGTGAATGGCTATTACCAGGAGTTGTCTACGGGTGAAAAATCCATGGATCCCGTTGAGATGAATGCCTTGGTAGACCTCCTTGAACGGAAAACGGCGAATATAAACCTGTTTACGCACCTAGAGGCTGGCCGCGTGAAAAATCTGGTACAGCATAAGCAGATGAATGTTCAGTCTGCTAAGGCCCGGGCTAGAAAGGAAGTCTTCAACGTATTCCATATTGATACGACCGGGTTCAATACGCCTTTTGAAACCATGAATGTCCTTGGCGAGACGGATGCCGAAGCCTCACTGCTAGCCATGTCAATCTTGTTACAGAATATGTCTGATAAGACTATTCCTGAGCTCATTGCCGGAATGGCTGATGATTTTGCGAAAAATGGGGCATGGACAGATTCCCTGAATAAGGCCAAATTGGCAGAAGAGACGATATTCCCTGATTTTATGGGGGCGTACGCCTTTTACCGTAGCAATATGATTGAAAGTGGCCTTTCTGCAAAGGTTCCCTATTTCGAGAAATACCTGCGCTACTTTTGGAATATTGAGCTGGGGCTCGGTGTGTGCGGAAGTGACTCCGTGCCACAGGATGCGGTAAAGCATGTAAGTAACAGGTATTCTAAGTATTATGCGCGCGCATATAGCGATACGGTGAGCGTGGGTGGGAAGAACAGGTTCTTCTGTATGGATGCCGATAGTACCAAGTGGCGCTTTGCGATGGATATAGAGAAAGATACGATGGGGACGGCGTTCAAGAACAACAAAACGGGAGTGACCGTTGTTGGTACAGTTACAGGTCATCAACTTCTGTGGGATTCTGATGAAATCCGGTATGCGGATTCTTTGGAAGAAGATATAAGCTGGGGCTGTATTCGCGAGTTGAAGGGACAATGTGTGGGGAAAACAAGCGATTTGCAGCGCCATTGCACGGATGAAGGAATGGGAGCGCTTTGTTTTGTAGACGAAAGAGATATGACAATCTATGAGTATGCAAAATTAGGAAACTATACTTGGATGATAGAAAATTTGAGGTATACGGATAGTACAAAAACGCCGAGTCTTAAAGGAAAAACTTGGTGCTACGACAATGATCCCGCAAATTGCGAGAAATATGGGCCGTTGTATATATGGGGGGCCGCGATAGATTCTGTAAAACTGGCTAGTGATCCTGATAATCCGATGGTATGTGGGTGGCGTGAACCAAAATGTGAATTGGGGAGAATTCAGGGAATATGCCCTGATGGTTGGCGTATGCCTAGTATGTCTGAGTTTAATAATTTGGCTCGTTTTGTGGAATCTAATGAGGGGAGTTTCTCTATTCTATTTGCAGGGCAACTACTTACGAGTTCGTCGTTTAGGGGTATTGGTACTTGGGCTTATTTTTGGACGGCGACGGATCTAGAGACTTCATTTGATGCTGGAGTTGGAAGGGCTAGTCCAACGAAGTCTTTGTATGTTACGGGCGAATATCAGAATTCTGCTTGCTCTGTTCGTTGTCTCAAAGATTGATTCGATATGTGTGGTATTATGAAAGTGATTGCGATTTTTCTTTTTCTCCTTCTCCTTGCCGCCTGTAGCAACGGTACCTCCGAAATCGTCTCGCAATCTGTTTCGGACAACGTAGAAATTGTTTCCGAAGAATCCGATCTGCCTGAATGCAACGAAGATGACGAAGGCGAACAGGTCATGGTAAAGGGGGAATCGTATGCTCGCACATGCGTTGGTGGCGAGTGGACCAAGATAATCAAATACGCAAAAGACACGGCGTCCGTGAAAAAGGATAGCTTGTCGTGCCATACGGAAGAACTTGCCAGCAAGCGCGGAGTCAAGGTCGTCTGCTACGGTGATAGCGTGGGTGTCTTGCTCAATGCCGAGGCTGGCGCGAAGGGCGACAAGGGCAATGCTGGTGTAGGCTGTTCGCTGGAAAGGGTAGATAGTGCTTCTGTACGGCTGTATTGCGAAGGCGATTCTACAATGTACTATCTTAAATCCCCGTCGCCTGCCCTTGCCGCGGATTCTGCTGCCAAAGTAGCCGCGGAAACTGTTCCTGTGTCATTTGACTTGTTGATTGGCTTTGCGCAGAAGGGCCCGTTCATGAAGGGCGCGATGGTTGACCTGTTTGAACTCAAGGACGGCATTACGCTGGAAAAAACAGGAAGGTCCATCAAAGGTGAAGTTGTTGATGATGAGGGCCGGTTTAAACTGACGGAAGTGAAGCTTTCTAGCCAGTATGCGATTATTAGGGTGAAGGGCTTTTACCATAACGAGGTCACAGGGCGAAAATCCAAGGCCCCTGTAGAACTGTATGCCTTGTTGAATCTGCTGGAGCAAAAAAGCCCGAAAGTAAATGTGCTGACGCATTTGGAATTTGATCGTGTGAGTTACCTGGTAACCCGTGAGGGCAAGACTGTCAAACAGGCGAAAAAACAGGCGCAGTCCGAAATATTGAAGGCGTTCTATATGGATGTGGAAGGGGTTGATAACCCTGAAGGTCTGGATATTTTTGGTGATACGGAAGCCGATGCCACGTTGCTGGCAATATCCGTTTTGTTGCAGGGTGGGCGCAGTGAAAGTGAAGTGCAAGCACTTTTGACGGAAATATCGACGGCGTTGAAAACCGAGGGCAAGTGGGAAGGCTCAAGAGCGGACTCGTTGAAGACTACTATGGCCGATGGGGCTATGCTTCAGGGGTCTAGAATGATTCGTAAACTTAAGGGTAACAACTTTTTTTATAAAAACGCCGGAAATTATGAGAAGTATGTCGAAAATTTCATTGCAAAACAGTATAAGTTAGACGTATGTGGTGCCTCAAACGAGGGAAAAACACAGGTAGTAGATAACGAAATAAGTAAGTATTATGGAAAAAAACTTATCTGTTATGAGAGTGCGTTTGGAATCCCTTCTGAAAATATGGCATTTAATCCCGAAATAGAATATGGATGGTTGTACGATATTCGTGATAGGCATATGTATAAAACGGTAGATGTCGGAAACCAAACGTGGATGGCGGAAAACTTGAATTATGAATACAATATTCAGGTTGCTGATGGGGATGATGTTGTGACGTATGGTAATGCTTGTGGTGGTGATAGTTGTTTTGTTTATGGTCGTTACTATTCATGGGCTGCAGCAATGGACAGTTCTGCGATGTTTACAGAGAACGGTAAGGGGTGTGGAGTTAGACTAGATTCCCAATGTTATACGTCTGATAAAGTTCGCGGGGTTTGTCCTGAAGGGTGGCTTTTGCCGAGTAAGATTGAATGGCTGGCTTTGTTCAGAACTTCAGGACTAATTCGTATTGTTGATGAACGTGATGGAGGTGCTTGTAACGCGAATGTTGATAGTGTCGGTTTTTCGCCGCTGTTTGCAGGGCGTGTGCAATTGCCCGTAAAATCTATAAGGGATTTCGGCGACGTGGCCCTTTTTTGGTCTTCTACAAAACATAATGCTAAAGACTACGTTTTTTATTTTGAGATGTTCCCTAGAGTTAAGAGGATTGAGTGGGTTATGCATAACATTAAGTCTGATTATGTATCGGTCCGCTGCATCAAGGACTAGCGCGAAGAGGTTGATGTTATGAGTCTTTCTAAGCGAAACGAAGCATCCCGATCCGCATTGTCATCCTCGCGTAGGCGAGGATCCATACATTTCACACTTGCACTTGTTTTATTGTTCCTCTTCGCCTGTAGCAACGATACCACCGAAATCATCTCCCAGTCGATTCCGGACAACATAGAAGTTGTCGCCGAAGAATCCGACCTCCCCGAATGCACCGACGAGAGTGAGGGCATGCAGGTGATGGTAAAGGGCGAAAGCGTTGCTCGTACATGCGTCGGTGGCGACTGGACCAAAGCAATAGAACTTGGCAAGGATACGATTAATCTGAAAAACGAGAATATCCCGTGTTATACGCAGAGTATCTCGGGTGGCGATAGTGTCAAGGTGGTCTGCAATGGCGATAGCGTAGGCGTTCTGCTCAAGGGCGAATCTGGTAAAAAAGGTGAAGTGGGTGAAGATGGAACGGGCTGCACCCTTGCTAGGGCCGATAGCCTTTACGTGCGCTTGGTCTGTGGGGGCGATACCGCGTTGATTTATCGCCCGGATACCACTCGTGTAACTTTGTTTGGCTGTGCTCAGAAGGGTCCGTTCTTGAAGGGCACCTCGGTTGCCCTATACGAAGTTTCTGACAGTGCGTCGCTAAAGCAGACAGGCGTAAACTTTGTGGACGAGGTCGATGATAACGGTTGTTTCGAGGTGACTGCGACTAACTTGTCTAGCCAATATGCCGTGATTGTTGCTGAAGGGCTGTACAATAATGAGGTAACGGGTTCGCCGTCTAGGTCGGATGTCCGCCTCCGTGCCCTTGTCGATGTGGCCGAGCGCGATACGGCGAATGTGAACGTGTTGACTCATCTGGAATTTAACCGCGCCAGTTATCTTGTTTCGCACGAAGGCATGGGTGTAGAGCGGGCAAAAAAACAGGCGCAGTCAGAGGTCTTGAAACTGTTCTTTATTGATTCTGTGGGGTTTGATGCCTCTGAAAACCTGAATATTTTTGATAAGGGCGATGCAGACGCGGCTTTGCTGGCCATATCCGTTTTATTGCAGGGCTCCCGCAATGAAGGCGGGCTGATGTCGCTTTTGACAGAAATTTCAAATGCGCTGGAATTCGAAGGGGAATGGAATGGTTCTGTAGTGGATTCTATAAAGACGGCTATGGCTGATTGGGCCATGGATCAAGATTTGCAAATCATTCGCAAATCTGTAGAAGGCTGGAATAATGGCGAAAAAGTCGGCAATTTTGAAAAGTATATCAATAATTTTATCGCGCATGTATACGCGATGAAACCTTGTGGAGGTGGCGACGAAACAGAACAGCGTGTTGTGAATAATGAAAAGAGCCTCTATCAAGGGCAAACATTTTATTGTCATGAGTGGACCTATATTACAGGATCAAAAAACACGTTCTTTAATCCTGACGTCGTTTATGGCTGGATGGTAGATCCGAGAGATAAGCATGCATATAGGACGGTGAAAATAGGTGAACAGACCTGGATGGCGGAAAATCTGAACTATGAATACAAAATCAATTCTGCTGGTAAGGCTGTGACATATGGAAACCTGTGTGGGGCCGATAGTTGTGAAGTGTTTGGCCGTTTCTATACTTATGCAGCGGCAATGGATAGCGCTGCGGTGTTTTCGGAGAACGGTAAGGGCTGTGGATGGGGAGTGAACTGTACGCCAATTTACCCTGTTCCCGGTATATGTCCGGAAGGCTGGCATTTACCGGACACTGCGGAATACCGAACCTTGTTTAATGCGGTAGGGGGTACCGAAAAGGCTAGCCTGATTCTTAGATCACCGGAACTTTGGTCGGTGGATAAAAATGCGGAGGATATTAAGGGCACGGATAGTGTGGGCTTTGGTGTGTTGCCGTCGGGATATTTTAATGCGACATGGAATGAAGTTTGGCAATCACCTATAACTGATAGTTCGTATGATCGTTATGATATAGCAACTTTTATGACTTCCGTTGAAGTTGAATATGGTGACGATTTTAGATTGGTGTTTATAGTTCAGTTTCAAACGTTGCATCAACCAGTAGATGCGCAATTAAATGTAGGCGGTGGAGGTGGGCGGTCTTTTGGCCAATCCGTCCGTTGCCTCAAGGACTAAATTCGGGTTTTTCGAGCCATTGCGAGGCCCTTTTAAGGGTCGTGGCAATCTCTAGCAGGCATATTTATATATATTTCCCACAGACATAGCCCCATTCCTCACGGTTTGGGGCGCATAGAAATTTGAGTTATTGCTCTTATTCTCTCATTTCGAAATCTGGAAAATTTTGAACTTCAACGAGGATAAGGCAGACACTCACGCACCCTGTGCGTGGGTCGTTTGTGCTTATGTTGAAGAGGTTTTCCAGAGCCTGAAATGAGTAAGTGCATTCGATTCCACGCTTTTTTGTTTGCTTTTGAATGCACCAAGTATAAG